>Ga0208130_1000028_pt1 | contig 75114 bp, 81 predicted proteins | sample ETNtaG_31_FD_185771 | JGI IMG/M metagenome (GOLD analysis project Ga0208130, IMG submission 185771) | Marine microbial and viral communities from oxygen minimum zone, Eastern Pacific Ocean - ETNP201310SV78 (SPAdes) (version 2) | ecosystem: Environmental > Aquatic > Marine > Oceanic ... | reverse complement strand
AATTATAAGTAAAGGAATCATAATTATCTAAAAGAACAATCATTGTAAGTTTCTTTCTGCATCATCAACAGATTTTACTAATGCCATCATTTTGTTTAAAGTCTCTTCATATTCATAATCAACTTTTGAATCTGCGACAATTCCTCCTCCAGCTTGAAGAAATACAGTTTTGTCCTTTAGTATCAAAGTTCTTATAGCTATACATGTATCCATGTTCCCATTAAAGGAGAAATAACCAACCCCTCCTGAGTATGGACCTCTTTGTTCTGGCTCAAGCTCAGAAATCAATTGCATTGCTCTAACTTTAGGAGCGCCAGAAACTGTTCCTGCAGGGAATGCTGCTCTTAGAACATCAAACTCATCAAATCTACTATCTAAAGTGCCTGTTACGTTTGAAACAATATGCATGATATGTGAATATTTTTCTATTTCCATTTTTTGGTTAACATTTACTGTTCCTGGTTTAGAAACTCTTCCAACATCATTTCTTCCTAAGTCCAATAGCATTAAGTGTTCAGCCAATTCTTTTTCATCAGAAATAAGCTCTTCTGCTATTTTCTCATCTTCTTCTGCATTCTTTCCACGTGGTCTAGTTCCTGCTATTGGATGGACTTCAATCTCTTTATCGGTAGATTTAACTAAGAGCTCTGGTGAAGCCCCTAGTATTTCAAAATCCTTGAAATTTAATAGAAACATATATGGAGAGGGATTAATTGTTCTAAGGCATCTATATATATCTATTGCAGAAGCATTAGTTTTTTTTGTTAATCTTTGCGAAAATACTATCTGAATAATTTCTCCTGAGTAAATATTTTCAATACAATTTTCTACAGCAAGTTTATACTCTTCCTTTGACATATTTTTTTTATATTGATCAATTAATTCTTCTTTCGATCTTTCTTCAGTGTTTGAAATTCCAGAAATTTTATTATGTTGTTCAGGCACAGGTTTCTTAATTAGATCATAAATTTCCTGTATCTTTTCTAAGGAACTTTCATATGTTTTTTTCAAATCAATTGAATCATTTACTTCAGCATAATTAACTATAAAAATAGTTTGCTTCACATGATCAAAAACAACTATAGAATCAGTTAACATGAAAATTGACTCTGGTACATCTAAGTTGGATTCTTTATTTTTAAGTACACTTTTTTCAAAATAAGAAATTGTCTCATATGAAAGATAACCAACAGCCCCTCCTGTAAAAACAGGCAGTTCTTTTATTTCAGGAACTTTGTAAGAGTTTATTTCTTTTTTTATTATTTCTAATGGATCAACTTCTCCTAGATTTTCATTTTTGCCAGTTTTTATTATTTTTTTTGGATTAGTTCCTATTATTGAATATCTTGCAAGATTCTCTCCTCCAGTGATTGATTCTAGAAGAAATGAATAGTTGTCTTGAGATAATTTTAAATAGATAGATAAAGGAGTATCTAAATCTGCACGGATTTCTCTGTATATTGGAATTAGATTATATTCTTTAGATTTTTTAATAAAGTCTTCGAATTCAGCCTTATTGCTCATTTTTACCAAATTTTCTTATAAGTTGAGACTTTCATTTTATCACGAACAAGTTCCATAGTTTCATTAGCTGATTCTCGAGCATTTTTAATACCTTTATCTAAAGCTTCTTCAACTATATTCATATTTGATTCAAAATATAGTCTTTTTTCTCTAATTGGTTCTAAAAAATCATTTAAGACATTGGATAAATAAGTCTTTATCTCTACATCTCCAATATTTCCAGATCTATATCTAATTTTGAAATCTTCAACATTTTTATCATCAGTTGTAAATGCATCAAGATATTGAAAAACAGGATTACCTTCTACTTTACCTGGTATATCTGCTCTTATCCTATTTGGATCCGTATACATACCTCGGACTTTTTTTTCCACTGATTCTTTGGAATCTGACAAAAGAATAACATTTCCTTGGCTTTTACTCATTTTTCCTTTACCATCAGTCCCTGATAATCTACCTACTTTTCCTATTAATGTTTCTGGTTCGGGGAATACTTCTCCGTACATCCTATTAAATTTTCTAGCTATTTCTCGTGACATTTCAAGATGAGGAGCTTGGTCTTCTCCAACTGGAACCAAATGAGCTCTAGGTAGTAAAATATCTGCGATTTGGCTTATAGGATAGTTATAAAAACCTGCACTTCTTCTTTCTACAGGTAGAGAATCAAGCTCTCCTTTTAGAGTTGGATTTCTTTCTAGCATTCCTAAAGGTGTTATGAAAGATAATAACATTGCTAATTCTGCATGTTCTGGTACATAGCTTTGAATCACAAAGTTTGATTTTTCTGGATCTAATCCAACTGACAGCCAATCTAATGTAACATCAATAACAGAACTTTTTATTAGATCAATTTCATGAAAATGATCACTCAATGCTTGATAATCAGCTATTAAGAAATTGCATTCATATTCATCTTGTAGATTTATCCAGTTATGAAGAGCTCCTACATAATGACCTAGATGTAAAGCACCTGTTGGTCTTATTCCGGTTAGGATTCTTTTTTTATTTGCCATAATTTTACCTGTTTTATTATTAAGTTAATTGTCTCCAATTATTATCTAATTTTTCATAGACATTCTCATACAGATTAATAAGATTTTTATAGCTATCTAGGTTTTTTTTCATATAATTTAGATTTTCCTGAACATGACTGATATTTTTTGATCCAATAATTATTACGTTGATTTCATCTCTTGCAAGAGCAAAAGCCATGGACATTTCTATAGTATCAACTTCCTTTAGATTTATATCAATCTCTTTAGTCATGCTAATAACACGATCAAAATATTCATCATATGCGCTACCAAAATGTTCATGAGTTTCATTATTAAAATGATTTTTTACTCCTAAAAGTGCTGCATTTCCTATTGGTCTTTTTGCAATTATTCCCAAATTTCTTTTCTTTGCTTCACTTAATATGTTTTTTGTTCTAGCTCTTTGATCAGCTATGCTGTAACTAGTTTGCAAAGTATCAAAGAGGTTAGATTTTACAGCCCAATCAGCAGCTTCATTATCGCCTGAATATCCCATAAATTTTATTTTTCCTTCTAATTTGCAATCTTGAAGAGCTCTAATTACATCACCCTGTTCCAGAAGGTGTGTTTCACAAGAATGCAACTGAACTAAATCGATTATTTCAGTTTTTAGATCGACAAGACTATTTTCGACTGAATCTTTCATCTTTTTATAGGTCCATTCTGAATCTGGTGAAGTTGTTCTACCTGTTCCTGCTTTAGTTGCAAGAAAGTATTCCTCTCTTCTGTGACCTACAGCGTTACCAACTATTGATTCACTGTCTAAGTACATTGCTGCTGTATCGAGAAAATTAATACCATTATCTAATGCTGTATTTAAAATTTTTTCAGCAATTTGATAATCTTTATTCCCCAGCTGAAAACCAACTTGAGCTAGTCCTAAGCCAAGTTTACTTACTTCTACATTTGTTTTTCCAAATATATTATTTTCCATAACTACTCCTTAAACAAAATTGCAAAAAAAACTTTCGTTCTTTTTGCAATTTTGACTTTATATAAAAATTATATAAATATAAACTATGAAGCTTTACCAATCTTGAACATCTTAGTTCCACACTTAGGGCATACGCCTTGTGTTGCTGGTCTACCATTTTTCATAGTTATTTGTTGGGGATTACTCATATTTTGCTTCCCCTTGCATTTCATGCAATACGCTTCCATATTTCCTCCGGTTCATGAACCTTAGTTTTATTTGGATAAGTACTTTATATACTATCTAGATCAAAAATACCATATTTATTGTCTCCCTATTTACTCTAAAAATAAGTTTGAATACTTTTTTTATTGAAATAAAGAAAAATAAACTGATTTAATTTAAATTATTAAAATATAATTTATACTGGAATAAACAAATATTTATTTAAATTGAAAAATACTGAATCTGTACTAAAAGAAATAGAAAACCTTCAAGAATCTGCATCTTCTCAGTTGAAAAATAATTCTGACTCAAATGTGTTAGAGGACTGGAGAATAAAATTTCTTGGTCGAAATGGTGAGCTTTCCGAGTTGATGAAGGTAATGAAAGAGGTTTCTTCAGAAGATAAGAGAGTGATTGGTCCAAAGTTAAATCAATTAAAGGATAATCTAAATAAATTATTTGAAAGCGCCAAAGAATCATCTGCTCAAAATCAAAATGATGAAAATAGTTTTGACATAACATTACCTGGAAAAAATCTTTCTTACGGATCATTGCATCCTACTACACTAATTATTAGAGAAATTTGTGAAGCATTTAGATCAATGGGATTTCAAATACACGAAGGTAATGAAATTGAAACAGAAAAATATAATTTTGATTTATTGAATATTCCTTCAGATCATCCCGCTAGAGATCAATGGGATACCATTTGGCTAGACCTAAAAAATTCAAATGATAAATATCTTCTTAGAACTCACACATCACCAATGCAAGCTAGAATTATGGAGAAAAACGATCCACCAATTAGAGTGGTAGTCCCTGGTAAATGCTATAGATATGAAGCAACTGATGCAACTCATGAATGGGAATTTCATCAGATAGAGGGATTGGCAATTGATAAAAATATTTCATTTTCAGAACTAAAAGGAACACTTTACCAGATGGCTAGAAAAATATTTGGTTCTGATCAAAAGGTTAGGTTTAGATGTGATTTTTTCCCTTTTGTTGAACCAGGTGTGGATATGTCTATTCTATGGGAAGGTAAATGGATCGAAATTTTAGGTGCGGGCATGGTCCATCCAAAGGTACTAAGTGGAGTGGGGTATGATCCAAACGAGTATAGTGGTTTTGCTTTTGGGATTGGCCCAGAAAGGGTGTCTATGCTAAAAAATAAAATTAAAGATATTAGAAATTTTCATGCAAATGATTTAAGATTTCTAAGTCAATTTGTAAGTTAAGATATGAAATTATCAATTAGTTGGCTAAAAGAATATATTGCTTTCAACAAATCAGTTCAAGAAGTTTCCGAAAGTTTAACAATGATAGGTAACGAGGTTGAATCTATTGAAACTTCTGGAGTTATTCCAGGCGTTATAGTAGCTGAAATTCAAGAAATATCATCACACCCCAATGCAGATAAACTTAACTTAGCAAAAGTTTTTGATGGTACGCATTTATACAATGTAGTTTGCGGTGCTCCCAATATTAAAGTCGGTCAAAGGATTTTTTTAGCAACTGTAGGATCAAAATTACCTGATCCTTCTAATGATTCTTATTTCGAAATTAAGAAATCTAAAATTAGAGGTGAAATTTCTGAAGGTATGATTTGCTCAGAGAGAGAATTGGGCATAGGTGACGACCATCACGGAATAATGGTTTTATCAAGTGATCATGTTATCGGAGAATCTATAGAAAAATATTACTCAGAAACAGTTTTAGATATTGATGTAACCCCAAATAGAGTCGACTGTTTATCAATAGTAGGCCTGGCGAGGGATCTTTCTGCAAAATTTTCCTCAAGATTAAATTACAGTTATTCAGTAAATTATGAATCTAATAAAAAAAATAAAATTGTTGAAATAAAAGATCCTAACCTTTGCTCTAGATATACCGGAATAATAATAGATTCTGTAAAGGTAGATGAGTCTCCTGAATGGCTTAAAAAAAGATTGATTTCGATAGGAGAAAAGCCTATCAACAATATTGTGGATATAACTAACTATGTTATGTTTGAGTTAGGTCAACCTCTACATGCTTTTGATTTAAATAAAATTCAAGGTGAAAAAATTATCGTTAGGGAATCAAGGAGCAAAGAAAAAATTAAAACCTTAGATGGTGTTGAACGAGAATTGCCCGAAAAAACTATTGTAATTTCCGACAAAGAAAATAAATCTATTGGTTTAGCAGGCATAATGGGTGGGGGAAACTCTGAGATAGAAGCAAGCACAACTAATATTTTTTTAGAATCCGGAAATTTCAACCCTTCTTTGATAAGAAATACATCAAAACAATTAGGTCTTTCAACTGAAGCATCAATAAGATTTGAAAGAAACTTAAATCCTGAATTAGCAATTTATGGACTTTCTAGAGCAACTGATTTGATTCTTGAGATTGCCGGTGGAAACATTCGTCATGGAATAGAAGATAATTACCCTGGCATAAAAAACTCAGTAGAAAAAATAATACTTGATAAAAGAAAACTAAAAAAACACTTAGGACTTGAGATCTCTAATGAAAAAATTTCAAAAACTTTATCTGATTTGAATTTTGAATTTGATTATAATCAAACTAATGAATTATGGGAAATCAGTAAACCTATTTGGAGAAGTGATATTGAAATCCCTGAGGATATTCACGAAGAAATAGCAAGAATTATTGGGTATGATGAAATTCCATTATCTTATCTATCGGGTAGTGTTCCAAAGTGGGAACCAAATAAATTTTTAGATACAAAAAGTATGATTCAAGATATTTTAGTTGCTGCAGGTTTGAGTGAAACAATATCATACTCAGCAATATCAGAAAAACTTTTTTCTTACACCCCTAAATTACTTAATATAGGGAATAATATTTCTCTCAATAACCCTATTTCAAATGAATATTCAATTTTAAGAAAAAGCTTAACTCCTTCGTTGATTTCTTCAGCATCAAGAAATTCAAATAATTGGAAAGGTCCTATTAAATTATTTGAGATTGGGAATGTTTTCTATGAGAATGAATCGCAGATTATAGAAAAAACTATGATAGGAGGAATTATAACAGGACCAAGGGAAGAGCTTTCTCTAGATTCTAATGATTCTAAAATTGATTTTTTTGATATAAAAGGAGTTATAGAATTATTATCAAGAACTCTAAATTTTAATTTCGAATCATTAAGTTATGAAGATGAAATATTTTCTACTAATCGTTCAGCATTAATATTTAATAAAAATACCAATGAGCCTGTAGGCTTTATGGGTGAATTATCCGAGCAAACAATGAAAGAAAATGATTTTTCTACTACTGAGGCAGTAGTTTTTGAAATTGATATTGAAAAAATTATTAGCTCTCAAAAAAGTTTTATTTATAAAGATTTCTCACAATATCCTCAAGCACATAGAGACTTATCTCTAATTATTGATAAATCAGTAAATTTTTCCGAGATTGAAGATATAATTTATTCTGAAAATTTAGTAGTAAATTGTTTGATTTTTGATATTTATCAAGGCGATGAAATACCTGATAATAAACATAGCGTTTCCTTAAGAATAAATTATCAATCTCAACATGAGACTTTGTCTTCAAAAAAATTAGACAAGGTTGAAAAAAATATACTCAGGAAGCTTGAAAAACAACTAGGGGCATTCATTAGAGAGTAAAAAATGGTTAAGAAGAAAAAATCTCATTATCATGCGGATATGCTTAGCGTAGAGGATGCAAGAGAAAAAATTCTTTCTCAGTTTAATCAATTGGAAGAAGTAAATCTGAAAATTGAAAATTCTTTAGGTTGCATAATTTCTAAAGATATCATTTCTAAATTCAGTGTTCCTCCATGGAATAACTCCGCAATGGATGGTTATGCCTTGATTTATCAGGACGTCATGGAAGCTACAGAAGAAAATATAATTTTTTTGAAAGTAATAGAAGAAATAGCTGCAGGAGAAATGCCTAAGAAGAAAATAAGTCGAGGTTTTGCTTCTAGAATAATGACGGGTGCACCAATACCTGAAGGTGCTGATGCTGTAATTCCTTTTGAAGATACTGATGAGCTAACTTCAGATTCATCCGAATTAATAGGAATAAAGGTGTTTGCAGAAGAATTTGAAAATATTAGGAAAAAAGGTGAGGATATTTCTAAAGGAGAAACCATAATAACTAGAGGAACTGAAATTACGCCTGCAGTCGTGGGTGTAATTGCATCAATGGGATTTGATACCATAGATGTGTTCAGACGCCCTAAAATAGGCATATTATCCACAGGAAATGAATTGTTAGAACCGGGTCAGGACTTAGAAGATGGAAAAATTTATAATTCAAATTCACATACAATATCTTCTTTGACAAAAATTTATGGAGCAGATCCAGAAATACAAAGTCATTCAAGAGATACTGTAGAGGACTTAGAAAAGAAACTTAATAATTTTGAACATGTCGATATGATTGTAACTTCTGCAGGTGTATCTAAAGGAGACTATGATGTTGTAAAAGATGTGCTGAATAAAAATGGAGATATGAACTTTTGGTCTGTAAATATGCGTCCTGCGAAACCTCTTGCATTTGGGAAAATCAATATCAATGGTAGAAAAATCCCTCTTTTAGGACTTCCTGGTAACCCTGTAAGTTCTATGATAGCTTTTGAAAAGTTCGGTAGATATGCGATAGATAAAATGATGGGAAAGCAAATTGTACATAGACCTATTATTAAAGCAATTTTACAAGAAGATATACATAATCACGATGGAAGAAGATTGTATGCAAGGGTAAAAGTTGAAAAATCTAAAAGTGAATCTCAAATTATTGCAACTCCATTAAAAAATCAAAGCTCTGGAGTTTTAACATCAATGTTTTTATCTAATGGATTAGCAATTTGTCCCTCTGGTACTGATATACTTAAGAATGGTCAAGAGATTGACGTTGAAATGTTTGGTTGGAATGAAGAAATTTCTAAGATAATTAATGAGGATTGATATGGCTACAAAAAGTAATGAAAATATAAAAACAGAAGAAACATTTGTTATTGATTTTGAATCTTTTGAAAAATCAGAATTATCTTTGAATTTTTTGATTATAGATAAATTTTTTGATAACTCAGATAGAAAAAATTTGTTGTCTTTGTCAGTTTCTGATTTATTAAAGAAAGTTTCAGAAATCGATAAAGATATGGATGAAAAACCTGACAACCATCTCCTCAAGAAGTTTGTTCTTCCTGGAACATCGCTTATTGAAGCAGTTTTTAGAATTCTAATTCTTAATGGAAATAAAGGAATGTCAATAAATGAAATGGAAGAGCAGCTTAAGATTGCATGGGCTACAGTTATATATTTGAAATCATATACCCAATCTACGATTTTAGAGATGCTTTTATCTGAAAATGAATACTTTATAGTTAAGGAATCTTAAGGTACGTATTTTCTTGAATTCTTAGTTTGTTCTGAAGACCATTTGAAGAACAGAACAGTAAGTGTGCCTAGAAATATAGTGTTTCCCGGTAGCCACATTATTAGCCCGCCTATTTTTTGATCCTCAATAGCCTCTATTCCAAATAGTCTTTGGACATTTTCTCCATATATAACTCCATCAGATAAAGTAATAAATGCAGCTACAACAGCTGTAGGTGTTACTGCTAACAAAAGATAAGCTATCCTCATTGGAAGACTTATTTTTTTTGATCCTAAATTTAAACCCATTAAAGGCCACCAAAATAAAAATCCACTTAGTAAAAATAAAAAATGTTCAAGGTAATGTATTAATTCAATTTCTAACGCGTAATTAAAAAATACAGGCAAATGCCAAGTCCATAAGCAGGCAATATAAAAAATTAAAGTAAATTTTGGAGAAGTAAATTTTGATAAAAATTTTCTAAAATAACTTTTTGGCCTGATAAAATCTGCAATTCCGATACGAATAATTCTAGGAAAAAACCAAATATTTGCTGAAAAAAATAGACCTGATAAAAATAATGGAGGTACAACCATTATCATTAGTAAATGTTGAATCATATGCACCCAAAATGTTTCCTCATACGTAGCAAAAGGTCCTACTAGTGCAGTGAGAAGGAAAATATATGCCATTAGTCCTCTGAAGAATTTTATTATCAAAGCGTTTGATTTGCTATTTCTAATTAATCTATAAGAACCAAAAGAATAAATTATGATAGCTACTAATAAAATATAAAATAAGTTAGTATCAAGACCCCAGTCTAGAAAAAAATCAATTATTGATATTTCATTATTCAAATTATGAGTTTAAGTTTAGTTTCCATAGCCATGAAAAGCAGATAAAAGAATAAACAAAGAAAATATAAATACACCTATAACCATACAAGTTACAAATATCCAAGAGAATAATTTATGATCGAATCTTAGATGCATAAAAAAGGCTACAACCAAAATAAATTTCACCATAGAAAACCCCAGCATTGCAGGAACAAGTATGTACCTCAATCCATCTTGTTCAAACCACCATACTTCGACTAATGTGATTAATCCTAGGATTAGAGCTATGACCCAATAGTAAGCAGGCCCTGCGTGGCCTTTTCCTGAAGTCAACCATACAATAAATGCTTTTGTTCTTTTGATAAAATCTCCGAAAGGATGTTCATTTTTAGGGTTTGGTTCAGCTTCAGATGTTTTTGGTATTTTCCACCAACCGTTACCATCATGTTCAAATAAATCTTTTAAGAATGACAAATCATACTCCTATCTAATGTGCGCCTTCCCAAGGTATTCCGCCTGGAGGAACTCCATCTCCAGCAGTTATTAAATATAATAATCCAAAAATAAGAATCCAAACAATATCAACAAAGTGCCAGTATAATCCTGCAATCTCAAGATCAACGGCATTATCACTAGTTAAGTTTCCATTAAATTCATTATAAAGCAAAAAAATCAGCCATAAGATACCTAAAGATACGTGAGCTCCATGCAAACTAGTTAGGGTAAAAAAAGTACTTCCAAATAAGTTGACTTGAGGAGTCATTCCAATGTGAGCAAAATGACTGAATTCGTATACTTGAAAACCCATAAATATCAGACCCATAACAATAACAGCAAATAGCCAAAATTTGGCTAGGCCCATCTTTGATTCTTTCAAGTAATGTAATGCAAGAACTATTCCTAATGAACTCATGAGCAGTACAAATGTACTTACTGTAGTTATTGGGATATCTAATGTATCGGCTGGATACGGACCATTAAGACTTTTATTTCTATAAGCCATAAATGTTCCTATAAATGTTCCAAAGAACATTACATCTGAACCAAGAAAAGCCCACATTAATAGTTTTTTATTACTAACTCCTGTAGAGTTATTTATCTCTTCTCCATGGTGGACAGTTATGTTATTGCTTGACATTATTCCTCTTTCTAATGATGATCTTGGCCGGGCTCATTTACAGGTTCAGTCGACCAACCTATTGAACCCCAAAATACTAGTATTAATCCTATTGTTACTAATGCATAAGTGTACATAACACCTAGTGCAGCTAAAGAAAGTCCTATACCTATAAACAATGGATAGTATGATAAGTCAGGCAAATGTATGTCAGACTCATTAACTTTAGATGTATCCTCTACTTCTACTTTAGGAGTCAAATCTCCTTTTGGACTTCCTTCCAAAAGACTTGGATATTTTTTATACCACCAGTCATCTATATGAGATACTTCAGGAATTTTGGCAAAATTATAATGTGGAGGAGGTGATGAAATGGACCATTCCAAAGTTCTTCCATCCCAAGGATCACCTGGAGCTAATTTTTTATTTCTCATAGAATAAATTACGTTTATCATGAATGATGCCACTGCTATAGCAATTGTAAATCCACCGATAGTAGCTGCGAGATTAGATAACTCCCATCCCATATTGTCAGCATATGTATAAATACGTCTAGGCATTCCGTTTAGACCAAGCCAATGCATTGGCGCAAACTGAAGATTAAATCCTATCATCATTAATATAAAACTTAGCTTTCCTAATCTTTCACTCAAGAAATATCCAAAAAATTTAGGCCACCAAAAGAACATTCCTGCAAAAATTGCAAAAATAGCCCCACCAAAAAGCACATAATGAAAATGTGCAACAATATAGTATGTGTCTTGTTGTTGTGCGTCTGAAGGAGATACAGCATGGGTCACGCCCGATAAACCTCCAATAGTGAACATAGCTATAAATCCAATTGAAAATAGCATTGCAGTTGTCAATCTAATGGATCCTCCCCATAATGTTGCCATCCAGTTAAATATTTTTACACCAGTAGGTACCGCTATGAACATTGTGGATATTGTAAATGCTGTGTTAGCTGCTGGTCCGAGCCCAACAGTAAACATATGGTGACTCCATACGAACCATCCCATAAATCCGATTCCAGCACCTGAAAAAATTATAAAGCTATAGCCAAATAGAGGTTTTCTAGAGAAGGTGGGCAAAATTTCAGAGACAATACCCATTGCAGGCAGTATTAGTATGTATACCTCAGGGTGCCCAAATAGCCAAAAAATATGTTGCCAAAATATAGGATCTCCTCCTGCTTCAGAGTTGAAGAAATTAGTACCATAAACTCTATCAGCTGTCATCTGAATCCCTGCTACACCAAGTATAGGCAAGGCTAGTACTATTAAAATAGATGTAATGAATGTCATCCAAGTGAATACAGGCATTTTCATAAAAGACATACCTGGTGCTCTCATATTTATTATAGTTACTATGAAATTTAATCCTGCAGCTATTGATGCAACTCCAAGAACGTTTAGCCCCATAACCCAATAAGTCATTCCATTGCCTGGATTGAATTGGATAGTTGAGTTTGGAGGATACCCAAACCAACCTCCATTTGGAGCTCCACCTGTAAACCAACTAATATTCATAAGTAAAGAACCAAATACAAAAACCCATAAGCTTAGTGCGTTTAGTCTAGGAAATGCTACATCTCTCGCTCCTATTTGAAGAGGAATTAGCCAATTGAAAAATGCTGCAGATAAAGGCATAACTACCAAAAATACCATGGTAGTACCATGCATTGTAAAGAGTTGATTATATAATTCAGGGTCAATAATATTAGCTTCAGCATGTGAAAGTTGAAGTCTAATCAGCAGAGCTTCAATTCCACCCATGATAAACCAAAAAAATGAAACAATACCATACATGGTTCCAATTTTTTTGTGATCAACTGTCCCAACCCAAGACCAAATACCATAATGGCTCATAGGCCTAGGAAATAACCTTGGAAGTCCGAATTGTTTTGGTTTACTAATTGTACTCAATTTATACCTCTTCTACTTATTATATGTAGCCGAACTTTCTGTCGAAGGTTTCAGGCTTAATAAATATTTTGCTATTTGTTCTATTTGCTCTGTAGAAAGTTGATTATCATCCCTATAAATTGAGGCATGATTTTTCATTCTAGTGCCTAGCTTGATTTTGTCCGGATTTTCAATCCATTTGACTAAGTTATCGTAGTTATTTTCTTTAATTCCTGCTCCAAGAGTCACTCTTTCACCAAAATGAGTTAAGTTAGGAGCGGATACTATAGCTGAATTTTCTTTATCTTTTTTCCATTCTTCCCATCGATTGTACTGAGAATCAATTTCTTTGGTGTAAGCTCCTTTTTTGTAGGAATCATATGTATGACACATGCTGCAGTTTCCAACGAAGAGTTTTCTTCCTTCATCTTCATCAGATCCACTTACTAACTTAGCAGGAGGTGTTCTCATATCATTAAGCCATTGTTGATAGTCTTCTTGTGTATGAACTATCACTCTAAATCTCATCATTGCATGAACAATACCGCAAAATTCTGCACATTGACCATAGTATAATCCTGGATCATCTGCTTTTATGTAAAGCTGATTTTCATGATTAGGAACCATGTCTAATTTTCCAGCAATTTTAGGAATCCAAAATGAATGCAATACATCCTGTGATGTGATTTTTACAATAACATCAGTATCTTCAGGAAGATGCAATTCGTTTGCAGTAACAACTTCTTCTGTCGGATATTTAAACTCAAACCACCATTGATGACCCGTTGCTTCAACAACTAAAGACTCTTCTTCATTGGGCATAACTTGTGTTTCCCAAATAGCTAAAACTGTTGGGACTGCTATTATCACGATTATTATGGCAGGAATTATAGTCCAAGTTATTTCAAGCTTTAGGTTTCCATGTGTTTGAACCGGTAGTTTATTATCTTTTTTTCTATATTTGAAAGTAAGATAAATTATTCCACCTTCAACAATAATGAATACAACTACAGCTATCCAAAATGTAAACAAAAATAGATTTTTTTGCAGCTCCGCCACTGGCCCGTGAGTACCAAAAGTTGATTGAGGGCTATCAGGGCTACAAGCCATTGCAAATAACAATAGTGCAAATATAATACCAGTTCTAATTACAGACTTCATTCTCTTCTTTATCATATAATTTTTGAATAGATCAATTAAATAATTTAAATTAATCTAAATACATTGTAAGTTTTTTTACTGTTTTAGACACCAAGAATTATAGCATTTATTGAGATTTATTGTAATTATCAAAAAAAAGCAAAAATAAATAATTATTTTATGAAAATTCTAGTAGCTACTACCAACTTAGGCAAAATTAAGGAGTTTAAGGATATTTTTCCAAAAAAAAGTAAAATACTGACCTTAAGTGATTTATCTATAAATAAAGATATAGAGGAAACTGGTAAAACTTTTCATCAGAATGCTCTCTTAAAAGCTATGGAATATAATAAATTGTCAAATATGCCCACTATATCTGAGGATTCAGGCTTAGAAATTTCTTATTTAAATGGAGAGCCTGGTATATATTCTGCTAGATATGGAGGTGAATCCTTAAGTGATCAAGACAGGGTAGACTTAGTGTTAGAAAAATTATCTGATGTACCTGATGATAGGCGTCAAGCAAGGTTTATTTCAGTAATTTGTGGTGTTGGATTTAAGCATGAGCCAATTTATTCTGAGGGATATATTGATGGTTATATTGCTAAAAATAAAGAAGGTAATAATGGGTTTGGTTATGATCCTATTTTTATTCCTGTCGGAAGCGAAAAAACAACTGCAAAAATGACAAAGGAAGAAAAAAACATGATTTCTCATAGAAGGAAGTCAATAGATAAATTTCTTAAAATACTCATAAGAGATAAAATAATTTAAATAATGCAAAATATTTTTGATAAATTAAATAGGCCTGTAAAAGATCTAAGAATTTCTGTAACAGACAGGTGTAACTTTAGATGTACCTATTGTATGCCCAAAGAAGTCTATGGTGAAGCATTTAAGTTTCTTCCTAAGGAAGAACTTCTTGATTTTGATGAAATTGAAAAAATTGCCAAAACTTTTGCTTCATTGGGAGTAACGAAAATCAGATTAACAGGAGGAGAGCCTCTTGTTAGAAAAAATATAGAAAAGTTAATAAAAAGACTTTCTAATATTGAAGGTATTGAAGATATAGCAATGACAACCAATGGATATTTATTAGAACCTAAGTTAGATTCATTAATTGAATCAGGTCTTAATAGGATCACTGTTTCTCTTGATGCAATAGATGAAAAAACATTCAAGAAAATGAGTGATCAAAACTTTGATGTAAATAAAGTTTTATCTGCAATAAATAAAGCAAATGAAAAAGGATTTGAACAGATAAAAATTAATTGTGTTGTTCAAAAGAATGTTAATGAGCACTCAATTCTTGACCTTTTGAACTATTTTAAAGAAACAAATAATATTGTTAGATTTATAGAATTTATGGATGTAGGAAACTTAAATGGATGGGAGCTTTCTCAAGTTTTATCCATTCAAGATATTTTAGAAGTCATTGAGAAAAAATATAAAGTACGAACTTTAGATGAAAATTATCCAGGTGAGGTAGCAAAAAGATATTTGTTGGAAGATTACTCAACGGAATTTGGTTTTATTAGCTCTGTTTCAAAACCATTTTGCACTTCTTGTACTAGAGCCAGAATAACAATGGATGGAAAGCTTGTAACATGTCTATTTGCAAATAATGGATTAGATCTACGAAAGCCTATAAGAAACGGATGCACTCAGAAAGAGCTGGACGAAATAATTTCAAAAGTATGGGAAAATAGATCTGATAGATATTCAGAAATTCGACATGAACTTACAGAATCAAAAAATCATAAAAAAATCGAGATGTTCCAGATTGGTGGTTAGAAAATAATGTTAGAAGAAATAACAATTTTTTCTGATGGTTCATCACTTGGAAATCCAGGTCCTGGTGGTTTTGGGGTTATTATGAGATGGAAAGATAAAGAAATAAAAATTTCTGAAGGTTTTAGAAAAACTACTAATAATCGAATGGAACTTTTAGGCCCAATAACTGCTCTGAAAAAATTAAAAAAGCCTCAAAATATATTAATAACTACTGATTCTAGGTATGTTATAGATGGAATTGAAAAAGGTTGGGCAAAAAAATGGAAACAAAATAATTGGATGAGAGATAAAAAAAATAAAGCTCTAAACTCTGATCTGTGGGAATTGCTAATAAACCAATGTGATTATCATATTAGTGTAAAGTTTAAATGGGTGAAGGGGCACAGAGGTCATGCTGAAAACGAGGAATGTGATTTGTTAGCTAAAGAAGCCGCAATGGCCACTAATCTTAAAATTGATGAAATGTTTGAGTTGAAAGAATTAGAATAATGGAACAAGATAAATTTTCACATCTTGATAAAGATGGATCAGCAAATATGGTTGATATATCAGAAAAAAATATAACAAACAGATTTGCATCTGCATCATGCACTGTAGAGCTCTCCGAAAAAGCTTACTCGCTCGTAAAGGAAAATCAAATTCAAAAAGGAAATGTATTAAATATCGCCAAAATAGCTGCAATATCAGCATCAAAAAAAACTCACGATTTGATTCCACTTTGCCACCAAATCCCTCTAAGCAAAGTTGATATCGAATTTACATTGAATGATGAAAAGAATACTATTGATATTCATGGAATTGCTATAACAGATTGGAAAACTGGTGTTGAAATGGAAGCATTGACAGCAGTTTCAATTGCATCTTTAACAATTTATGACATGTGTAAATCTGTAGATAAAAGTATTCGAATAACTGATATTCAATTGGATAAAAAAACCGGAGGAAAGTCTGGTAATTACACTAGAAAATGAAAATTTAATTGACTCATATTTCTAATGTTTTTTATATAACAGTTATATTCGTTACATGTTAAACTAGTTGTTAATAAATATGGCTACGTAGCTCAGGGGTTAGAGCGAGCGCTTCATAAGCGTTAGGCCGGTGGTTCAATTCCACCCGTAGCCACCAAAAAAGAGGGATTATGAATAAACCTAAGGTAGTAGTAACAAGAACTCAGTTTGAAAATGAAATGGAAAGACTTAGAGATGTGTCAGATTTGATAATAATTGACACTCCAAATCCTCCAACTTCAGAAGAACTTAAACAAAAAATTTCTGGAGCGACTGCATTGTTTGCTCATATAAATGACTCTGTAAATGCAGAAATAATGGATGCTGCAGGCCCTTCTTTAAAAGTTATAGCTGAATTTGGAGTGGGTTATGATAATGTTGATGTTGATGCAGCTAATGAAAGAAATATTGCTGTAGCAAACACTCCAGGTGTCTTAACTGAAACTACTGCTTCTTTTGCTTTCACACTTATGCAATCAGCTGCAAGAAGAATAGCAGAAGCTGACAGATTTGTTAGAAATGGAAAATGGGCTCATTTTGAACCACTGGATTTGTTAGGATATGATCTTTCTTCTTCTGTTTTAGGAATAATAGGTTTTGGAAGGATAGGTTCTTATTTGGGAAAAATTGCTAATGATAACGGAATGAAAGTCTTGTATTACAATCGATCAATCCCAGAAGAAACTTATGGGGCCCAAAGAATGGATTCACTTGAAGAATTATTAGAAAATTCAGATGTTGTATCTTTACATTGTCCCTATACTCCTGAAACAAAGAACTTAATTACCAAGAAACAGCTTAAACTTATGAAAAAATCCTCAACCTTGATAAATACAGCAAGGGGTCCAATTGTAAATTTGGATGATTTATATGAATCATTATCTAGTGGAGACATTGCCTATGCTGCTTTAGATGTAACCGATCCTGAACCCATAAACATGGATCATCCTATTCTTAATTTGGATAATCTAACAATACTCCCTCACATAGCTTCAGCTACTGTTGAAACTAGGAAAAAAATGTCAAAAATGACAGTCGATAATATCCTTGAAGGATTGCAAAATAAATTACCAACATATTGTGTAAACTCTGAAAATATTAGTTGGTAAATAGTTTTTTATGTAAAATCATATTAAAGCAATATTTTGCGCCTGTAGCTCAGTTGGATAGAGTGCAGCCCTGCGAAGGCTGAAGTCGTGAGTTCGAATCTCGCCAGGCGCGCCATGGAGGGAAATATGTCATTAGTAAGCATTGATATAAAAGAAGAAAAGTTATTAGAAAAAGGTAAAGAATTTGGAAAATCTGGTCAATACAAAGAAATTTTAGGATTAGCTAAATTTTCTATAGATCCAAATCAAGAAATAAATAAAAAAATAACTGATATTAAAAACCTAGCTACAAATTCTGATGGAATGGTGGAGTTCTCTGCTGATGTTCATATTATGCTTCCTGTTGATATGAACAAATCAAATAAAAAAATTATCTATGATGTTAATAATAGAGGTAACAAAGTTATGTTATCTCAATTTAACTCAGCTTCAAGAGGGATTATGGTAGCAGGAGTTGCTCCTGAGGATGATATTGGTAATGGATTCTTAATGGAAGAAGGGTATACGTTAGTTTGGTTGGGTTGGTCCAATGATGCTCCTCCTATAGATGGAAAATTAAGGTTATACTCTCCTGAAATTAGTAAAAATGGACATCCCATTTTAGGAAAAATATATTCACAATTTCAACCTTTGAAAGATGTTAATCAAATTATGCTGAGTGATAGAATGCATGTTCCTTTTCCAGCTTATAACACTAATGATAAAGAAGCGATTTTAAGTTTCAAGAAATATCCTGATGATGATCCGGTTGAAATTCCAAGGGATAAATGGAGATTCGCTTGGGATGATGGAAATGAGGTACTTGATAATCCTAATTTTATTTATATGGATGAAGGATTTAAGGCAGGAATAATGTACCAGATTTCATACAAAGCTTATGGAGCAAAAGCTACAGGTCTAGGATTAGCTGCTACAAGAGACCTAATATCTTACTTGAAATATTCAGAGGATAAAAATAATCCAACCTCATCAGATATAGATTATGCTTATGCATTTGGAGTTTCCCAATCAGGAAGATTCTTAAGGCAATTTATTTATCTAGACTTCAATTATGATTCTTTAGATAGAGAAGTTTTTGATGGAATAATACCGCATGTAGCAGGTGGAATGAGAGGTGAATTTAATCAAAGATTTGGACAAGCTTCTAAAGACTTGCCTTCAGTTATCGCTCAACTATTTCCATCTAGCTCTTTGCCAACTGAGGATATTGATTTAGAAAAAAAAGAAGGATTAATGGATAAATTAACTAAGAGAAAATCTAACGCGAAAATATTTTTTGTAAATACGGGAGCAGAATATTGGAGAGGAGATGCATCTCTTATTCATACAACTTCTGACGGTAAGAATGATTTAGAATCTCATTCAAATACTAGAGTGTACCATTTATCTTCTTGTATGCACGGCCCTGGAGTATGGCCACCAACTGACACTCAAGATGTTGATGGAATGAAAGGTCAAAATCTTTTGAATTCTATAGACTATACTCCTTTGATGAGAGCCCTTCTGGTAAATCTTGATAATTGGGTTTCAAAAAATATAACTCCACCTCAAAATGAGCATCCTAAAGTTTCTGATGGAACAGCAGTAAATCCAAATTCACTTAGGGAAAAGTATAGTAAAATACCCATGTCTTTCCCTGAGCATTTTTCTTTTCCAAGAAAAATGAATTTTGGTAATGATGAGAGTGTGATAGACAAATTACCTCCAGAGCAGGGAGAATTTTATGGTTCATTAGTTTCTGATGTAGATGAAGATGGTAATGAGATTGCAGGAATTAAGCATCCTGACGTGGCTATTCCTCTTGCTACATCAACACCATGGAATTTACGCCATGAAGATGTTGGAGCCCCTTATCAAATTATTGGATTAACAGGCGGACCTAGAGGCTCAACTGTTCCTTTCAAAAAAAATAAAACAGAAGACTCTGAAGATGCTAGGCTTTCTATTTCTGAAAGATATTCCTCCAAAAAAGAATACCTAAAATTAATTTCTGATTACTCTCAAGAACTAATTAAGAAAGGCCACCTACTAGAATATGATTTGCCAAATATTTTAGAACGATCTGAATCAAGATGGGATTACTTTACTAAATAAATATTTTTTCGAATGGATTTCATACAAGAATTTAAACCTATGCTTACCCCAAAAGAAATGTTGCATATGGGAATTTTTGGAGGAACATATTTTGCTGAACTCATAGATTACAAGATGTTCCCTAGTAATTGGTTTGAAGATTTAGACGAATCATATTTTCTTTCTAAAAATTACCTTACTAATGTAAATCATTTTAAGATTAGGTCAGGACAAACTCAAAAACAATGGGAAGAAAAAGGTTGGATACATGAAGATGATCCCAGGGGGTGGTTTGAATGGTATTGTAAGTTTTTTTTAGGAAGAAGGCATGAAGATGACGAAAGACAGATTAATAGATGGTTAGCGTTTTGTGGACCAAATGGTAGATGGAAAAACTCAATATATTCTAAAATTTATCAGAAAAAATCTACTATAAATAAAAGTTTTAATGTGAGCCCTAGGATACAACAATCTCTTTTACATTGGTCTTATTTGGTAAATAAAAAAGATTTTGAAGATTGGAAATTCAATAAAGGAATCAATTCCAAGGGACATTAAATTCTCTTACGGCATTTCTCCAAAAAATATCTTCAAGTTGATTTTTATCTAATTCACAAATTATTGATGCTTGTTTCATTGCAACTAGTTGTTCATAAATGCAAAGTATTGGTCTGTTTGTTGTATGGGAAAAAGTGAGAGAAGGTAGATTATCTGTTTCCACTTGTTGATGTGCATGGCCGTATGCAGTATATGCTCCATGAAAAGATACTGACTCTACTGCATCACTACCATAGAAAATTCTTTTATGGTTTTCATTATTAAACAAAGTAATATATGGCCTTATATCTGTAACTGCAGATAAGTCATAATAAATATTAGGGAGATTTCTTAATGTTTCTATCCCTCTTTGAATAGGCCTGTAGGTAAAAGATCTTGCTATATGAGCCAAAATCCATTTGATATTTGGATATCTTTTGGTAGTAAATTCAGTTAGGTCATTAAGATTTTTTTCATCACCACAGCCATCTTCTCTTGATAAATGTAATGTTACCCAAAGTCCCAGTTCATTAGCTAATTCTAATTGTTCGTGAGGCAGATATTCATCTATAGTACAGTTTGCCATATCTCCTGTAATTGAATACATTCGATAAACTTTTAATCCTTGGAATCCTTTATTTTTTATATCGTATTCGATGTCTTTTAAGGAATCAGAAGGAGTTGTAAGTCTATGAGATTTAGTTAAATTATTGTCCTTGAGTTCATTGAAAAGCCAGTCATTGTACTCATTAATTCTTGTACCCAAAGCTGGTCTACCTAATATTAGATTATTTACTTCTCTATCAGGGAACACAGTATTTTGCCATCCTTGGATTCCTCTAAAGTCAGCATCAGGAAAAACGCCTTTATGTTCACTAGAATCATCTATAAGACTATTATTTAACATATGAGCATGGCAATCATAAATCCTTTTTGGAACCCATTCTTCTAGTTCTTCATACCAAAAATTTTTATCATGCTCTCTATAATCAATTAATTTGCTAGACAATATAATTCCTTTTCAATCAATTAAAATTCTTAAACTTAATTATGAATTAAATTTCTTAACAAAAAAGGCAGTTTCTCCTATGCTTTATTCTTTAATCTTTATTCATTACAGTAAGAATTCCCATTATTACCATGGATAAAAATCCCCCCATCCATCCTATGAGTGCAAAAATTTCAAATTCAACGAAATTATCTAAAATTGCACTTACTCCAGCAATTGCAAATATAGCGCTAATCACAGTGTAGAACTTTTTCTTCATAGTTAGAGCAATCCCCAAAATAAACCAGCTGATTCCCATTATGAAGCTCAAAGATGTATCCCATCCTCTTGCGCCTTCTAAAATTCCCTGAGCGAGTCCAGCATCAATTCTATCTGCAGCGTCTAGAGCTGCAATACCGGTTCCTTGTAAGCCAACAAGAATTGGAAAGGTTAGCAAAATTAATAATCCACTAATTTCGGCTAGATTAGAGCTGATAGATTTATCCGTATTTATAGACTTAGCTAGAAAATATAACCCAAGAATCATTACAGCTGTAGATATTGTTGCAAGGTAACCTCCCAAAACAACTGAATTTTTTGATTCTGCAAGTTTTGCTAGCTCTTCTCCTGCATTCAGTTGATAATTATCAGGAAAGAAAGCAATCCAACAAAGCATCGATACTATTGGACCAAAAATCATCATAGATCCAAAAATTTTATTGTTCATAATAAGTCCTCTCATATTTTTAATAAAATTTTGGACTATGAAAAAGAAAATTGCAATAAGAAAGTGGTGGGCGATGAGGGACTCGAACCCCCGACCCCCTCGGTGTAAACGAGGTGCTCTAGCCAACTGAGCTAATCGCCCTAAGGTATATTCAATTTTATCAGGATTATGTATATTTTTATTGAGATAGAGAATTGTTTTTAGAAAAAATTATTTTCCAATCTATCTAAAATTCTGTCTGCCTCAATCATGTCAAAATCATCTAGCTGCTTAAAAGGTTCACGAGATATATTTGTTCTTATAATTCCTCTTTTCCAAAAAAAGTATTTATAAGCACTGACGCTATACATAAACTCAAAATTTAAAGCTTCTAACATTTTATTCCATATTTCAATTGCATCACTATTAACTTCATTCTCTTTGGATAAAATCAAACTATCCCATAGAACCCTATGAGCTTCTAGCATGTGTCCTGATGGCATAATACCATTTGAACCTCTTCTGTATTCATCAATTATGAACCTTCCTCCAGCACCGCCCATTATAGATTTTAGGTTTTCCTTACAATTATTTTTTATAATTGTATGTACTTGAGATGAGTTCCCACTCTCTTCTTTTAAGAAGCTAACATTATCTATTTCATTTATAATTTTGATCAATATTTTATTTGGAACAGTAGGTCCTGCAGGCATTTTATTATTTTGGATCCAAATATCTATATTTATCCCTTTGGATAAATCTTCATAGAATTTGTAAAAATCTTTTTCTGAAGCATATCCCATTGGAGGCATTGCCATTATTGATGAAATTCCAAGTTGCTCTGCAAATTTAGATCTTTCTAAAACATGCTCAGTCGAAGAACTAGTTACGCCTGCTATTATAGGTACCTTTCCCTCAGTGACTTTTATAGCTTCTTCTAAAATTTGATTTTTTTCATTATCAGATAATTTTGATGCTTCAGAGACATTAACAGGTAATAAAATTCCATCAGTTTTTTTATCTATGAAATATTCAATACAATTTCTTAATGACTTAAAATCTATGGACCTATCCTCATTAAATGGAGTAACTGGTATGCTATATATTCCTGAGTAATTTGTATTTTTCATTATCCCTCCGAAGATTAAATTCGCTATATCATTTATTTATTTATAAAATGAAACCATGATTCTTATATAGTTTACTAGATTTTTTCTGAAATGAATTCAAATATAAATGAAATTAAAATAGGGCATTGGACAGATAAAGAAAATAAAACTGGTTGTACTGCTATTATTTCTGATGTCCCTCTTGTTGCCTCAATAGATATAAGAGGAGGAGCGCCTGGAACTAAAGAAATTGCTCTTTTAGACCCAATTGCAACAGCTCCAAATATCAACGGACTTCTACTTACAGGAGGCAGTGCATTTGGATTAAATGCTTCATCAGGAGTTGTACAATTTCTTGAAGAAAAAGGAATTGGTATTAAGTTTGGAGGTAACACAATACCTTTAGTTCCTTCTGCTGTGATTTTTGATTTAAATGTTGGCAGCTCTTCAGTTAGACCAAATAGTGAACAAGGATATTTAGCAGCACAAAACGCTTCTAATGAATTTGAAATTGGGAATGTTGGAGTAGGCACTGGTTGTACAGTAGGGAAGTTATTAGGAACTAAATATAGTATGCAAGGAGGCCTTGGGTTTTCATCTTACACTTTTGATGATGGAACATCCATTTCTTGTTTAGTTGCCGTAAATGCTTTGGGCTCTATTGTTGATCCTGAAAATGGAAAAATTATAGCAGGGCCAAAAAAAAATGGAAAAATTTACGATTCTTTAGATTTATATATAAATGGAAAGCCTGAAAAAAGAGGATTTCAAAATACCACTATTGGAGCTATTTTTACAAACTCAAAAATAAGCAAAGTAGATTGCAAAAGATTAGCAGTAGCAGCACATGATGGCCTAGCTTTATCAGTAAGGCCATCGCATACTTCTAATGACGGAGATCTGTTTTTTGCAGCAACTACAAATGAGATTGAATCAAAGTTATCAATAGACCAACTTTTTGCAGCTACTATTAAAGTCACATATCAAGCAATTATTAATGCAATAAAAACTTCAGATTAGAACCTATTTTGATTCTATAGGTAATTCTGAATTACCCCACTCAATCCAAGAACCATCGTAAACTTTTACATTGTCATAACCTAAAAGCTCTTGCAAAACGAACCAGGTATGAGTAGCTCGCACTGCGGTTTGACATAATGTATAAACTGCTTTTTCAGTCTTGATTCCTTTGCTTTCATAAATACTACTTAATTTATCTGCATCTAGAAATTGTCCACTTTCATCAACAGCATTAACCCAGTTTACATTTTCTGCGCCTGGAATATGACCTCCTCTGTCAGCTCTTACATCTTTACCAGCATATTCATCGGGGCTTCTAGTATCACAAACAATTTTTGAAGGGTCATCAACTGTTTCTAATATTTCTTCCCAGTCAGCTATTAAGTCTGAGTTTGGCGTAGCTGAAAATTTATAATTAGTTTTCGAAATAGATGGGCTATCTGTACTAATTGGGTATCCATTTTCTGACCAATAAGTCCAAGATCCATCAAGTAATCTAGAATCTTCATGTCCATAAACCTCTAGTGCCCATAAACCTCTTGATGCCCACAAGTTACTGTTACCGTCATAAAAAATAACAGTATCATTTTCTCCTATTCCTACAGACGAAAGCGCTTCTGCTATATGATCGCTAGATGGCAACATTCCTTTAACTCCATCTTCAGTCTCCCATTGAAAAACTTCATTTGGCGTTAATCTTACTGCGCCTGGAATATGACCTGCGTCATAATCTTCTGATTTTCTTACATCAATTATTTTTACACTTTCTAGATTATTATTCAGCCATTCAGCAGACACTAGCTTTTCAGTACTAGAATATCCTCTATTGCTAAATCCAGATTCTGTTCCTTCTGACGAACATCCCCAAAAGAGTCCAACTGTTGCTAATCCAATTATTAATAATTTTTTCATAAGTCCCCCTTATAGTTAATTATCTTTTGTTAAAGTTATTTTCCATTCACTGCTATCGATTTCATCTATTTCAACTTCATAACCTCTTTTTAATGCTTGAGGAGGAATAGTTGAGAGCGCAGGAGAATGATCTGTTATGACCTCAAGAATATTTATATCCTTATTTGAATCTAATTCTTCATTAGTCTTGAGCATTGGATAAGGACAAATTTCACCCCTAAGATCCAATTTTTTTATTTCTTCGTTACTCATTTTTGTTCCTTTTCTAAAGTTATGTGCCAGATATCATCAACATATTTGAATTTTATTTTGATTTTTTTTTCGACTGCTTTTGGTGGAATATACTTTACAAGTAATTCATCAGTCGTTAGTATTTTTGTCTTACTACAGTTTCCTATGCCTCCATTACTAGAACAAAGGTCATCTAATATTTCATTTATTTTTAATAACTGATCTTTTATAGGAATTTCAATTAAGTTTATTTCATTTATTTTTTTCATTTTTATCCTATAAATTTAATGATTTTAGTTCCAATAAATGCACCCATTGCAAGGCTTATTCCAAAGAGCCAGCCAGATAAGGAGAATGAAGGGATCGCTGAAAAAAATGCACCAATGGTACAACCGATTCCAAGGCTTGCAGAGTATCCCATGAGAATCCCTCCAGATAATGATTGAACATATCTTTTTGTTTCTTTTGGAGTTCTAATTTTGAATTCCTGAGAAAGCAACGCTGAAACTAATGCTCCAAAGAATACTCCTACTGTACTTACGAAAGTATGAGATATAATACCTGATTCGATACTTGAACCCAAGCAACCACTAAGTGAGGCTATTCCTTTTAGTGGACCATCTGAGAGGTTTATACTTTGAGCAATATTCATTGATTGTTTCATAATCTCACCTGTTACACCTGGTGGAGAATGAAACAGAAAATAAACAATTCCTATAAACCCAAGAGCAATCCCTCCAGAGTAAGCTGTCCAGCTTTTTGAGAATACTGTATCAATATTTTGCTTTATTGTTTCAGAGAAACTTTTAGACTTAAGATCAGATTTTTTTGATATAGAGAAGCTTCCAACACCAGATTTTGTTTCGATGTAGACAACTAAAAAATATACTAAAATAATTCCTAGCAAAGTTATTAATAATGAAAACCCATAACCTATAGATTGAGTTGAAGGGAGAAAGAATTTTGGTTCGTTACTTATGAAAAAATCCCACCAAAAGTCCCAAGTGGTTACTAATAAAATTGTACCTATAAATATCCCTATCATTGTGACAATTGAAGCAACATAACCTTCTGCTATTCTGTATATTGTTCCTGAAACGCACCCTCCTGCAGTTACCATACCAACCCCAAAAATAGTCCCTGCAATTAATGTAGAAAAACCAAATGGAAGTACATGTGCAGAAGAAGGATATTCACCTGGTATAGGGTCTGGTAATATCCACTTTAATATACCTACGAAACCTACAGAAGCAATAGACATTGCCAAAAGTACAGCTTTCATATTATGGCCAGATCCAAACATAAATAAATCTCTAAAAGACGAAGCAAAGCAAAATCTAGACTTTTGCAGAGTGAAACCTAATCCACAAGCAGCAATCCAAATTGCAGCGTCAGAGAAATTATTTTGTGATATGACAAATGAGAATATAAATACTAGTCCAAAAAATAACCAGCCAATTATTTTTTGATTTGAATATTTGAATTTTTCAGTTTTAAGCATATATTTTTCCATAAAAAAAACCCCTTTGTAGGGGTTTCTTATTTTTGTATTATTGTTGAAATTAAGACAAATTAAAGAAACCTGTGGCTGTTCATACAACAGCAACAGATACATCCGTTATTTGTTAGATTTCTTATATTCATAGATCTGTATAATAACATAAATTTTTTAATAATTTAATGTTAAAATATAATTATCTAAGGAAAAAATTATGACAGATTTCAATGTAGAAAAAATTAGAAATGATTTTCCTATTCTAAGTAGGAAAGTAAATGGCAAAAATCTTGTTTACCTAGACAATGCAGCGACTTCTCAAAAACCTAATTTAGTAATTAATTCACTAAGCGATTACTACACTAACTATAATTCTAATGTTCATAGAGGTGTTCATAAATTATCTGTTGAAGCAACTGATGAATATGACAATTCAAGAGTTAAGGTTGCAGAATTTATAAATGCTTCTCCAAACGAAACTATATGGACAAGAGGCACAAGTGAATCATTGAATATAGTTTCAATAGGATTGATAGATAAGGTTAACTCTGGAGATAATATTGTAGTGTCTAGAATGGAGCACCATTCAAATCTAGTTCCATGGCAACAGTTATGCAAAAAAAAGAATGCAGAATTACGATACTTGGACCATGACTTAGAAGGAAGGATTGATTTATCTAAAGCAAAAAACGTTATAGATAAAAAAACTAAAATCATTGCAATTACTCATATGTCTAATGTTTTAGGAGTGATAAACCCTATAGCTGAATTAAGAGAAATGTCCAAGAAAAATGGGACTATTTTGATATTAGATGGTGCTCAGAGTGTCCCTCATTTTCCTGTGGACATGAAACAAATTGATTGTGATTTTTTTACTTTTTCAGCTCACAAAATGTTGGGCCCTACTGGAATAGGGGTTCTATATGGAAAAATAGATTTACTTGAAGAAATGGAGCCTATTTATTTTGGTGGAGATATGATTTCAGAAGTTACTTATGAAGATGCTAAATGGAATGATTTGCCATATAAATTTGAAGCAGGTACTCCTAATATAGCTGATGCTATAGCTACAGGATATGCAGTAGACTATTTAGTCCAAGTTGGAATGGATAAGATTGCAGAGCATGAAGACAATATAACTGCTTATGCGTTAGAAAAAATAAAAGAAATGCCTAGTTTTACCATTATTGGTCCTAGTGACATGAAAAATAGAGGAGGTGTCATTTCTTTTAATCACGATACTGTACATCCTCATGACGTTGGAGAGATTCTAGATAAATTTGGTGTAGCTATCAGAACAGGGCATCATTGTGCCATGCCATTAGTAAGATCATATGAAATTGTTGCTGCATGCAGGGCAAGTTTTTATCTTTATAATACTTATGAAGAAATAGATATTTTTATTGATTCTCTGAAAGAGGCAGAAAGCTACTTTAAGACTAGTAAATTCTAGCTAAAAATTTGATTTAAAGCTTTCAAATGAATTTCTACAGGTATCTGATGAATTTATAATTTCAGCTTTTGCTAGGCCTATATTTACCCCTTCAAATTTATCTTGTTCCCAAACGCATTTCATTCTCCACATGAATTGTTCGTCAGAAACCCAAAAGTCATAACTTTCAACAGCATCTTTTGAACAGTTATATATTTTAGAATTTTCTGAATCTAGATATGAGTTTTTGTCTATTCTACATTCTCCATAAAGGGAATGATTTAATGATTCTGGATTATCGTAAAAATAGCTCGTAGCAGTTAATAGGTCATTCTTATAGTCAAGTGGATATAAAGCCAGTCCAAACCATAATTTTTCTAGAGCATTTACGTCTAAAATATGATAGCTAAATCTTGGTATGAAAATTTCCGTATATATATCAAAAACAGAATTTGATTGTGGATTATTATTATGCTGTTCACTTAATTTGCGATAGGTATTTAAGTCTTCAACTGATAGTAGGGCATTATCATCTGTAATCTGAGAAACATCAGGGTGTTTGATTTCAAAAAAATTACAAAGTTCATTATTTGAGTCACAAATTAAGTAACTTTCATCTATTTGACTGCAAGAAGACAAAAATAATATTAAAAATAAAAAGTACTTTAATTTCACTCTATCTCAAATCCTATATAAATTTCGCTTACTATCTCTGACTCGCCTGCAAATAATTCTGTAGAAGGCATTGCTTCAGCAGCGGACATTCTCATCATTGGCATATCATAAGAAGATTTATTAGCGGGTAACCCTGGTTGAAATTCTTCAAAAGATATAATTTTTCCAAGTTTTATACCCAATTCTTTTTCATAAAAATCAGCTTTTTCAAGTGCGTCTTCAACAGCTTTTTCTCGTGCAAGAACTTTATTTTCATCATTAACTTTTGCCTTAAATCTTATGTTATTTACCCTAAATGAATTGCCTGTTTCTAGGTTTGCCCTGTCTATGAAGGTGGTTATATTGTCTTTGTCTTCGGAGGTGACTATAACAGAATTATATACTTTATATGCAATGATTTGGCTTTCACCATATTCTCCAAATTCATCTTTTTTTTCAACCCATCTTGTGACAGGAGTTATAGAAAATTCTGAAGTAACTATTTGGTCTTTTTCAATACCTATATCTTCTGCTATTTGTATAATCTTACTAATATTTTTATTTACAATATTAGTTGCATTTATTATCTGCTTATCTCTACTTTCAATGGCTATATTTACTTCAATAATTTCTTGTTTTTGCTTTATTGAACCTGTTCCCTTAATCCAAAAAATATTTCCATAATCATTTTCTTTAAGCAGTCCTTGAGAACTTGATTTCTCTAGATTATTTTCTGTTCTAATTATACTTTGAGTATCTTTTTCTGTATCACTACATCCAAAAAATATCAAAATAGAACTGATGGCCAATGTCCCTAATAACGAATATTTTTTTAGTTGATTTATCATAATTTTTTCTTTAATTCCTTGAAGTATATTAATACTATTGCGGTGCAAGTTATCCCTATATAAGAGAACACTCTCATACTATTAAGAATACCAATATTATCTCCTAAAATACCAACCAATAAGCTTCCAATCGGAAAAAAACCAATTCCTATCTGAGCTAACCCTTGTATTCTCCCTCTAAGTGGATTAGGGGTTTGAGAAAGCAAGATTCTAGAATGCATATTCATAAAAAAAGTTGTTCCAGCTCCTAAAATTGCTATGGTTATACATCCAGATATGAAAGAGTCATTTATTGTAAATATAATACTCCCTATACATAGCGTTATAGTTGATATCGCAAAAATCAAACCAGGTCTAGAAATTTTTATTAAAAATGGGAAAAAAATTATCGATCCTATTAACGCGCCTAGGCCCTGTAGTGAAATCATGAGAGAAAACTGTTCAGGAGTTGCGTTATATATAAACCTTGCAACATAAGGAGTCATTGATTCAAATGTAAATGCACTAAAGTTACCTATAGCAAGTATAAGTAGTGTAGATAAAATTATTTTATTTGATAAAGCAAAGCTTATTCCTTTGCTCATACCTGAGTACTTGTTTTTTTCTGATTTAGGAATAGATAATTTAGGCATTTTATATAAAAAAAACAAATTAATAGAATTGATAAGTGTCATCAGCAAATATAGCTTGTCAAAAGTCATAAAATTCATGAAAAACATTCCAATATTTGGCCCTATAAACCAAGCAATATTTAACAAAATTATATTTAGTGCAATGCCAGCTCTCAGTCTCTTTCGTTTGACAAGGCTGGCTAAATAAGATTGTCTAGCTGATATATCTAAACTAATTAAAATTCCGGATATGAATGTCAAAATGAAAATAATTATCAGGCTTGGTTCAAAGTAAAAAAGATAAACTGCCCAAAACAGTAAATACAATGAGGTAATATAAATTACAACTTTTATTAGTGTTAATCTTGTAACTTTATCAACAAGCCATCCAGAAATTAAACCTGAAAACATCATGGGAGAGAATTTCACAAAAATTAAAAGACCAAAAGTAGAAGGATTATTCGAAATATCTGTTAGTATCCAAGTTATTAGAGCAAAGTCTATAAATCTAATTGTATAAATATATAAACTTGATACGGCTAAATTTTTAAAAAATCTTTCATCTTTTAAGTTTAGTAAATCTGAGTAGTAGGCCATTTAGAAAAAATAATATGAAAACTATTATATTCTAAACCAACAGAATAATAATCTATATTCAAAGTTTTATTTCTATCTAGTGAAATAATTCCTGCAGAAGTTGATTATATTTTTCATTTTCAATGTTTATAGAAATAATAGATTTTTCTATATTAATTGATGAATAGTCTAGATTAGGAGTTTTAGTTATGTATTCTTTCATTATTGTAAAATCCTTGAATTTATGTTGTTTAATCCACCATCAATGCTAATTGTTTGCCCAGTAACGAAGGAAGAACTATCTGAGAGTAACCACAGCAGACATTGTTCGATATCTGATGGAGTTCCAATTTTTTTCAGAGGGTACATGTTCCTCACCATTTCTTTTGTTTTTTCGTTTGAGATCATACGTTTAGTTAATTTAGTTTCTATGGTTCCTGGTGCTATACAATTGAATCGATAGTTTTTATAACCATAGGTTGCTGAGCATGATCTTATTAGACCTTCAACTCCAGATTTAGCAGCAGAAATGAGTTCATGATTAGGCAGCCCATAGTTTGCTGCTACGGAGGAGAAGCAAACATAACTCAATGAATTCATGTTATTTTTCAATAGACTAGAAAGTGCTCTGAAGTTAGACATTAGGTTGATCTCTAAAATATCATACATTTCTTGATCTTTGGCAAGATGTAAGGGCTTTAGATTAATTGAACCAGTAAAGTTTACTACAGATACATCTTCATTTTCTACATCGATTTTACTTATGATTTCAGATAGGTCATTATAGTCATTTGTTTTTAAAATGCTTAAGTTATCTAATGCTTCTAACTCATTTCTGCTAATAGCATAAATTTTGTTATTTTTTAGTTTTTGGTTGTAAATTAGTGATTTAGCTATATCACTATTTGCTCCAATAACAATTAATTTACGATTACCTAAATCCATTTGCTAACAACTTCTTTCAGACTGTTTACATAATTTTTGAATAAATTGTTTTCAAATTTACATCCAAGTAATACGCCACCAAAAGATTTTTCAGACAAATGTTCTTCTTTAGGCAATGAACATAATTTACAATCTTTGGATTCTTTAGACTTTATGGTATGCATCTTCATTTGAGTATTTTTTCTCTATATTAAACAATTCTTTTGAAAACTCTCTCGAACATTGAGCACATTTATAAATATTGAAATTATCTTGATCCACTATATCTAATAAGTCGCCCTTACAGTTAGGACACATTTTTAATAATACTGACATATTTGCCCCTTTAAAATTGTTTATAATACTATGATGTAATAAAAGATGTAAATACTGAACAAAAATAATTATTTGTCTGATATACTAATCATATAACTAGTAAACGAGGGCTTATGAATGCAAACTGGTACGTGCCTCCCAAAACAGAAATTCAAACCATATCCAAGCAACTTACCTCAAGTTTGGTAAATGGTCATTATAATCAGGCAAATCTTATCTCGCGAATGTTGATTTCTCAACAATGGTCACCTGCTGTTATATACCTGGACTTAATAAGGTCAACATTGAACCATATTGGAAATTTATGGCATCAAGGAAAAATACTTATTACTGAAGAGCATAGAGCTACTCAATTCTGTCTACTACTAATGGATAGAGTGAGAAATAATTTTAGGCTTCCGACTCCAAACGGGATGAAGATTTCTATGTCGGCTATTGAAGATGATACACATGTTATTGGTTTATATATGACTGCAGATTTTTTTAGATGGGACGGTTGGAATGTTGAACTTTTGGGCAGTTCTATACCAAACAATGATTTGATCAAGTATATAGATACAACTGTTCCAAATTTTGTTCTTCTGTCTTCAACTTTTCCAAATAGCAATCAGAAACTAGAAGAAGCTATAGAGTCAATCAAGGCTCTTGATAAGGATATTAAGGTGATTATTGGAGGGCCAGCAGCTTCTTTAATTAAAGATTCTAATAAAAATATTGACGGCTTTGCAGAAAATCCTTTGCAAGCAACATATGTAGCAAATAGCCTTGTTGAAACTAACCCTGCCCTTATGCCGCTGGAATCAGTTCTCCTATCTCTAGGCGATAAAATTCACACTGTTCGAAAAAACAGAAAGCTTAGTCAAAGCGAGCTTTCCAAGAAATCTGGCCTTGCAAGAACTTTTATTAGCGCTGTAGAGCAAGGAAAGCAGAATGTTTCCTTGGGTTCTCTAAAATCTATTTCTGATTCCCTTGGGGTTTCTATGGCAGCTTTGCTGGGTGATTAGTACGAATATCGTAATAGAATATAATTAGAGCTCCTTTGTGAGCTTATAAGGCGTAATTCGTTTATGGCTCAAGGTTGATTTTGTTTATGAGATCTTCTAAATTTTGACTTATCTCTATTAAATTACTGATATCGTAACAAATATGTAACATTTATCTATATATAATTTTGGAATGTAGATTTAGCATTAATAGTAAGAAGTATTTGAAAGGTAAAAATTGTTTTCATTAATTGCTAAAGCTAGCCAAAATTTTTTTGATTCAGTAAGCTACAAAGAAGAGGTGCAGCACAGAATTTTAGCTGAAAATTTTAAGAACGAAGATCTTGGTAAAGATCTATATATAAAATATTACAAATAAATTTAACTTTAGTTTAATATATTCAATTTTTGTTGTACTATGATCAAACTATAAAGATTCATAATACAATTGGGAATATTTGAAAAATACTTATCAATTTGGATAGCCCTTAGCATCTTATTAGGAACAATTTTGGGCTATTTTTTTCCTGATATTTTTCGATTTATATCAAAAGTTGAGTCCTTCAACGTAAATTTTATTGTAGCTTTTTTTATATGGATAATGATATTTCCTATGATGGTAAATATAGATCTATATAAGATAATTGAATTTAAATCTCGACCCAAGGGATTGATTCTCACACTAATAATCAATTGGTTGGTCAAGCCATTTACAATGGCAATGCTTGGGATTCTATTTTTTGAAGTATTTTTTGTAAATCTAATCTCTCCCGAAGATTCCAAGCAATATATAGCAGGTATGATATTGTTGGGAGTAGCACCTTGTACAGCAATGGTTTTTGTTTGGAGTAGCCTGACAAAAGGTGATCCAAATTATACAATATTGCAAGTTTCTATTAATGATGTAATAATGGTTTTTGCATTTGCTCCAATTGCTGCATTATATCTAGGGGTTAGCTCAATTATAGTTCCTTGGAATACTCTCATTATTTCTGTTGTACTTTATGTCTTAATGCCTTTGATATTTGGTTTCGTCACAAGGAAATTTATATTGCAAGAAAATATTGTAATGCTTAATAAATTTAATAAAAAAGCTAAACCATTCATAATTCAAGGATTGCTTCTTACTGTAATTTTGCTCTTTGGGTTTCAGGGGGAAAAAATAATTCAATCCCCATTACTCATTTTATTAATAGCTATACCATTGATAATTCAAACTTATGGTATTTTTTTCTTAGCTTACTTTTCTGCTTATATTTTAAAACTTCCTCATAAAATAGCTGCACCCTCATGCTTGATTGGCACATCAAACTTTTTTGAACTTGCAGTTGCTGTAGCTATAGGTATATTTGGTATAAACTCTGGTGCTGCTCTTGCTACAGTAGTAGGAGTTTTAGTGGAAGTTCCAGTGATGCTTTCATTAGTATATATCGTGAATAAAACTTCTCATAAATTTAGAATTAATGATTAGAATTTAATTTTTCTAGTATATCTTGCCTGAAGTAAAAAATAAGACTTAGAAGAATAGTAGTAAAAAATAATATAACAATAATAATTAAAAAATTATTATCTTCATCAATTGCTTCAGGTGTATACAGCCTGTTATACCATTCATTAAGATCATCCATTGAAAATCTTCTGACATTTCCAAAAGCATATGTATTATTGAAGATTTCTTTATATCCTATTGAAAAAACATACCTTGAATTACCTCTAGAAATCACCTTAACAGTTATATTTGAATTTGTTCTTATATTTTGTTTTTCAGCAATTATTCTTATTAAATCCATTCTGCTGTAAGGTTCATAAAAACTTGAATTTTTGTTAGGGAAGTAATTTTTTCCATTTACTATTAAGTAAGGTAGTTGATCTGGTTCTATAAGATTTTCAGGTTCAAGATTTGGAATTAATAAACTGAAATCAAAAGTATCTCCTTCTTTCATTTGAAATTTAATAATCATTTCTTCATTCTTTTCTATAAATTCTCCATAGAAAGCATGAGAGACTGTCGCATCACTTAGTTCTATATAATTTTCTTCAGATTTATCATTGATACCAAATGGTTGATGAGCATTAATTGAATCAACAAAAAAGATTAATGCGAAGAATTGAATAAATATTACAGATAATATGTTTATTTTACTTTTCAAAATGATTTTTTATTTATATCTAATATTAATTATAAAGAAAATAAAAGATGAGAAAACTAAAATAGTCCCTGTAAATATAATTGAAAAATTCAAGCTTATTTTATCAGACATATACCCTATTAGAAGATGACCTAACCATCCAAAACCTATAGTAATAAACCAAGCTGAAACTGCTGTACTTCTTAAGTGCGCAGGCACATTTTTTTGAAGATAGGTCCATTGAACAGCATCAAAACTTGCTCCACATGCTCCTACTATAGATAAAGAGAAAATAGCTAAATATAAATTATTAGTAAGAGAGATCATCAATATAGATAAACCAAAAATTAAAGAAATAATAGTTACTATAGAGTAGGCTTTATTAATATCCTTCCATTTAAATAAAAATAAAATTCCAAAAAATCCACCAATAGATATTGCCGTTTGTAAAATACTTAGAATCCCTATATCTGATTCTAGTATAAATTTAGATATAGATGATAATAAACTGAAAATTGAAAATCCAAAAATTTCTACTATTCCTGCAAAAAGTAATAAATTTCTAGTATAAAAATTACCAAAAACTATTTTCAAACCCTCTTTTATATTACCTAAGTAATTACCTGTATTCTTTTCCTCTTTAAGTTCTGAGGACTTAATTAGTAAGATAATAGATCCAATTAATCCAAATAAACCTGATAATAAAATGGCTTGTTCTATTCCAAATAATATTGAAAATGCTCCTCCTATAATAGAGCCTATGAAACCTGTAAATCTCATAATCATTGAATATATTAACATCGCAGTTATTTTTTGATTTTCATCAACTGAGTTAATTACGCTTCCTTGAATAGCTGGAATTATGAATGATCTTGTCAATCCAGTCATTCCTGAAGCAAAATAAGCAAGAATCAAGAAGTTTTTATTTTGAAATACTAGCAGTGCAAATAAACACAAAACAAAAAACCTTATAATTCCAACTATAATGATTATCCTGTTTCTTCCAAACTTATCTGCGGCTGCTGCAGTGAAAGGGGAAAAAACTGTTTGAACAATTTGAGTTATTGCAAAAGAAATAAGAGTTGCTAATATTGAGTTGGTTGATTTTAATATCAACCAGCTTAAGCATAGTCTTTCTATCCATTCAGAGCATATGAAAAAGAAAAAACCTGTCATTAAGCTTTGAAATTTTTTATTCTCAAATAACAAGTTTTCTTTAAATTTTAAGTTTAGAAAAAACATTTTTTACTTTTTTGTAATCAAGCTAATTATTGAATAGTAAAGTATATTAATCTTACTTAATACAAAAAAAATAGATACTTAAAATTTGAACCAAAGAAAAATTAAACCAACAATAATGGTTGTCGATATTGGGACTTCATCGATAAAAACATCACTTTTTGATTTGAAAGGTAATTTGTTACCTGAATTTTCTATAAAAATTGAACATCAAATAATTTCAAAAAATGATGGGACCTCTGAACAAAACTCTGAATTTTTAGCTAATAAAGTTGAAAATTCTATCGATTTAATTTTAGAAAAAATATCAAGTTTAGACATAGAAATTTTAGGTGTAGGATTAGACTGTATGGCAAGTACTCTTGTTGGTTTGGATAAAAAAGGGTTGCCTATTACTCCAACGTTTACTTATGCAGATACTAGATCAAATAATCAAGTAAAAAAAATAAATGAAAATTTTGATTTAATTTCTCTTCATCAAGAAACAGGCGTGATACAACATACATCTTATATTCCATCTAAAATTTTATGGATTAAGGAAGAAAATCCAAATTTATATAATAAAATAGAAAAATTTGTAGATTTTTCATCATATTTATACTCAAGATGGTTTGAAAATTATAATTTTAAGTCTAGTTATTCTATATCTTCCTGGAGTGGTCTTTTAGACAAGAATAAATTGGAATGGCATTCTAAATTATTAGATTATCTAGAATTAAGTCCTAATAATTTTCCAGAACTTAATCCATGTACTTTTTTTTATAAAGGACTAAAGAAAAGTTTTAGAAATAGGTGGCAAACTCTAAAAAATTCAAATTTTTATTTATCAGTTGGAGATGGAATAGCTGCAAATATAGGAAGTGGTTGTATAAATAGTTCTAAAATTGCTTTAACTATAGGTAGTACAGGAGCTATGAGAATATTAATTGATAAACACATAAAAATCCCCAAAGGATTATGGGCGTATAGATTTTTGACTGATCAAACTTTATTGGGAGGATCTTTTTCCGAAGGAGGAAATTTGATTCAATGGGCTTATAATAATTTGAAATTGCCAAAAATAGAAAAATTGAATCACTATTTATCTGATTCTATTCCTGGAGATCACGGAATAGAAGTATTACCATTTTTATTGGGTGAAAGATCTATGGGTTGGACAAATGATTCTAAAGGAACAATCTCAGGTTTGAGTTTTTCAAATTCTCCCTTAGAAATAATGCAGTCTATTTTAGAATCCTTATGTTACAGATTTTTTTTACTTTACAAAGAATTGCTTCCATTTGTAAATTCAAAATTTGAGATCATTGCAAGCGGAGGTGCAATAAAGAATTTTCCTTGGTGGATACAAACTATGTCTGACGTTTTGGGCAACGATATAAAAATTTCAGACGAATCCCAAGATACTAGTAGAGGAACGGCATTAATTGTTAGTAAATCCTTGGGTGAAATAAGTGATTTTAATGAAATTGATAATAAATATAATAAAATTTATCATCCAAATAAATCCAATTATGAAATTCATCAAAAATTAATATCATCTCATGTGAAACTATACGATAAAATCATAGATAATTAGTATATATAAGTTTAGAAAAAGATTTGAAAAATTACGACTTAATAATTATAGGTGGAGGAATAGTAGGAGCTTCTGCGGCTTACTATGCATCTAAGGAAAATCTAAATGTTTTATTGATTGAAAAAGATTCAATTGCTAGTCATGCATCTGGATTTGCATATGGCGGAATTACTCCTCATGTAGGACTTGATGAAAGTGATCCTTATAATCAAATAAGTAAATATTCCTATGAGTTACATAAACTATTAGCAACTGAAATTCCTGAAATTTCTGGAATAGATTACGGTTATAAAACCTATCCAAATTTTGAACTTGCATTAAATGAAGAAGATGACAAAGAGCTATACTCAATTTATAAAAATAATTCTAATTCTGGAATCTATGAGTGGTATTCTGGAGATGATTTAAGAAAAGTAGAAAATAGATTAGGCCCCAGCGTTATTTCTGCTCTTGTGACAAAATTATCTAGTGGAGTTGAACCATATAAATTAACTTTAGCATTAAGTATAGCTGCAGAAAAAATGGGCGTAACAATACTAAATTCTGAAGTTGAAAATATTAATATTCAGAATAATTCTGTTGATATTTCAACAAATAAAGGCAAAGAAATTACTGGAAAAAATGTTTTGGTATCAGCTGGTCCTTGGAGTTCAAATTTTTCTAAATCATTTGGATTTGATATACCTATAAAACCACTTAAAGGGCAGATATTGAGATTAAAAAGTGATGAAATTATAGAAAACGGATTTCATTGGGGACCTAATTATGTAACTACAAAGCAAGATGGTTTGATTTGGGCTGGAACTACAGAAGAAGATGTAGGATTTGATGAAAATCCATCTAATTTTGGATTACAGTCAATAATGGAATCATTAATAAGAGTATTCCCTTTTTTAGAAAGTTCAGAACTTGTTCTTCAAACAGCTTGTTTGAGACCATTGGCTATAGATAAATCCCCTATATTATCAAAATCAGAATATGGGAATCTATATTTGGCTTCAGGGACAGGAAGACAAGGGATATTATTGGGTCCAGCTATGGGGAAATTGATATTAGACAATATAATGTCCAATAAAACTTATATCTCGATTGAACCTTTCTCACACAAGAGATTTTTGTAAAACCCTATGCCATAGCAGAACTTGCTCTGTAAGCTGTTCTTAAGTCCTGTTCTTCAAATTCTAAAGGCTTTTCTCCAAGTGCATGCTCGTATAAAGCCGCTTTATAAATACCTTCTAGAGTATAAATAATAGAAACGGAAGAAGTTGCACATAGTAGACCTACTGCAATACCCAACGTTCCATTTATTAGCCCAAAAAACCATCCGATTCCAAGGCTAATTACTATTAGAATTATCTGAAAAATACCAAAACCAAAATTAGCAGCTACCTGGTTACCCCAGGTTTGTTTAAATAAACTAGATGATCTCTTTATAGCTGCTATTGGTCCTAAGTTTTCTGAAACAATTATTGGAACTACAAAAAAAGTCATCATTGCCCAACCAGCTTCTAAAAAGCTTGCAAAAATTTGAGTCATTATTCCTCCAAAACCGCCCCTTTGCCTACCGTTGGCTTTTATTGCGGCAAAAATCAGCCCCATTATTGTGACAATGATTGACCAAAAGAAAATATGATGAATATGTTTGAAAGCATGGCTTAGACCTGATGAAATATTTGGATCTCCACCTCTTAATCTTTCTAAAGCAGCAGATATCAAGGCTGAGTTAAAAAATACAATTATAAAATTTGCACCAAAAATCAAAATTGCAACTGGTAAAATTGACATTTGTTCTTCATTATCTGCAGATAATTGTATAGATCCTGTTGAGTAAATTAATCCTAATAAACCGATTACAAAAATTGCAGCCATTATAGGAAATAAAACTAGTTCTCTATCTTTTTTTAGTACCTTTACACATGATTTCATTAGCTGAATTGTATTTGAAATGTTTCCAAAAAATCCACCATTTACCAAAATGAACTCCTAAAATAATTGTTTATTCAATTATATTCCTTTTAAATTGTTTTACTCAATAGATCCAATATATGTTTTTTTTAGTTCTTTCCAATTAATTTCAAATCCTAGTCCTGGGTTACTTGGAGCATTGACATATCCATTAATAAATTCAATTTCATCTACTAATCCGTATCTATTTTCACCTGTCGAAGGAAAAAATTCATAAAACTCACAATTCGAAGAGGCCATAATTACATGCAAGTTTGCAACATTATCCATAGAATTACTAGAACCAGAATGGATTTCGCACTTTAATCTAAATGATTCTGCAATATTTGTAAGCTTATATAACGGTGTTATACCTCCCATTGCTACTACATCTCCTCTTACAATGTTTGTAGATTTCTCACGAATCCACTCAGGGATAGAAAATAATCTTCCAGGTATAAATTCAGTAGAAACAATAGGGATATCTAACCGATTCATAAGTTTTTTATAATTGTATATATCCTCTTCAACTAAAGGATCCTCATACCAATAAAAATTTAATTTTTCTATAGCCTTACCTACCATTAATGCCTCCTCATAATTGTATGCACACATAGAATCAAGCATTAGTTTCATATCTTCTCCAACAGCTTCCCTAATAGCTATACAGATTTCAATATCTCTATGAGGATCTCCGTGAGGATGTATTTTGTGCGCAGTCCATCCTTTGGACTTAAATAATAAAGCTTCATTTACATAATCTTTTATATCTTCATGAAATGGTGTGCTGCTATAAACAGGTACTTTTTCCTTTTCTGAACCTAAAAGACGATGAATTGGTTGGTTTGAAATTTTTCCATTTATATCCCATAGAGCTATATCAATAGATGCAATCGAATTTAATGTTAAAGATCTATTCATTTTCCATAGATTATTCCAAATTAGATTTATATTTTGGGGATTCTGTCCAATTAGTAAATGTTTAGCAAAATTTATTAAATTTTTATTATGGTGTTCTGAGCCAACTTTTGAAGATCCTAAAAACGAATTTCCTGTTATACCTTCATCTGTCTCTATGCTAAGTACACTTAGATTTACATTTTGTCCAAAAATATTACGATAGTTTGTTTTCCAAGGTGTACCTTTCCACTCAAAAACATCTAACTTTATATTTTTAATTTTCATCTTTATTCAAGAGTAGCAGTATATCCCTTTTTCAGTAGATTCCAATCTATTTCGTAGCCTAGCCCTGGCTTAGTAGGTGCAGTAACGAAACCATTGTCAAAATTAATATCTTCAACTAATCCAAACATATTAGCACCTGTACAAGGGAAAAATTCAAAAAATTCACAGTTAGGAACCGCCATTGTTACATGTAAATTAGCTACATTATTTAGTGAATTTCCTCCATGATGAATTTCACATTTCATATTAAACCCTTCAGCTAAATTAGCCAATTTTATCATTGGAGTTATTCCTCCTGTAACTGCAACATCACCTCTCAAGAAATCAGTTGCATATTCAGTTATCCATTCTGCCATGCCATAAAATCTTCCAGGGGCATATTCTGTGGACATAATCGGAATATCTAATTTTTGATGTAATTTTTTGTAGTTGTATATATCTTCTTCAACTAAAGGATCTTCGTACCAATAAAAATTTAATTCTTCTATTGCTCTTCCAACACGTATGGCATCTTCATATTGATAAGCCCACATTGAATCTAGCATTAGTTTCATATCATCTCCAACTGCATCTCTTACAGCCTTACAGATTTCAATATCATAACTAGGGTTACCATGAGGATGAATTTTATGAGCAGTCCAACCTTTATTTTTGAAAATTATAGCTTCTTCTGCGTATTCTTCTTTTGTTTCATGAAAAGCAGTTGAAGAGTATACTGGAACTGTTTCTTTACAAGTACCAATCAATCTATGTATGGGTTGATTAGCAATTTTTCCATTTATATCCCATAAACAGATGTCTATTGCTCCAATTACATAAGTTGAAACAGATCTATTCATTTTCCATAAATCGGACCATATAGCTCCAATATCTTGTGGATTTCTACCCATAATAATTGGTTTGATAAATTCTATTAAACCTGGAGCAAGATGATCTGCACCTAATCTTGATGATCCCAAAAAAGAATTTCCAGATATTCCTTCATCTGTTTCTACTGTTACTACTCCTAGTTGTACTGTATTTCCAAATTTAGTATGATTATTTGTTTTCCAAGGTTCTGTTTTCCAGTCAAATAACTCAACCTTTACATTTGTAATTTTCATAAGTCTCCATACTTCATTGCTATATTTTTAGTTATCTTATTATAGATTTATATAAACGTAAAATATATATTTCTTTAAAAGACTGGCTATTGCAAGATAATGAAAATAAAAATAATTGATGCAAAAGAATCAAATCAAATCAGTAACTGTTTTGATATTCGTAAAAAAGTTTTTGTAGAAGAACAAGGCGTTCCAGTTGAAGAAGAGCTAGATAATTTTGACGATATATCAATACATGCTTTAGCTTTAATTGATAATAAACCAGTTGCAACAGGTAGGCTTATTCTTTCTAAAAATAAGGTAGCAAAGGTTGGCAGAATGGCTGTTTTAGATAACTTTAGAAGAACAGGAATTGGAAGTAGAGTGTTGTTATTTCTTGAAAAAAAAGCTATTGAAAAAAAAATAGAAGAAATATCACTTCATGCACAAGAATATGTTATGAATTTTTATAAAAATCATGGATACAAAGAAAGAGGAACTGTTTTTCTAGAAGCAGGTATAAAACATATCGAAATGTTTAAAATAATTGAAAAATAATTTTTTGATCACTTATAATTTTGCTGTGCTATCATACTTTCTTATATGAATAATTATAAGTGGTTTGCTTTTCTTGCTGTTGCAATTGCTCTGTTTGTTAATGTATCTAGCATGGGAGCAATTCTAATATCCTTAAAAGAAATTTCTATATACTTTGAGACTTCAATTCATCAAGTATCATGGTTGGTTATTATTCATCTTCTGACAGTTACAGCTATATTACTTCCTGCAGGGTCTATCGCCGATAGGTTTGGTCATAAAAAAGTTCATATGTTTGGATTAGCTTTTTTTATTTTAGGAACCACAATAGGTTTTTTTTCTCCAAATTTCTTTATTTTAATTTTTTCAAGAGTAATTATGGCTATAGGTTCTGGTATGGGACAAGCTGTTGGAGGTGCAATTGTAACTAGTTTGTTTCCAGAAAATGAGAGAGGGAAATCATTAGGACTTATGAGTACAACTGTAGGTTTAGGTCAAACTGTTGGGCCAGTTATTGGAGGAGTTATTGTTTATAACTTTGGATGGCAACTAGTTTATTTATCTTTACTTTTCCCAATGATTTTAGCTTTCATACTAGGTTATTTTTTATTAAGAAAAGATAATTTGAAAACTTCTTTGGAAAAACAAAAATTTGATTATAAAGGCACAGTTTATGGAGTAGGATTTATAATTTTTATTATTTTGGGAATGAAAAATCTAACATTCGAAGATATTTTTTCTAATTTTGCTCTTTTGTTTGTGCTCTTGTCTTTACCTTGCGCTTTGCTTTTCATCTATACAGAAATAAAATCAAGTAATCCTATTCTAAACTTTAAGTTATTTAAAATTAAAGATTTTAGTATTGCTGTAAATACTAGATTTTTTGCTTTTTTAGCTATGTCTGCAAATATGATAATGATGCCAATTTTTCTGACAGGTTTGCTCAATATAAATGAATCCAGAGTTGGATTGATGTTGATTTTTCAATCACTTGGAATGGCTTTTGCAGCAAGTTTAGGAGGCAGACTTTCAGACAAATTTGGAAGGATGAAATTTATTATTTTTGGTCTTTCGTTGATGATATTTTCTTATATATTTATTTCTCAATTCAATTCATCTACATCAAAATCTTTTATAACACTAATACTATTAATAAGTGGATTGGGTATGGGATTTTGGGGGTCTCCAAATATGGCATTGACCTATAGTTCTCTTGATAAAGGTCTGATAGGATTTGTGTCATCTATTATTAGTTTTATCAGAAACATGGGAAATACGTTTGGTCAAACATTATCTACATTGATTTTGACCGCATTCTTAATGATAGGAGCTAATTATAATGGAGATATTGCAGGATTAAATTCTTTGGATAAGGATTCTATGAATGTTTTCCTTAATGCTTGGAAATTTATTTATTTTATATCTGTAGTATTTTTACTTATATCTTTAATACCAAATATTTTTCTTGCTCGTTCAAAACAAATATAATTAATTTATGAAAGTTTTTTTTATAATTTTTTATTGTTTATTATTAGTTTCTTGTAATTCAACTAATGCAATAGTTGAAACCAATGAAACTATAATGATCTCTGAATTTGAAAAGTCGAATAGCGAACTGGTAAGAACATTTAAAAATGATTATTCATTGTGGAAAAACAATAATGATATTGAATATTATGAAGACCTTAGGTTTAATCTAGGGATGTTCGACACATTTGAATTAATGAGAGAATCTCAGTATAGAAAAATGGGAATAGTGACAGATTTATCCACAATTCAAAGTGTTATTGATTCTGGTAAACCCACTTTCTTAGAAGGATGGAGTGAAAGTTGTGTATATTGCAAAATGGGAGAAATTGCTTTAAAAAACTTAAAAAATGAACATTCTGATAATGTAAATTTTTTGATAGTAGATGTTTCTAATAGATATTTGGAAGATGTGACTGATGCATTGATGTTTTACGAAATACTAAGTACCCCTACTTACATAATTTTTGATAAAAATGGAAATGAAATTCACAGATCCGTAGGATATGCAGCTCAAGGGGAAAAATTTTCAAAGATATTATTTGAAAATTATTAATATGATAAAAAAACTTCTTGAAAAAAATAAATTAAGATTAGCTCCAATGGCCGGTGTTACAAACTCACCTTTCAGAGAGATTTGTCTAAAAAATTATGCAGGATTTGTAACAACAGAAGAAATAGATGCAACTTCATTAGTATATAACCAATCAGAAAGAACAAAGGAAATTTCTAATTTTTATGAAAGGGAAAAACCTATCGCTATGCAACTTCTGGGTTGCGATCCTAAAATAATGTCAGAAGCATCTATTATTTTGCAAGATATGGGGGCTGATATAATCGATATAAATATGGGCTGTCCTGTTCCTAAAATAACCAAAAAAGGGAAAGGTGCCGCATTAATGAAAGATATTTTAGAAACATCAAAATTAGTTAAATCAATGAGACTAGTAACTAAAATCCCTTTAACTGCAAAGATTAGAAGTGGTTGGAATGATGAGAATGAAAATGCTTTAGAATTTTCAAAAATGTTAGAAGAAGAAGGTATTGATTCAATAACTGTCCACCCCAGGACAAGGAATCAGAGATATCAAGGTTTATCAAAATGGGAAATTATAAAAAATATAGTTGATGGAATAAATATCCCTGTTACAGGAAATGGAGATGTAAAGTCATTTGATGATGCTGAAAAAATGCTTCAATTTACTTCATGCAATTCAGTAATGATAGGGAGAGCTGCAATAGGGAATCCATGGATTTTTAACTTTAATTACCAAAAGCTATCTGATAAAAACAAATTAGATAAAATCATTTCAGATATTTTATTTCATATTGAGCTTATGAAAGATTTTTTTTCTGAAAGAAATATCGATTTACAAATTAAGAAACAATTATCTTATTACTCAAAAGGATTCAAGAATTCAAAAGAACTAAGGCTAAAAATTTTTAGATCAGAGGAAAAAATTGATTGCATAATAGAATTTTTCCTTGAGAATTTGCGAGAAAATTTTGAAATGATTGAAACTAATCTTGAAAAAACAACAGCATAAAAACTTAAACTTACGACCGACAACATCCAAAGTTCTTGGAGCTATATTTTCTATGATAGGTCATTCAAACTTGATGAAAAAAAATTTTCTAGATCTATATACTGGGACAGGATCAATAGGGTTGAGATCTTTGGATTTAGGTGTAGAAAATTGTTATTTTGTAGACATCAATCATGAATTTATTAAGTTACTAAAGCAAAAAATAAATAAATTAAATTTTTCTGATAGATCGACAGTATTAAGAGCTAATTGTGAGAATCAATTAAGTAAGCTAGACAAAGTATTTGATTATATTTTTATTGATCCCCCATATGATCAACTTCCTTTTGAAAAAATTTTTGATCAGTTAATTATTTGTAAACTTACACATAAAAACACTAAGTTATTTTTAGAGCATTCATCTAGAATAAATTTAACTGATGAGTATAAAATATTTAAAAAAATACAAGAAAGAAAGTATGGAGACACTATGATCTCAGTATATACATCTTAAAGAGGAAATTATGGTAAAAAGTATTTATCCTGGAACATTTGATCCAGTAACTAGAGGTCATTTTGATATTGTTGAAAGGGCATCTAAATTATTTGATGAGGTAACTGTTTGCGTTTATTCTGGCTCTATGAAGAATGTTATATTCAATATTGATGAAAGAGTCCATATGATTAATGAAACAGTATCTAAATTAAGCAATGTAAATGTAATAAAATTTAACAAATTAACTGTCAATCTAGCTAAAGACTTAAAAGCCAGTGTAATCATTAGAGGTTTGAGAATAGGTGCTGATTTTGAGTATGAAAGAGAAATGGCATTAACTAACAGAGAAATGAACTCAACAATAGATACTGTTTGTTTGATTTCTTCATTGAAATATCAATATGTTAGTTCTAGTAGAGTGAAAGAAATTGCTCATTTGGGAGGAGATGTAAGTTCACTAGTTCCAGATCATGTACTATCTCCTTTTATGGAAAGAATAAAAAAATCTGCATAAAAAACTAAAGTATTTTTATGTATCAATGAAATAGAATTTATTTATATGGAGGAAATATGAATATTATTGAAGAACTAAAAGGCTTAGAAAAATTAATAGGTGATTCTAATTCACTGATACCAGGAAAAGGTTTAGATAAATCTAAGGCTACAGAAATTATAAATCAAGTTATTTCGGGTTTACCAACTGAGCTTGATGAAGCAGGAATGGTTTCAAGGCAAAAAGAAGCTATCATTGACCAAGCTGATAAAGAAGCTGCAAGAATTAGAAATTATGCAGATGAAGAAGCATCTACAATGAGAGAAATTGCTAAAAGAGATGCTGCAGAAATATTGTCTGATGCTGAAGAAAAAGCAGAAGCTATGATTCAAGAAACTTCCATAGTAGAAGGTGCAAATAGAAAATCTGAAGAAATTTTGAATGATGCACAATCTCAATCAGAAGGTATTATCTTAAACGCTCAGCAAGAATCAAGCAGGATGCTTGAAGAATCTGAGCAAATTTCTGCAGATAGAAGAGACGGAGCAGATAATTATGCTAAAGAAGTTTTGTATGCTTTAGAGGAAAGGATATCAACTATTTTGAGTCAGGTAAGAAGTGGGCTAGATTTATTAGATGACCCTGCAGAAAATGAGAATATAACAATGGAGCAAAACTAATAGGTTTATCTTCCATAATCGTCATCTAGCCTTTCTATATCATCTTCATCTATGTAGTCACCTATTTGAACCTCAATAATTTCTAGTGGATCTATCTCTGAGATATTTTCTATACGGTGAGCTATAGTTCTTGGAACACTTGCAGATTCGCCCTTTCCTAAGACAACTTGTTCATCTCCAATAGTTACCTTTGCTGTTCCTCTTGCAATTACCCATTCTTCGTCTCTGTGCTTATGAGTCTGAAGAGAAAGTCTATTTTTAGGCTTAATAGTTAACCGTTTTGATTGATATCCAGGTCCTTTACACAGGATTTCAAAGCTTCCCCATGGTCTTTCTGTCTTTGAGTCCTTTTTATTTGAACCAAAATTTATTGGATTTTGTACCATTTTAAATTTTCTTTATTTTTATGATAAATTATTTTTTTATGATAAAGTTTTTCTAAGTAATTGAATATTAGGAGTTTACATGAATCGACTGAAAAATAAGGTTTCTATTATTACTGGAGGAGCATCTGGTATTGGAGAAGCAATTTCTAAGATTTTTTTTGAAGAAGGATCTAAAGTATGTGTAATTGATAATAATTTAGAAAAATTGGAATCTTTAGAAAAAAAAATAAACTCTAATAGTAATTTGATTACTTTTAATTTTGATGTTTCAGATGAAGAAAAATGGAAAAACTGTGTTAGTACAACCTTAAGAAAATGGAAAAAAATAGATGTACTGGTAAATAATGCAGGAATGTCATTGAGATCGAATTTTGAAGAAATGAAAAAAAATGAATGGGATAAAGTTTTTTCTGTAAACTCTACTGCAGTTATGTTAGGAACTCAGAATGTTATATCTAATATGAAGCAAAACCGCTCTGGGTCTATTATTAATGTTTCTTCTATTTTTGGATTAATTGGTAGCGCAAGAAGCTCTACTGCTTATCATGCATCAAAGGGATCTTCTAGAATATTTACCAAAACAATCGCTGCTCAATATGGAAAATATAATATTAGATCAAATTCTATACATCCAGGATTTACAGATACTCCTATGACAGAAGATATCCATTCTATAGATGAAGTTCGGAATGAAAGATTAGCCATGACTCCAATGGGGAGATTAGGTACTCCAGAAGATATTGCATATGGTGCTCTTTATTTAGCTTCGGATGAATCCTCTTGGGTTACGGGTTCTGAATTAGTTATTGACGGTGGTGAAACCTGTTGGTAAATACTACTTTTTCCATTCTGACTTCAATATTGAAAAATAAATAATATCTCTTCTTTTATTTTGTGCTATCGCATGCTTTCGAAAGATTCCTTCTTTAGTCATTCCCATTTTTTTCATCACACCCTGAGATGGAGTGTTTCTTAAGTCAGTTTGAGCAAATATTTTTTCTAAACCTAGATCCTCAAAACCATATTCTATTACTCTAGCAACGGCTTCTGGGATTATTCCTTTCCCCCAATAATTTTTTGAAAGTGAATAACCAATTTCAGCTCTTTTCTCTTTCATTTCTATGTATAAGCCTACTCCTCCAATCATTTTTTTATCTAAAATAATCGAAAATCTTGCATGTTCTTCCCAAGGGGAATTAATTGCTTTGGTTACAAATTCTTTTACACTTTCTTTAGTATGAAAGTCTAAGAATCTATGCCATTCTTTATCGATAGAATAATTTTGAATAATTTCTAAATCCTGGATTTCTATTGGCCTTAGAGTTAACCTTTTTGTTTGTATATATTCTGGTTTTTTTATGTTCATAATAATTAAATTTTAATTGTTAAAAATAATAATATTAGATATTAAAGTAAATCTGAACTGAAAATCTAGTAAAGCTTATTCAAAAAAAAGTTATAAAATTACATAATACAAAATAAAAGAAATTCAATTTATGGAAAACCTCTCTGAAGATCGAATCATAAAAGATAGAATAGAAAAACTCGAAAAGATTAAAAACTTAAATATTGATCCATACCCAAGTCGGTGGGATAGTGAAAGAAAATTAATAGGAGATATTTTAGATTTATTCATAGATAGTGAAGATTCAGATAAAAATATATCTAATGATAATTTTTCTATATCTGGAAGAATTATGGCCAAAAGAGGCATGGGTAAAGTTGTATTTATGGACTTAAAAGATCAATCCGGGAAAATACAACTGCATTACAAAGATGAAGAAAATGATATTTCTAAAGAATTTTTGGATCTTTTAGATATTGGAGATATTATTGGCGTTGATGGCTCTCTATTTAGGACTAGGCGTGGAGAAATTACTTTAGATCTCAAAAAAATAGCTTTGCTTACAAAAGCAATAAGACCTTTACCTGATAAATGGTCAGGTCTTAAGGATAGTGAAATCAGATATAGACAAAGATATTTAGACCTGATTTCAAATGATGAATCAAAAGATATAGCAATAAAAAGATCTAAAATAGTTTCATCTGTAAGAAATTTTATGAATAAAAGAGGTTTTCTTGAGGTTGAAACACCTATACTAGTAGATATCCCTGCAGGAGGTAGAGCAATACCTTTTGAAACATTTCACAATACTTTAGATAAAAAATTATTTTTACGAATAGCTACAGAATTACATCTGAAAAAACTTATCGTTGGAGGAATTGAAAAAGTTTATGAAATTGGGAGATTATTTAGAAATGAGGGTATAGATCATGATCATAACCCTGAGTTTACTACGATGGAATCATATGAGTCTTATGAGGACTATAATACGGTCATGGAAATGGTTGAAAATCTTGTTTCATTTGTCGCAAAAGAAGTAAATGGAACCACTAAAATTCGAATTTCAGAAGATAAATATATTGATTTAGCTCCTCCTTGGGACAGAATAGATTTAAGAGATACGATAATAAAAAATACAGGTATTGATTTTCTAGAATTTAAGACAAGCGATTTATTATCACAAAAAATGATTGAAAAAGGTTATGTTGCTGATCCGAAAGAAGCTTGGGGAGTTCTATTAGATCGACTAATTTCTCAAGGCGTTGAAACAAAATTAATCAAGCCAACATTTCTACTAGATTATCCTATAGAAATGTCCCCTTTGGCTAAATTAAAACCAGGTTCTAAGGAAATTGTTGAAAGATTTGAAGCCTTTGTTCTTGGCCATGAATTAGCCAATGCTTTTTCAGAACTAAATGATCCAATAGATCAAAGAAACAGATTTATTGAGCAGGAAAATCTTAGAAAAAATGTAGGAGATCAAGAAGCAGACAGACTTGATGAAGACTTTTTAGTTTCTATAGAGCACGGAATGCCTCCAACAGGAGGGCTTGGTATTGGAATAGACAGACTTGTAATGTTATTAACTGAGCAAGATCAAATAAGGGAAGTTTTATTATTTCCTCAGTTGAGGTCGAGAGAATAGTGTTAGATATAAAAAAAATTATCGAAAATAAAAAATTATATTCTGAAGCTCTTTCTAACAGAGGTTATGATGTTTCAAATTTGGATGAAATTATTTCTTTAAGCGATTCAAGAAGTTCTTTGATTACTGAAGGGGATAAAAAAAGAGCTCAAAGAAATGAAATGTCAAAAACAATTGGTAATGAGAAAAGAAAACCTACTCAAGAAGAAACTTCATTTATAAAAAATCTTTCAGAAGAATTGAAAAATATTGATAACGATTTAAACAGAATTAATGAAACTATCAGAGCTATTATGCTAGAAATTCCTAATATACCTCATGATTCAGTGCCAGTTGGAAAAGATGACTCTGCAAATATAGAAATAGATATTAGAGGTTCTCTTAGAGAAGAAGAATATATAATCCCTCATTGGGATATTGGACCAGAAAAAAATATTCTAGATTTAGAAGCTGGAGCAAATATTTCTGGCGCTAGATTCTTTGTTCTCAAAGAAAAAGGAGCGAGGTTGCATAGAGCTCTAATGAATTGGATGGTTGATACTCATACTGATGAATTTGGTTATTCTGAAATTGATCCTCCTTACTTAGTTAAAGAAGAAACCATGATAGGTTCAGGAAACTTGCCTAAATTTAGGGACAATTTATACAGGGACGAAGAAACTGATTTATGGCTAATACCAACAGCTGAAGTTTCTTTAAATGCATTGCATCAAGGTAATATAATACCACCCGAAAAACTGCCATTAAGTTATGTTGCAAGGACTCCAAGTTTTAGAAAAGAACATACTTCTGCAGGTAGAGATATCAGAGGAATCAAAAGAGTTCATCAATTTTTTAAAGTAGAAATGTTTAAGTTTGTGGAACCTGAAAATTCAATGAACGATTTAAATAAAATGATTGAGCATGCTAGGACTTTATGTGATAGGTTGGGACTAGCCTCAAAATTGATTCAATTATCCACAGGTGATATTGGCTTTCAATCAGGAATAACTTACGATATAGAGGTATGGGCAGCTGGTTCAAAAGAGTGGCTTGAAGTATCTTCAATTTCTAATTGTTTTGATTTTCAAACGAGAAGAAATAATACTAGATATAAGCAAACTCAATCATCACCTACTTCATTTCCTCACACATTAAATGGATCAGGATTAGCCTTGCCTAGGATATGGGTTGCTATAATTGAAAATGGTCAACAACCCGATGGTACAATCGTTATTCCAGATGTTCTCGTCCCTTACACTGGATTTGAGTCCATTTAGTTTTCTCTTATGTAATTGATTTTATTGGAACCTTCAAAAGACCTTTGGTATTGAACTGGCCATTTTTCGATTTGACCTTCTGCATATAGACTCCAATATGGATTTCTTAATAGTTCTCTACCCAAGAAGATAACATCTGCTTCACCTTTAGCTAATATTTCTTCTGCATGTTTTTTTTCAGTAATTAATCCTACTGTTCCAGTAAGTATTTCTGCTTTTTCTTTTATGTTTTTAGATAAAGGAACTTGATATCCAGGAGCTAGCTCTATTTTTTGATCGGAATAATTTCCTCCAGATGAACAATCTATCATGTCAACTCCAACATCCTTTAGTTTTTTAGATAACTTGACAGAAGACTCAATATCCCATCCATCATCATGATATTCAGTAACAGAAAGTCTTGCTATAAGAGGTATATTCTCACCAATTACTTTTCTTATTTCCTTTGCAATTTCAACACCAAAAATTGTTCTATTGTCAAAGTTTCCTCCATATTCATCTTCTCTGGTATTTGATATGGGAGAAAAAAATTCATGTGCTAAATAACCATGTGCCAAATGTAGTTCAATGCATTGAAATCCCGCTTCTACAGATCTTTGAGCACCCAAAACGAATTTATTTATTATATTTTTTACTTCATCATTAGATATCTCTTCTGGTACTTGAGATTCTTCATCAAAGGCTATTGCACTAGGCCCTTTTGGCACCCATCCTCCATCTTCTGACAATATTTTACCTCTTCCTTGCCAAGGTCTTTTTGTTGATGCTTTTCTTCCAGCATGAGCTATTTGTATTGCAGGCGTAGAACCTTGTGAAATTATAAAATCAGTAATCTCTTTTAATCCAGAAATATGTTCATCTTTCCATATTCCAAGATCCCAAGGACTTATTCTACCTTCAGGTTCGACTGCAGCTGCTTCAGTCATAACTAAACCTGCGCCTCCAACAGCACGAGAACCTAAGTGAACCATATGCCAATTGTTAGAGAATCCATCTTCGGAAGAATATTGACACATTGGTGATACCCAGGCTCTATTTCTTATAGTTTCTTCTCTAATTTTTATTGGTTCAAATAACTTACTCATTTTTATACTCCATTATATTTTTCCATCGCTGTTTTTGTTCCATCTTCAATAATACTTATGCAAGCTTCTGCAGCTTCGACGCAACTATCGTTAACTAAATCAAAGTTGTTTACCTTTGAAAGAACAAATTTAATTTGATCTTCATTCTCATGAGGCTTGCCTACTCCTATTTTGAGTCTTAAAAATTCTTCTGTTCCGGTGTGGTTTATGATTGAATTTAATCCGTTATGACCTCCGCTGCTTCCTTTTCTTCGAATTCTCAATCTTCCCTCATCAAGCCTAATATCATCTGAAATAACAATAGTTTTATCCAGTGAAAATTTTTCTTTTTGAAGCAGGTCTTTCATAGCTATACCTGAGTTATTTACATATGTTGAAGGATAAATAAGATATACACTGAAGTTCTCAAAATCTAATCGAACTTCGAAATGGTTTTTCTCATTCTTTTCATATTGTTTATTACCTGAAAATTTTTTTTGTAAAATATCTAAAACCCACCAAGGAACATTATGTTTTGTTTTTTCGTATTTTTTATCGGGATTTCCAAGACCCAAAATTAACCAATTATTCATATTTTTCTCTAGCTAGAAATCAGATCTAAAAAACCTGATATATCTATTATTTCTACATTATTATTTTGAGCATCTTCTAATTTTGATCCAGGATTTGATCCTAAAATTAAATGATTTGTTTTAGATGATACTTTGCTAGTAACTTTTCCACCATTATCTTTTATTATATTTTCAATATCATTCCTGCTATATTTTTCAAAAGAACCTGTAACTACAAATGTCTTTCCCTCGAGTATATTTGATGAAGATTCTTTTTCTGTTATTTTTGTTCCAATATTAAGATTTATAAATTTCTCAATAAGATCTATATTTTTATCTTCTTTGAACCAGGCAATTATTTTTTCTGCGACTATTGGTCCTATTCCATCAATATTTTCTAAAAAATCTCTAAATTTTTTTTGATCTTCTGAGTATTTTTTTATTTCTATAAGATTTGAAATTCTATCTGTAATTAATTCTGAAATTTCTACTCCTACCCCTTCAATTCCAAATGATGTCAGTAAATTACTAAAAGATTTTTTTTTGGAGTTTTCTATACTTTCTAAAAGTTTTTCAACACTTAACTCTCCAAAACCTTCCATGCCTAATAATTCAATTTTTTTATCTTTGAGTGAATAAATTTCATCAAGACTTGTGATAAGTTTTTCGTTGAACAATATACTGCAAATTCTAGATCCTAAACCTTCAATATCCATACAATTTTTTGAAGCAAAATATTGTAGAAGTCTTTCAAACTTATTTGGACAGGATGAGTCTACGCATCTTACAGATACTTCATCTTCTGAGTGAAGCAGTTCGCTATTACATGGATCAGGACAAAATTTTGGAAAGCTAAATTTCTTTGAATCTGAATCTCTTTTGTTTTTTTCTGAAACCTTCAATATTTGAGGAATAACTTCACCTGCTCTTTGTAATTCTACAAGGTCCATTTCTCTTATATCTTTTCTTTCAATTTCATCTCTATTGTGAAGAGTTGCTCTACTTATTTTTACTCCATCTATATATGCGGGTTCTAGCTCAGCCCATGGTGTTAGAACCCCAGTTCTTCCAACATTGAAGTTGATTTTTTTTATTATTGTTTCAACTATTTCAGGAGGGAATTTATAAGCAGTAGCCCATTTTGGAGTTCTGCCTGTACTCCCTAGTTTATTTTGAATTTCAGTATTATCTATTTTTATTACAATGCCGTCTGTCCCATAATCTAAATCAAATCTACTTTTAGACCATTCTTCTATGTATTCAAATAATTCTTTTTTATTATTTATTTTTTTATAATTTTGATTAGTTCTAAATCCTAACTTTTTCATTTTATTCAAAGATTCATGTTGAGAATCAAATATCTCTTCACCATCTAAGTCGTATAAGCTGTAGAAAAAAATATCCAAAGGTCTCTTAGCGGTTTCTCTTGGGTCCAACTGTCTAACTGAACCTGATGCTGCATTTCTAGGGTTAGAAAATGTACTTAATCCATCTGATTCTCTTTCAGAATTAAAATTATTAAATTTAGAATTTGGAAAGTAGATTTCTCCTCTAACCTCTATTCCGTTAGTTTCTTCTATTGAAAGTGGAATTGATCGAATAGTTTTGACATTATTTGTTATATCTTCTCCTTCTACTCCATTCCCTCTTGTAGCTCCTTGAAACATTTTTCCATCTTCATATTTTACTGAAACTGCTAAGCCGTCTATTTTTAGTTCACAAACTAGTGGAAATATATCTTGGTTTGCAGCCTTAGAAGTTTTTTCTATCCAATCTTCCATTTCTTCTGTTCCAAAAACATTAGATAAACTTAACATTGGTATTGTGTGAGTAACTTGATTAAACTCTAGAGCAGGGTCAGATCCAACTCTTTGAGTTGGAGATTCTGAAGTTATTAATTCAGGATTGTTTTTTTCAAGTTCTAAAAGCTTAGAGAACTTTTTATCATATTCAAAATCCGATAAAGAAGGTGTCTCTTCAATATAATATTCTTTATTAGCTTGATTTAGCTCTTTTCTAAGAATTTCTATCTGGTTGTTAATTTCTTTAGATGTCATAAAAAATATAAATAGTTCTAATTCAGATTATAGATTTTATTAGTTTCTATTACTATATTCTTATTTAATTTATTGGCAAAGATCAGCAGTTTGAGAATATCCTGATTCTTGATAGTTATCCCAAATATACTCCTCAATAAAATGTTCTATACCAAAATAGAAAAAATCAAACATGGGATATTGCTCATATATGTTTTCAGAATTTCCCGTATACAACATAGTTATACTAGGGTCATTACATGAAGATGGAGATGTCACTTTAAAGAATTCAGAAAGATCTCGGCCTGTTGCAGAGTCATAAACAGGATTATTGAATTCATCAGTAACATTTACTCTATACCAATCAGAATCAGTTATATTCCCATCTCCGTCAAAATCTTTAATCATCATTGGCATATTATGTGATGACTTTATTTTTAATGATCCGGGATCGTTATATATAGTTGTTGAAGAGAAATAACTAGTTGAAAACTTCGAAATATCTAGGTTGGTATTATAAGCAAAATGAAGAACATCATTACCTTCGATTCCTACACTACCATTAATTATCTCTAGGTTTATTTCTGGAGTTACTTTTTTCCAAAATTGCCAAGGTTTTACTGACCCGTTATCAACGGAAACTACAACATATTCTACTGTTCTTGCATTTCTTCCATCTTTACATTTAGAATTGAACATTCCATTTGGTGCCAAACTCACATCGCTTCCATAGCTACACATAACAAATGGACTGAATTCATCAGTTAGGTCTCCATTATTGTTTGAATCCCTCACCGCCTTACCTTCAATACCTTTTATTACGGTTGTTCTATTTAGATCTGTAAAGTTCTCAATTTTACCTGCCATTTTTCCAATAGGATTTTCCATAGGGAATTCTAATTCTGTAGAGTTAAATGCTTGATATTCACCTACAAATACAGGAATCGGTGTAGCAGTTGGTCTTGGGGTTGGAGTTGGAAAAGGAGTAGCTGTAGGAATTATTGGAGTAGGAGTTGGAGTGATACCAGGTCTTGGAGTAGGAGTCATTGTAGGAGTAGGAGTCATTGTAGGAGTTGCAGTAGGAGTAGGAGTAAGCGTTGGAGTTGGAGTTATAGTAGGAGTTGCAGTAATTTCTACTTCAATTAATCTTGCTGATTTTAACTGCCGTATTTCATTATTCTTAATTGCAAGCTGTGCATTTAATGATTTAGAAATACCATAAATTTGCTGATTTAAACTTTCAGTTTCTAAATTATACTTTTCTGTAAGGCTGCTTATTTCATCAATTAAGCTTTCATTTTCTGATTTCAATTCATCTAATGAATTTAATAAATCTGAATTAGATGCAATTAATTTATCATTAGAGTTCAATTGTTCATATGTAGCAATTTTATGTTGTTCTTCAGCTTCTGCTAATTTATTATTTATTGAACTAATTTCACCTTCTAAATATCTAACTTTATCGTTGTATTTTTTTTCAGATTTTATAAGTTCGTCATTGAGTTGATTTAATTCAAGATTTAATGAGTTGATTTGAGAATCATCGACTACTGTTTTTATAATTTCATTGTTTTCGGGGTTTTGAGAAGAACAAGAAATAAAAATAAACAATAAAACTATAAAAATTTTTCTAATCATAATTATTATTTTTAATAATCTTTCTGATATTCTAGTTGATATACAAAGTTACTTTCATATAAATTATGGCACACTTAAGACCATTTAAGGGAATCAGGTATAATCAAAATATTTCAGGAGATCTTACAGATAACGTATGTCCTCCTTTTGATAGTATATCTAAAGCCTTACGAGAAAAGTTATATAAAATTTCCGATTACAATACTGTCAGATTAGAACTTGGGATTAGAGGTATGTATGAAGATCCTTATTTTTCTGCGGCAGAAATTCAAAATTCATGGATAAAAAATCAAGTTCTTACTCAGGATGATTCTCCTTCAATCTATGTAACAGAAGAAGAATTTAAGTTTGGAGATAAAATTATTACTAGAAAAGGTTTTATCTGTGCAATAAAAGTTGAAGAGTATAAAAATAAAGTTGTTATACCTCATGAAAAGACAAGAGAAGAATGGGTAGAAGATCGTCAAAAATTGATGGAAGTTGCTAAATCAAACTATAGCCCATTGCTATGTCTTTATGAGGACGATTCAAGAGAAACAATTGCTAATTTAGTAAAATCTATTTCCGGTAAAAAACCATATATTGACATTGAACCAGATTATTTACAAAAGATAAAAGTTTGGAGAGTAACCGATAAAGGAACTATCTCATTGATTACTGATAATTTTAATAAATCTAAAATATATATTGCAGATGGACATCACAGATACGAAGCTGGATTAAGGTATCTTTCAAAAATAAACAAATATAGAACTATTGAAGAAAATGAATCAATAAATTATAGAATGATTCAGCTCATATCTATGAATGAACCAGGCTTAGTAACCCGTTCCTATCATAGATATATAAAATCAGATAAAAACATTCCTGAATATATAAATAAGATTATTTCAGATAATAATATTTTGTTTTTAGAAAAAAATTTCTCACTTGATAGCACTGAATACCTGCAATCATTTTATAAAACTATTTTAGAAAATAATAATGAAATAAGTTTTGGTGTAATAATCAAAAACGGCTCTCAAATTAATTCATATTCATACTCAAACAATAACTCGTCAAAAAATAATGATTATTCTTTTCTTCATGATGAATTTCTACAGGAAAAACTTAATAATAATTTTGAAGATAATATTTCTTTTGAAACTGACCTTGATGAAATTAATAATCAACTACAAATTAATGACAAAATTATTGTCTTTATTATGAGACCTATTCCTATGAAAGATTTTGTAAAAACCGTTCAGTCTGGAGAAGTTTTGCCACCCAAGGTAACTAATTTTCTTCCAAAGCCACCAGCTGGTTTAGTGTTTCAAAGTCTTGAAGGCGAGCTTTAAGAAAACTATAATATTTTATTTATACTTTCACTAATATACTGAATGTTTTTACTAGTGATTCCAGCAATATTTACTCTTCCTGAGTCGACTATATAAATAGAGTAATCTTTTCTTAATTTATGCACATCTTCTTTGCTTATACCGCTGAAACTAAACATTCCATTTTGATCAACCATAAAAGAAAAATCTTTATTGGTACCTAGTTCAATAAGGTTAGAATTCAAAGAAATTCTCATTTCTTTTATTCTATTTCTTAATCCAGCTAAATCCTTTATCCATAAATCTTTTAGATATTCATCATTAAGTATTATTTTTACAATTTCAGATCCATGAGCAGGTGGGTTAGAGTAAATTGTTCTAGCAGTTTTCTTGAGTTGGCTAAGTATTTTTTCAGATTTTTTTTCATCGGTACTTTTGTAAATCAAACACCCAACTCTTTCGCTGTATAATCCAAAATTTTTAGAGTAACTTGAACAAATAAAAATATCATCTAATTTTTCTGAAAGTATCCTTACTCCTGATGCATCTTCATCTATACCATTTCCTAATCCCTGGTACGCAAAGTCGCAAATAGTTATTACATTATTTTTCTTGAGTATTGAGCCAATTATTTCCCATTGGTCATCACTTAAATCGCATCCAGTTGGATTGTGGCAACATCCATGCAGGACAATAATATCTCCTGATGGAATTTCTTTTATACTTTCCACCATTTTTTCAAAAGCTACAATATTTTTTTCTTTATCAAAATATTCATAACTATTTGTTTCAAAACCAGATGATTCAAAAATAGGTTGGTGGTTTGGCCATGTAGGATTACTAAACCAAACTGTTGATTTACTTGAAAAATTATTTAGAAACTCTGAAACTAACTTCAAAGCACCGGTTCCTCCTGGGGTATTAAGACCTATAGGATTTATTCTATGATCTTCAAATAATTTTTCACCCAGAACCATTTGAATAGATTTATTTATAAATTCTTTATCACCATCTATTGGTTTGTAAGATTTAGTGATATTCATATCCAAAAGAATTTTTTCGGCTTCAAGTACAGAATCAAAAGTTGTTGTTAATCCGTTATCATCTTGATATACACCAACCGCCAAATTAACTTTTTTGGGATTTTTGTCCTTATTAAATTCATCCGTTAAGCCCAATATAGGGTCTTTAGGAGCTTCATTTATATTTTCAAAAAACATAATCTTCTCAATCGAATATATTATTAAATATTAACAGATAAATTGAGTAAAAATAATATCTTTTATTCTGTAGATTCTTCAGATTGGTTATTTTCAGAACTATCTTCACCTTCTGAACCTTCACCGTCAGCAGCGCCTTCTTCACCTTCAGAAACTTCAGAAACAGTTGCCTCTTCCTGAACTCTAGGAGGCTGAATCCAAGCAATTTGAGCATCCTCATCTGATGTCAAGCTTGCACCTTCTGGAATATTCAAATCTTTAGCCAAAACAGATACCTCTAAATTTTCTAGAATTGAACAATCAGCTTCTAGTTCAGAAGGTATTTCAAGTGGTTTAGCTAGAATAGTAACTTCATATACTCCTTGTGTAACAACCCCAGCTCCTCCTCTTGTACCAGGAGCAGAGTCTTGATTAATAAGTGTTACTGGTACTTGTACTTCGATTTCTTTTTCCATATCTACTCTCAGAAAATCAACGTGAACAAGCGCATCTGTTACTGGATGTCTATCTACGTTTCTAACAAGTGTATAAGTTTCATCTTTTCCATCGACAGATATTTTAATTGGCGTTGTATAACCTGCGGCCTTGAGTGTTTTGTATAGAGTATCTTCTTTAACTTGTAAGCTAATAGAGTCACCTAATCCATACATATTTACAGGGACAACTCCTGTTGATCTTAAGGATTTATTCTTTTTTCCAAAAGTTGTTCTTTTTTCTGTTTCTAAGATTATTTCTTCAGCCATTACTTTCCCAATTCTTAATATATGCAAATTTAGCAGACCTCTTAATTGTATAATTTTTTTAAATCCATATAACTTGAAAAACATCTAAAAACAACTAATTAAGACAAATATGCTAATATATAAATATGTTAATACCAATGAAAATAGATTATGCTCTAAGGCTATTAGTATATCTATCCGTAAATAAAGACAAAGGTCTAATCAAGACTGAGGAAGTATCTAAAGATCAAGGTGTTCCATTAAAATTTCTTCAAAGAATTTCTAATGAATTACAAAAAGAAGGAATAATTGAGTCAAGTAGAGGGCCTGCAGGCGGTCACAAGATAAAAAGTGATCCAAAAAAATTATTTGTTTCAGAAATTATAAAATTATTAGATTATACTTTATCTCCAATTGAATGCATTCATAATGAAGATGTTTGCATACATACTGATGCATGTAGCCAAAGAGAATTATGGATAGGTGTGGAAGCTGTGCTTTTAGATCATTTAAGTAATATTTCAATTCAAGATTTAGCTGATAGGCAATCAAATTTGAATCAAAAATACGTTTCGTTTATCTAAGCTTTTTATATGTCTAAATATTAGAAAGGATCATCTTGAAAAGAGTTGGTTTTATTCTTAAGGTTCGTCAAGAATACATAGAAGAATATAAGGTTCATCACAAAAATGTTTGGCCTGAGATGAAAGAAGCGTTATCTCGTAATGGATGGCATAATTATTCTTTATTTATGCGAAAAGATGGTTTGATGTTTGGATATTTTGAAGCTAAAGATTCTTTTTTAAGTTCATTAGATGGAATGTCAAAAGAAGCTATAAACAAAAAATGGCAAGATTTGATGTCTCCATATTTTGAAATTCCTGAAGGAGCAGCTCCTGACCAGTCAATGCTTGAACTAGAAGAAGTGTTTCATGTAGATTGATTTATATTAACTTAGGAGAAATAAATGAGATTAAAAAATAAAAATGTAATAGTGACAGGTAGTGGGAATGGTATTGGCAGGGCTATTGCAGAAATTTTTGCTAAAGAAGGAGCAAATATTATAGTTGCAGACATAGAGGAAGATTCTGGATTAGAAACTGTTAGAAATATTACGAAAGCTTCTGGAAATGCTAAGTATGTAAAGGTTGATACTTCAGATATTGATTCGGTTCAAAGCATGGTCAAAGAAGCTATTAGTGAGTATGGAGATATAAATATTTTAGTAAACAATGCTGCCGCTTTTGTCTTTGGAAAAATAGAAGATATAAATAAAACTCATTGGGATAAAGTTTTGGGTGTAAATGTAGTAGGATATGCAAATTGTGTGAGCGAATCCTTGGAATCTTTGAAGAAAAACAATGATAGTAATATCATAAATATTGCCTCCGTGTCCTCATTTATAGCTCAACCAGAATTTGTTCCATACAATACTTCAAAAGGTGCTGTAATCCAATTAAGTAAATGTTTGGCAATGGATTTAGCAAAATATAATATTAGGGTAAATTCTATTTGTCCAGGTGGAGTTCGAACAAGAGCAACTGATCAGCATATTCAATCTTTGGGACTTGATGCTGAAAAAGCATTTGAGGATTTTGGTAATGAAGCGCTCCTAAAAAGAATTGGTACACCTGAAGAGATAGCATATGGAGCTTTATTTTTAGCTTCAAACGAGGCATCTTACATTACTGGAACAGAATTAGTAATTGATGGAGGGGCAACAATTGACTAAGGACGAATTTAGATTTATTGATTCACATGTTCATTTTTATGACATGAATCATCCTAAATTACACTATGGGCATTGGCAGCCTGATGAAGATATGCCTCTTAGAGAGCTTGGAACTAGAAACTATCTCGCCAATGATTTTTTGATTGAAGCTTCAGAATTAGGCATGAAAAAAGCAATACATGTTCAAGCCGCTATTGGATCTAAAGATCCTGTTGAAGAAACAAAATGGCTAGAGAATGTATATAGGGAAACGGGAATTCCTAACGCAATAGTAGGGCATGTTGATTTAAGTGCTAAAGATGCAAGACAAGTTATTGAAAGGCACCTAGAATTCAAACATTTTAAAGGAATAAGAGATTTTTCCTATGGCGATTATCTTATAAGTAAAGATTTTAGAAGAGGATTCAAATTACAAGAAGAATATGGGCTTATTTCTAGTATAGCTGCTAGATGGAATGAGATGGAAAAACTGGCAGATCTTGCAAAAACCTTTCCGAATATAAAGATAGTTTTGGATCATGCTGGTAATCCAGATTTTCGTACTAAAGAGTATTTTGAAAATTGGAAAAAAGGAATGGCTAAAATTTCAAAAATAGAAAATATAATTTGTAAAATATCTGGCCTTGGCATGGGGGATCATAATTGGTCTACAAATTCAATAACTCCTTATGTTGAAACATGTATGAATTTATTTGGAATTTCTAGAATTATTTTTGCAACTAACTGGCCTGTAGATAGCCTCTATAGTAGTTATAAAAAAGTAATTGATTCCTACAAAGATCTAACAAAAAAATTATCAATTGACGAGAGAGACGCATTTTTTTATAAGAATACAGAAACTATATATGAAATCTAATATTCTATAGAAGTTTTAGGTCCGCCGTCTTCGTTTAGATCATTCCACATTGATAATGGAGAAGCTGCTTGAACACCTGCATCAACAGGAAGTACAACACCTGTAATCCATCTAGCTTCATCACTAGCCAAATAGACAACGGCCCATCCAACATCCCATGCTGTTCCCTCTGTACCTAATGGCCCAGCTTTTCGTCTTAAGTCTCTCCATTCATCATCCATTTTTTTGAATCTATTTGGAAATGCTCCATAAACATGCCCCGGAGCGACACAGTTTACTCTAATATTTTGTCTTCCATGATGGACTGCCATTATTCTTGAAAGATGAGAAATTGCAGCTTTTGAAATAGAGTAAGGTACATTTCTTGTGGACCCTGCTTGGGTTCCATCTATTGAAGAAACATTTATTATTGATCCCCCTCCTGATTTTTCCATTGCAGGGATAGCATATTTTGAGCCCATTACCGCACTCTTCATATTTAAATCAATAGATCTATGCCAATCTTCTTCTTCTATTTCTGTTACCATTCCTCCACCTGGGCCTCCAACATTATTAAATAAAATATCTAGTTTTCCAAACTGCTTAACAGCTTCATTAATCATTGCTTCGCAATCTTTTTCAGAAGTAACATCACCAATAAATATTTTTCCTGTTCCGCCTTCTTTTTCGATAACATCTAAGGTTTCTTCAGCTCTTTCTAGGTCTATATCACAAAGTAAAATTTTAGCTCCTTCTTTTGCCATTAATATAGCTGCAGCTTGCCCAGTACCTGCTATTTCGCCTCTAGTTCCAGCACCTGTGACAATAGCCACTTTTCCTTCAAGTCTTTGTCCTGATGGCATATTTTTACTCCTTGAATATAAAATTTATCTTTTTATTTTCATATTTATTCATAATTTAATCAATATAAATTTATTTTTTTTTATATAATGAATTTATGAATTATTTAAACACAAATTTATTTAACTGTTGCAATACTCTTTGTTCGAGCTATTGATAATATAGTTTAATAATTGTTCGAACCCCCAACTTAGGGGGTTTTTTTTTATAATATTTTGGAGAAAAAAAATGTCAATAACACCATTAAATCCATCACAAGTGGAAAGATATAGCAGGCATCTTATAATGCCTAACGTTGGAAGTAGAGGGCAAAGAGCCCTTTTAGACTCAAAGGTTTTAGTAATTGGAGCTGGAGGTTTAGGATCTCCTGTTTCATTATACTTAGCATTAGCAGGTGTAGGGAATATTGGTATTGTGGATTTTGATGTAGTGGATGTTTCAAACCTTCAAAGACAAATTTTACATTCCGACTCAGATGTTGGAAAAAGGAAAGTTGAGTCTGCAAAAGAAACATTAACGGAGCATAATCCTGATGTTAATGTAACTATTCACGAAGAACCAATAAATTCATCCAATGCTTTTGAAATAATGAAAGACTATGACATTGTAATTAATGGAGCGGATAATTTTGCTACAAGATATTTAGTAAACGATGCAGCCTTTCTTCTAAAGAAACCATTAGTTGATGGAGCTATATTAATTTTTGATGGTCAGGCTACAACATATATCCCTGGAAAAGGATGTTATAGATGTATTTTCCCTGACCCACCACCACCTGGAGAAGTGCCTAGTTGTGCAGAAGCAGGAGTTATAGGTGCTCTACCTGGTCTAGTAGGGTCTATACAAGCCTTAGAAACTATTAAAATAATATTAGGAGTTGGAGAACCTCTTGCTGGTAGAATGTTGCTAATAGAAGCTCTAGGTATGGAATTTAGAGAAATTAAGGTAAGGCAAAATCCAAATTGTAAGTTATGTGGCAGTAATCCAGAAGTTACAGAATTGATAGATTACGAGATATTTTGTGGAGTAAAAGTAGTTAGCTAAGCCATGAAAACAAAATTAAACATAGATAATTTTACTACTGGTCAGCTAAAAAATATTGGTAACACTAGTCTTGTAGATTTATCTTCTCTAAGTCATAATTCTTCTGTAAAGATTTTTGCTAAATTAGAGGGTGAAAACCCTACTGGGTCTATAAAAGATAGGGTGGCTAAATGCTTGATTTTTGATGCAGAAAAAGAGGGGAAAATAACAAAAGGCCAAACGATAATTGAACCTACCTCTGGAAATACTGGAATAGGCCTTGCAATGATAGCTAAAATAAAAGGCTATAAAATGATTGCAGTAATGCCAGATTCTGTTAGTCAAGAAAGAGTTTCTTTATTGAAATCTTTTGGAGCAGAAATAATTTTTTCTGAGGGTAAAGAAGGCACAAATGGGTCTATAAAACTTGCTCAAAAAATAGCTTCAGAAAATCCAGAGTACTTCATGCCTTTTCAGTATGGAAATCAAGCTAGTATAAAAGCTCATTACTATACAACAGGATTGGAAATAACCAAACAAATGCCAAATATTACTCATTTTGTTTCAGGACTTGGAACTGGAGGAACATTGATGGGTGTTGGAAAAAGATTAAAAGAATTTAATGATTCAATAAAAATAATCGCAACTGCTCCTCATCCTGATGATGTGGTGCAAGGATTAAGGTCTATAGAGCATGGCTATATTCCTCCGATTTTAGACCTAGATAAGCTAGATGGAAGAATAATGGTAGAAGCAGAGGAATCATTTTATTGGACAAAAAAAGTAATGGAAACCCATGGATTATTTGTAGGAGTTTCATCCGGAGCAACCCTAGCTACATGTGTAAAAATGTCTAAAAGACTTGAAAATTCGGTTATAGTAACTATTTTTGCAGATGGAGGTTGGAAATATTTGTCTAGTGGTATTTATGAGAAAGAATTTTCTGAAATTGCTAATGATATTGATGGAAAAGTTTGGTGGTAATGAATAATTTTTCAAACTTAGACAAAAACAATATATTAAATCTAAATATCAAAGAAATGAGAAAATTAATTATTTCGGGAGATATTTCTTCTGAAGAATTAGTTAATATTCATATTGATCAAATCAATAAATTTGACTCTAAAACTAATGCAGTTTGTACCTTTACTCCAGATTTTGCATTAAATATTGCAAGAGAGCAAGATAAATCAAAAAAATTTGATCAACCACTATCAGGGATCCCTATTCTTATAAAGGACTTAAATAAAACAGAAGGTATACGCACAACTATGGGGTCCAGAATTTATTCTGATTTTATCCCTAAGGAAGACGATTTAGTTGTAAAGAAAATAAAAGATTCAGGTGCATTGATACTTGGGAAGAGTAATACTCCTGAGTTTGGGGCAGGATCACATACATTCAATGACGTTTTTGAAACAACTCTTAATCCCTATGATCTTTCTAAAACAGCAGGAGGATCAAGCGGGGGAGCAGGTGTTGCTTTAGCAATGAGAATGGTCCCTGTGGCTCAAGGAAGTGACATGGGAGGATCATTAAGGAACCCTGCGGCTTGGAATAATGTTGTAGGTTTTAGAACTTCTATCGGTACTGTTCCTCAGCTACCTGCAGATATTACTTATAATATGATGAGTGTTAATGGTCCTATGGCTAGAAATATAGATGATTTATCAGTTCTGTTATCTTGTATGGCAGGATATGACAATCGAATAGGAAATAGTATTAATGAACCTTCGGAAAGATTTCTTGATCTAAAATTACCTGATCCTAAAAAAATAAAAATTGCTTACACTAATGACCTTGGAATATATCCTGTTAGTCAAGATATCAAGGAAGCTTTTAATAAATCAATTGAGATTTTTTCTAAATTAGGATTTATTATGGAAGAAGCTTTTCCTGATTTAGAAAATGTTGATAATATTTTTCAAACTTACAGAGCTTATACTTTTGCTAATGCCCATAAAGAACATATTGTTAAAAATAGAGACCTTATGAAAGACACTTTGATTTGGAATGTAGAGAAGGGGCTTGAATTAAAGGCTACAGATCTTGCACTTGCAGAATCCCAAAGATCAGTTTTAGACCAAAATATAGCAGCTTTCTTTGAAAAATATGATTTTCTAGTTTTGCCTTCAACTAGCGTTTTACCTTTTGATAAGAATATTGAGTATATTAAAGAAATTGACGGAGTCGAACTAGAAACATATATTGATTGGATGGGACTATGTTACGCCATTACTGCAACAGGATGTCCAAGTATAAGTATCCCTGGAGGATTTATAAAAGGTCTTCCGACAGGAATACAAATTGTAGGTAAAAAATTAGATGACTTGAATGTTTTACGTATTGCTAAAATATTTGAAGATGAGACTAACTTTTATAAAATTCAACCAAACATAATTGAAAAAGGAGAATAATTGTGATCAATTTAGCTGCTAATTTATCAATGCTTTATGCTGAGAAAGATTTTATGAAGAGATTTAAATCAGCTTCTGAATATGGATTTAAGGGAGTTGAGTATTTATTTCCATATGATTTCAAAAAAGAAGATATAAAAAATGAACTTGTTAGTAATGGATTAGAGCAAGTATTATTTGATTTCCCTGCCGGAGATTTTGCTGGAGGAGATAGAGGAACGGCTATTTTCCCTGATAGAAAGTCAGAGTTCCAAGAAGGTGTGCATCAGGCCGTAGAATACGCAGATATATTAGGCTGTAAAAGGTTAACTGTTCTTGTTGGAATTGATAATGGTAAATTTTCAGCTAATGAATTGAACGAAACTCTAATTGAAAATCTTATTTATGCATCTGATCACACAAAAGATAAAGGGATCAATGTTTTAGTAGAAGCCTTAAATGTAATTGATGCTCCAAACTATTTTGTTTCAACCACAAATCATTGCAAGCAAATAGTTGATTCAGTAAATAGAGATAATGTGAAAATTCAATTTGATATGTATCATATGCAAATAATGGAAGGTGATCTAATAAGAACTTTTCAGAATAATAAATCTCAAATAGGGCATATTCAAATTGCAGATAATCCTGGAAGAAATGAACCAGGAACAGGTGAAATAAATTACAAAAATATTTTTTCTTATTTATCAGAAAACTATGAAGGATGGATTGGTTGTGAGTACAATCCTTTGAATACTACAGAAGAAGGGTTAGATTGGATAAAAAAAATAACGAAATAAAATGGTTAAATTAGAAGCAAATTTACAGTTTATGTTCAATGAATATGAACTCATTGATAGATACGAGCAAGCAGCAAAAGCGGGATTTAAGGGAGTTGAATTGCAAGCACCTTATTCTCTTGAAATTGATCAAATAAAAGAGAAACTAGATTTGCATAGTTTGAAACATGTAATTATTAATCTACCTGTAACCGATCCTGATACCGATTTAGCTAACATTGCATTAAGGCCTGACAGAAAAGATCTTTTTTTAGAAAGATTAGATATAGGTTTGAATTATGCTTATGAATTAGGATGTATAGGAATAAATACGGGGATTGGGACAAAACCAGAAGGGTTTGATGATGAAGAAATATATCAAACATTAATTCATAATCAAAAAATTGCTTCTGAAAAATTATTTGAAAAAAACATAATGGCTCTTATAGAACCGATTAATACTGTTGATCAACCTGGATTTTTTATAAATACATCTTCACAAGGAATTGAATTAATAGATAAATTAAACCATAAGAATGCCTATCTTCTTTATGATGTATATCATATGCAAATTATGGAAGGAGATTTAGTAAGAACTATGTCTAAATTAATAAATAAAATAGGGCATATTCAAATAGCAGATAATCCAGGAAGAAATGAGCCAGGTAGCGGAGAAATTAATTATTCTAAAATATTCCAAACACTCGATGAAATCGATTATAAAGGTTGGGTTGGATGTGAGTATAAACCTTCTACTAATACATTTGATTCAATATCTTGGATTGATAATATATAAAAATTATTATGAATAATAAGAACAATGTCTCAATTTCAAATCTTGTCTCAACAGTTTTTTTAATTGGTTATTTCCCATTGAGAGGAGGAGGAAGCTGGGCTGCGCTAGTTTGTTTGATATATTTTATTTTTTCTAAATATCTTTTAGTAGATATATTTGAAATTAGTATGAATAGTTTTTTTATTTTTAATTTAATAACATTACTAGTCTATTTACCTTTAGGCATTTTCACTATAAACAGAACAATTACAAAAGATAATCCGGATCCTCATCATGTTGTTTTTGATGAATGGGTAGGAATGTTTTTACCAATGATATTTATAGATTTTAATTTTATAGCTTTATTGCTTTCTTTTTTTATTTTCAGATTTTTTGATATATTCAAACCTTTCCCAATAAATTTATTTGAAAAATTACCTAAGGCTTATGGAGTTTTGGGTGACGATGTTATAGCGGGAATATTTACATTAGCATGTGTATTAGTAATCCAAATTTTTTACACATTCCCTTCACTTTAGAAAATTTATAACAACTTCTTTGAATTCTTTTGTTTTTTCTTCGTGAATATTATGCCCGCAATCAAATTCTTTTATTCTTAGGTCATTAAGGTTTTTTGCTATAAAGTCTACTTCTTCTTTTATTATTACATCACCTGTTTTCTTTTCATTGCCAACTAATAATAGTGTTTTTATATTTGAGATTTTCTTAATTACTTTTGTAGGATCGAAACCAATTAATGCAGAACCATCAATGGTCTGTTCTAATACTTTATAATCAAGGTGGCTTAAGTTTGATGCAATATTTTCTATATTCTTAACATTTGATAATTTTGAGTTATCGCGAAATATTTTTATTATTTCTTCTTTGGAGTTGTATGATTTCGCTAATGAAAGATTGTACTTAAATCTCCTACTAATTCCTTCTATTCCAGCTCTATTATGATGAAAAAAAGGGGGATCCTCTAAGATTATACTCTTTATTATTTTTTGAGATATTGATGCTACTTGTGCTGCAATGCATGCACCTAATGAGTGTCCCAAAATATCTACTTTAGATCCTACTATTTCATTAATAAAAAAGATTATATCTTCACTAAATTCAGACCATTTATAGCTATTGAAATGATCAGAAAACCCATGACCTCTAAAGTCTATCAAGTATACCGTTCTAATTTTACTAATATCCTCAAATAGATCATTCCAACTATTCGAAGAACTCGTAATCCCATGAAGTAAAATAATAGGTTCCCCGTTTCCAGTTTTTTTATAAAAAATTTTTTTATTGTTTATATTTATAAAATCATTCATTTTCAATATAATCTATTAATTTTTCAGAAAATTCTTTAGGAAAGTCTCTGTGAATATTGTGTCCAGATTTTTCCCAATTTTGAATTTCAATTTTAGAATTGAGAGATAATAATTTTTCTAACTTTTCTATAGAGTTAATTCCTCCATAGTTAGGATTTGAATTATGCAGGACTACTCTACATTTAATATTTTTATAAATTTCATCTGAAAAATCATCTTTGAATTTTCTTGGAACTTGTAATAAGTATTTATCAGTTAATTTTCTTGCGGTTGCTATTTCTATAGGTATATCTTCTCTCCAATCAGGCCTTAATTTATTTAAGTTTTTTATTGCCTCTTCTAAATTTTGGGATTTATCTATTGTTTCTGCGACAAGTTTACCTCTACTAGCTCTCCCTGTTTTATCTACTGGTTGTGAACCTAAAAAAGGATCCTCTAAAATAACACCTGAAACTTGGTCACTATTAAGATTTGACACCTCTGAAACAATAGGCCCTCCTAAAGAATGACCAACTAAAAAAATATTTTGTAGTTCTAGTACTTTTATGACTTTAGATATATCTTTAGCCCAAGTTGATCGCATATGACTATCTAATGTTCTACCAGATCTCCCAAATCCTCTCAGATCTACAGAAAAAACATTATAAATTTTTGGAATGAGATCCATTACTTGAATCCAAGATTGCCATCTTTCCAAAAAACCATGAACAAAAAATATATTTGTACTAACTTTTGTATTTTCTCTAGAAGCTAGATTGATAGCTACTTCATTTGTGTGTATGTATGATTCTTTGTACATGTAATTTATTTTAGTATTAGATTCATTGAAATATTATCCTATCCTATTAATAAAAAAAATAAATATGATAGTTTAAAAAAAAAATCTTAAGGAATCAAAAAATGAAAATAGAAAAAATTGAATCTGTTTTATCTGGGAACAGCCATTTTGTTAGAATTATCACTGATAATGGTATCGAAGGAATAGGACAATCTGGATGCTGGGGATATATGGAAGCAACGCATTCAATTATTTCTAATTTTGAAGATTATTTAATTGGTAAAGATCCTCTTCAAATTGAGCATCACTGGCAGTATTTGTATAGAATGGGTCCATTTAAGGGATCTGTGTTGACAGCTGCTATTAGTGCTATAGATATTGCTTTATGGGATATCAAAGGAAAATTTTACTCAGCTCCTGTATGGCAACTGCTTGGAGGAAAAGTCAGAGATAAAATAAGACTCCATCTTCTTATGGGCAGTGATAGGCCTGATGCTGCAGATCAAGGAACAACAGCTGATGGATTGAGATTGAATGCAATTGACGCTGTAAAAGAGGGCTACACAGCAATTAAAATAGATCCTCTTCCTGATGGTTATCAATCAATGTCATTATCACAATTAATAAAAGAAACTAAAGAAAATGTTTATGCCCTTAGAGAAGGAGCTGGAGTAGAGGTAGATATTATTTTAGAGATTCATAGAAAATTAAGTCCAATGAATGCTATTGCTTTGGCAGAAGAATTATTTGAATTTCACCCTTTATTTTACGAAGATCCAATACAAATAGACTCTATAAAATCTCAATCTGAAATAGCAAAAAAAATTTCTATCCCTATTGCTAACGGTGAAAGAATGCATACAATTTGGGAATTTAGAGAGATGTTTGAAATTGGAGGAAGTCAATATGCAAGACCAGATGTAGGTTTAGCTGGTGGAATAACTCATGTTAAAAAAATTTCCTCCATAGCTGAATCTTATCATTCATCAGTGGTCACACATAATTATTTAGGTCCTGTTATAACTGCTGCTTCATGTAATATAGATACAAGTATTCCAAATTTTATTACTCAAGAATTTTCTACTATTGATGAATCGCCAATAAATCAAATATTCAAAACTGATTGGGTAAGAAAAAATGGATTTATAGAAGTTCCTGATTGTGTTGGTATAGGAATAGAAGTAAATTTTGATGAACTAAAAAAACAAAAATTTAAGACTAGATTACAAAAAAATATTCCTATGAGAAAAGATGGCTCTGTGGGCTATTCAGTATAATCAAACAAGAGGCTTTTATGGATGATGAAGAATATTATAAAAAAATAAAAAAGATAAATAGAAATAATTTATATAAACAAATAAATAAAAACAAATCAGCTAAATGGAAAGAATTTAAAAAAACAGAAAGTCCTGAAGACGATAAGCTTGATTTTATTGATGAAGAATAAATTTTATAAGTTTATGTTTTTTAAAGTTTCTCCAATTTTGGACGGATCATCAGCATGGTGAGCACCAGCATTTTTTAAGCTTTTGATTTTTTCGCTTGCAAGTCCCATTTTCCCGCTTATTACAGCTCCAGCATGTCCCATTCTTTTTCCCTTCGGAGCGGTAGTTCCAGCTATAGTAAAGACAACAGGTTTACTTACATTATTCTTGATAAATTCTGCAGCTTGTTGTTCTTTTGTTCCTCCAATTTCTCCAATTAACACGATTGATTCTGTGTTTTTATCCTTCTCAAAAAATTCTAGAGCATCTATAAATGTAGTACCATGTATAGGGTCTCCACCTATTCCGATACATAAAGATTGACCAAACCCAGCATCTCCTATCTGTGAAATTGCTTCATAAGTTAATGTCCCGGATCTAGAAACGACTCCTACGCTACCTTCTTTGCATATGTTTCCTGGAATTATCCCAATTTTTATTCCTAATTCAGGAGATATTATTCCTGGACAGTTAGGCCCAATTAATTTTGTTTTTTTACCTTTTAGGTAACTTTTTACTTTTACCATTTCATGGACAGGGATTCCTTCTGTTATACATACTACTAAGTCTAAACCTGCATCAATTTGTTCTATAATGGCATCTGAAGCAAATGGAGCAGGAACATAAATTACTCCAGCATTTGCTCCTGTTTTTTTTATTGCTTCTTTTACTGTTTCAAAATATGGAATATTGCCTTCAAATAATTGGTCATTCCTATTTGGATGTACGCAAGCCACTACATTAGTTCCATATTCAATAGATCTCTTTGCCTGAAAACTTCCGTCTTTACCCAAGCCTTGAACTAATACTTTTGTGTTTTTATCGATCATCATATTATTTCCCATTACTTACTGAAGTTAATAGCTCCGCCGCATGACCTAAGTTTTCTGCAATGTGAATATCTAATTTTGAATCATTTAATATTTTGAATCCTATATCTGCATTTGTACCTCTCATGCAGACAATTATTGGTAAGCTAAAAGAAGTTTCTTCTGCTGCTTCTACCACACCTTCTGCAATAAGGTCTGCTCTTGCAATTCCTGCAAATAGATTTATAAGTAAATATTCTACTTTTTCATCAGAAACGAGTATCCTAAATGCTTCCTTTATTTTATCTTTGTCAGTTGAACCTCCAACGTCTAAAAAATTTGCTGGGAAGCATCCAGATTTTGTAGTAACATCCATTGTAGCCATTGCTAAACCTGCCCCATTAACTAAACAACCAACGTTACCTTTATCTAATTTTACATAGGCTAAATCAAAATCTTTAGCTCGTGTTTCCATAGGGTTTTCTTGATTTTTATCTCTTAATTCAAAAATATCCTTTTGTCTGAATTGGCTATCATCATCAATGTTTATTTTGCAATCAAGAGGAACTATATTCTCTTCTTCATCTAATACTAAAGGATTTATCTCAATCAAAGTACTGTCAGTATCTAAAAAAGCTTTATGCAAATTTGAAACTAAATTATAAAATTGTCCTACTGATTTTTTTGGAATACCTAAGGAACTTGTTATCTGTCTTATTTGATATGGCTTAAGGCCTAAAACTGGATCAAAGACAATTTTCATTATTTTTTCTGGAGATTCTTCAGCAATTTTTTCTATCTCCATCCCTCCTTCTGAGGAGGCTATCATTACCGGTCCTTCTAAGTCGGGATCTATAATAATTGATAGATATATTTCTTTTTTTATTTCAGTAAGTTCAGTTACTAATAGTTTTTCTACTATAACTCCATCGGAATCAGTTTGATTTGTTACTATTTTTTTGCCAATCAAATTATCTGCAAATTTTTTCGCGTCTTCTGGAGTTTTACATAGTTTTACTCCTCCGGCTTTACCTCTCCCTCCAGAATGAATTTGAGCTTTTACAACTACTTCACATTTAAATCTCTTAACAATTTCATATATTTCCTCAGAGGTAGAACCCACTTCACCTTTTGGGAAATTAACATTATATTTGCTTAATAGATCTCTAGATTGATATTCGTGTAAATTCATTAGGAACCAAATTTAAATAAGTAACTATCCTATTAAATCCTATATTTTCTAAATTCATAATAGTTTTTTAGCAGAGTTTCTATTTTTTTATTAAATAATGTAATAT
>Ga0208130_1000027_pt1 | contig 75307 bp, 76 predicted proteins | sample ETNtaG_31_FD_185771 | JGI IMG/M metagenome (GOLD analysis project Ga0208130, IMG submission 185771) | Marine microbial and viral communities from oxygen minimum zone, Eastern Pacific Ocean - ETNP201310SV78 (SPAdes) (version 2) | ecosystem: Environmental > Aquatic > Marine > Oceanic ... | reverse complement strand
CGATAAACAAGCAGAGACAATTGAGTCAATGTGTGAAACCTTAGGGCTTAGCATAGAAGATGCTATGGCTATGGTTGGTGCAGAATCGTTGGATACGATTACTAAGAAAGAGGCTAGTGAACTAATTGGCAAACTGAAGAAATCGATTCAAAAAAATAGAAAAGGACGAAAGAAATGAAATCTTATGTTCTAGTCGGCTAAACAACCTCGTATACTGGACAAGGTGGTGGCATTACTTGCTTAGAGATAATTACGATGTGATCGTGATAGGTGCTGGGCCTGTAGGTGGATACCTAGCATGGAAGTTGTCGCAAAATGGATTAACGGTACTTTTAGTGGAAGAACATTCAGAGATTGGTAGGCCTTTCCAATGCGCTGGAATGGTCAATCCTTCGGCTATGGACAGGATTGGGGCCTTTGATACAGTTTTGACTAGAATATGGGGTGCTAGAATGTACAGCCCGTCGGGGACAGAGATCCTCATTGGCAATCCAGATACAACAAGAACATGGTCGGTTTGTAGGAAATTATTCGATGAAAGGGTTGTTCAATTATCATTAGATTCTGGTGCAGACTTACTCCTCTCTTCTAAACCAATCAATGCGACAGTTTCGGATAATGGTGTCGAAATATCCATCGATGTTGCCGGTGAAGTCAAAGAATTTCAATGCCGATTACTATGCGGAGCGGATGGTGCACATTCTTGGGTTAGAAGGACTTTCAAAATGGGACGTCCAAAGGAATTGATGATTGGATTTCAGATTGAGGTAACAGGTTATCCTGGGGAAGAAGGTAGACTCGACCTATTCACTGGAGACGATATAGCACCAGGATTCTTTGCCTGGGCTATTCCATCCGGGAATACTACAAGGATAGGAAACTGGACTTTGCCACAAAAATTAGGAGAAAAATCCTGTGAAGATTTGTTAGAGACGCTAATGAACTCTCCAAAATGGAATCAGCGATTTACCAATTGTAAAGAGGTAGGAAGGTATTGTGGACCGGTCCCCTCGGGCTTAATTCACAAACCAGTCATTAACAGAGTTGCAGTATTTGGAGATGCAGCAGGACTTTGCAAGCCTACAACAGGCGGGGGAATTGGAAAGGGTTTTGATCAAGTCGATTTAATGCTCCCAAAATTGGTCGAAGTTGTTACAAAAAATGATTTCAGTCCCGCTACCGTACATGATTTGAATGCGACAATCTCTAGCATGAGGAGAAGTCAAAATAAATCTAGAGCGTTAAGGAATGTATTTCTTAGTGAATCAACAGACCACGAACTAGATGAATTATTTGCTGTTTGGTCTCAACCGGAAGTCATTGATTTAATTAATCAGGTTGGAGATATAGATAATCCAATTCCACTTGGCATAAAGATGCTGAAAGAGGTCCCAGAATTTCGCCGGTTGGCCTCAAAGGCGGCTTCCGCATTGATATGGGGTTGAGTATTTGGAATCTGTTCAACGAATCAGATACCCTCCCTTCGATCATGCCAATATAGACCCGAATTCATTACCAATTACGCAAGTCATTGTTGAGTCAAATTCTCCTCCTCCAACTCCTTTCAAAATCGGCTCAGAATCTGGTTGGTTCGTAGAGTGGAGGGGGCTTACCGAAGACGATAATAATCTACCACGAATCCAATCTATTACCACAACCGCAACGCTTCCATTTCTGATGAGAACTAGAAATGGTTGGTACATCGAGCCGGATCCATTACACGCAGTTGCTAGGAAATTAATTGCTCCAACAGTCATGTTGTTGATTTTCTCTCTTTTCCTTCACGCTATAGCACCGGCTTTGGAAGAGATTCCAATTCTATCTTGGCTCACCCAAGGGACATATCAAATCGGGCCTCTTGATTATCCCAAATTATTATTCATAACATTTCCAATTTTTGTATTACCTATTTTAATCAGAATTTACGCTAATTCTCGGGATATAAACAGACAAAATATCTACATTAATACGCCTCTTAAGGAACCTAATATTTCATTGAATATAGGCGATGGTTGGGTCGAAATTACAGACTTGAAATTACCAGATAATGTTCAGTACTTGGGCGCTAGAATTCAAGCTGGAGTCGCAATACCCGAAAGAAAAACAATGCTTCAATCGGCCAATCGGACTGAAGGAAAACAACCTCCTCCTGGTATGTCTACCGCTTTACCGGAAAAGAGATTGACTGGAGGGGAAGAACATGGTACAGGAGTTGGAGAGTCTACACCATTAGCAGTTGATTATTCACGAATCCTACTTTTAGAACCCATGAGAGTTCGCGCAAGAGGCGACTTGGAAACAAGTAATATCTGGCCAATCAGACTGAACGGTCCAGAGGAAAGATGGCCCGGGACAATCTATTCCTCAGTAATCGCATTGCATTGGGAGATTCATCTACATGCAACCTGGCAGGGTATGAGATTAAGGTGGGTGAATCCTGTAATTATGCCACAAACAGAGACTGGAATTTGCATCAATAAACTTCCACTAAGGGCCGCAAGATCTGAAGAAACTAAGGATTAATCAGACCGGTTGTATAGGTGGCGGGCAGGCTAACTTCCCTTCATCGAGGATTTCAGTTTCTAAGTGATTATAGTCAGAATTACGTTTTTGCGGTATGAAACCTGCTCGCAAGATTGTTCTTTGTAACTCATCTTCTCCTGCTAGTGTTTTGGTCGTACCCGATGCAGAAACCACGTTTTCTTCCATCATTGTAGAACCTGCATCGTCTGCTCCAGCAAATAGAGCCAGTTGCGCTATACCCATGCCCATTGTAGGCCAGGATGCTTGAATATGGAGAATGTTATCGAAAAATAATCTAGCGATAGCAACGTGACGCAGATATTCATGGGCCCCAGCCCCTAATTGAATCCTGTTCTGCCCCTTGTTCCTCTTTCCAAATGAATTATTTTCTAATTGAACCGGCCAAGCTATGAATGAGGTAAAACCTGTCAATCCTTGCTTCAAGCTTCTATCCTGAAGACTCCGTATCCTCTCCATATGTTCAACGCGATGTAAATTATTCTCTCCAAAACCAATGACATTTGTTGCAGATGTCGTCATACCAAGATGTTGTGCCTCTTCCATAACTCTTAGCCAGTTATCAGCACTGCCTTTCTTTGGGGATATATCTAGACGGACATCATCAACGAGCATCTCTGCTCCACCGCCGGGCAAACCGTGCATTCCTGCATGCTTCAATTGTTGTAACACCTCTTTGGTAGATTTTTGACAAACTTCCGCGATTCCTTCGATCTCGATAGGAGAAAAACAATCTAAATCGATAGTTGGATGCCTTTCCCTTAATTGTGATATAAGATTCGTATACCATTCTATAGGCAAATCAGGATTGACCCCCCCTTGCATTAACACTCGTGTACCGCCGATATGTTCTAACTCGGTAAATCTAGCACTAATTTGATCGACGGATTGGGTGTAAGTCTCCTCATGCCCGGGTGGCCGATAGAAAGAACAAAATTGACAATTTATGGTACATACATTGGTATAGTTGACATTGCGATCTACAAGGTAAGTAACTTTGTTTCCAGGGACTCTCTTCCTTCGTAGTAATAGTCCCGCATGCAATAATTCATTTTGCTCCGCTTCGTTGTATAGAATTGTTGCTTCCTCAACGGTAAGTCGAGGTGGGTTTTCACTCAACTGTAATTGAAGAATGTCTTGCCAATCGGCCAATAAATCACAACCCTGAGCCGACCAATGCTTCAATTTCTGAAATCTTTTTGGGGCAATTAGAGGTTAATACAACAGGCCCATCTTTGGTAATTAAGACATCATCCTCAATTCGAATTCCGATTCCTGAGTAGCGCTCTGAGACTTGAATATCATCTCTCCAAGAGGCGAAATATAATCCTGGTTCGACAGTTAAAACCATGCCTTCTTCCAATAGCCTTCCGTCGCCCTTACCGCCTGGCCTAGTTACTCCGACATCATGGACATCTAGTCCTAGTGAATGGCTCGTCCCGTGCATGAAGAATTGACGGGTTTTTCCATCTAGCTCATCACCCATCGCCTCATCAAAAGAACAGTCAAGAATACCTAATTCAATCAAACCTTTGGAAATTACTTCCATAGTGGCTTTGTGAGAGGCATTCCATGGAGCTCCTACTTTACATGCCGCGATTCCAGCAAGTTCGGCTTCTAATACTAGGTTGTAAATCTCTTTTTGGGAATCAGAAAATTTACCATTTACTGGCCAAGTTCGAGTAATGTCTGAAGCATAGCCATCAACCTCACACCCCGCGTCTACAAGGACCAATTCTCCATCAGCAACAGTTTTGCTGTTAGTGTGATAATGGAGAATTGTAGCGTTATCTCCGCCACCAACAATAGAAGGATAACTCCATTGGGAGCCATGAGATTGAAAGAATCCTTCGATCATTGCTTGGATTTGCCATTCACCAATACCAACTTGAGTGTTTTTCATAGCTAGCGAGTGTGCCATTGAGGCTATATTTGCTGATTTTTGCATTATTTCAATCTCTGCTTGGGATTTACACATTCGCATCTCATCTAATATTGAAGATGGATCTGCTAGGCTAATTGGACCCATACCGTAGGTATTTCTTTGTCTGCTCTTTGAGGTCAGAGCTTCATGGACAATTTGGTCAATATCATCATTCAGTTTTTGGATTAAATAAACCCCATTTGATTCATTCAATGCTTCCCTTACAATTTCATTCATTTGTAATAGTGAATGAGCCTCATCAATAGGCCATCTAGCTGAGGCCCCTTCAATTCCTATTCTTCTTCCTTCCCAAATTTCCGCGGTTGTATCGTTAGGTTGAACGAAAAGTGATACAATCCAATCATTTCCGTTGTGTTTTGCCATCAATACTGATTCGGGATCTGTCCAACCACAAAGGTATAGCATGTAGGAACTTGCTCTGAAAGGATAGCGAACGTCATTAGACCGAATAGAATTAGGGTTTGTTGGAATAAGTACTAGACTGTCCTGTGGAATATTATCTAGAAAACGAGACTGTCGTCCTCTGTATTCAGCCTCCGAGAATGGTAGGTTTGCCATACTATTCACGCTTTTGCGACAAGCAAGGTATTCTTAGGACTGTGGGATGAAAATTTCTAACAATATGAGTTATTATTTAGGATTTCCACTTCGGTATCGATTGTTGATTATTCCCTCGGAATCGATTAACTAAGGCGTAGGTTAGGAATAAAGTGCTAAACGCAAATACTACCAAAGCGATTGGGAAGGGCTTTACCTCGTCAGGATGGATTAACATCACTGTAATAGTTGCGAATTCACCATCGTCATCAATTACTTCTAGGGTGAGTTCTGCCCGGTAATCATCATCCTCTTGCCAAGTAAATGAACGCTCACAGCCTTCGTACAAAGGAGAGTTATCCAATAACCAAATACACCTCAAACCAGATGCGTCATTAATTGTATCAGAGCTCTCTGTTGCGTCCAATTGTATATCTGAAGGATTGGAAAATCTAAATTCCTGCCCATCTAGAATTTGCTCCCCGTCGATTATCAATGACGCCGTGGGGACTGTGTTTTTAATATCAAAAATAACCATTTGTTCTGATGATAAACCTCCTTTGTCATATACCGTTAGGCTAAGTGTGTAATTTCCTGATTGAGTCCCAGATAATGAGTAAGTGTTGAGATCCTCGCCCATTTTTACATCAATCGGCAGGGCACCTGAGTGAGACGGTCTTCTGAGAGTCCAAACATAGTACATGTCGGTACGACCCCAGTAAGGGTCTTCTGTTAACGTGGCATCAAATGTATGCCAAATATCATCCTCCACTGCATAATCAATTCCTGAGATTTTAATCACTGGAGGTTCATTATTGACACGAATTGAAAACTCATGAATTGCCCCCTCCGTATTCGAACTGCTTGACGAGCAACCAATTAGGGTTATTTCGAGCCAACCATCTAGTTTCCCTGAAATGTCCCAAATGATTTCAAAATCTCCTGAAGGAAATTGGTATACTTCTGATGTTATAGAAGAATCACTACAAATTGAAGGTTGAGGGATATGAGATGATTGCATAAGTCCCTGTGCTAACGAGCCTGTGATTTCTACGTTGACTTCACCTATTGGATAGGTACCAAGCCAACCACTAACTTTCATCGAAGAATCGATTAATTGCCCCGATTGATCGGTGTCTAATAAAAATCCAATTAAACCTGTTGAATTATCTTGGATCATGAAAACAACTCTATTTTCAATAACCTCTAATCCATTATCATCAATAGAATGGACACTGACATAACAAGCACATTCTCCTGTTGCTGAGAATGTTAACTCAAAGGACCAAGACCATTGTTCACGACTACTAGTAGAGGTGATTTCAACCATAGAATTTAGTAAATCACCGCCATCGAATTCGGCACCATCTTTAGAAACTCTCCAAAAAACATCTGAAGGTTGTTCATCATCTTCAATGATCCCCGAAAATAATATTGATTCTGATGAATATTCACCATTTTCAATATCTATACTAATTAATGCCGGATCGCCGTCGTATGTTGTATCGGCTGTAACATTGTTACAAAGCAAAAGTAATGCTGTTAGAGACAGCACCACTGGCCCCCACTGCCTCTTCATCATTGTTATCGGTTGACCAATCTGTCTTGAACCCCATGCAAATGTGTTCAATTCATCTCTCAGATATTTGCATTTGCCACACCATTTCATCTAACCAAGTTCCTAGTGTGTCAATATCAACGAATTCATGACTAGCTTCAGCGGTTAGAATACAATCACAAGCGGCCGCGGCTAGTAAACCCGCATCTTCCATCGGCAATCCGTTTCCTAATGCTACAGCCAGGGCAGTAGCTGCTGCGTCATGTAAGCCAATTTGTTGTTTTGGAGCAGGGGCAGAACAATCAAAATGAATTGTTTCACCCTCCGATTGGTAGAGAGTCACCCCATTTACCCCTCCTAAAACCACCAGAGCATCCCAATCGTATGTTGTGATAAGTTCCGATGCTGCAGTAGCCGAATCGGAAGCTTCCAAACGCCGGCGCAACAGTTCCATACCCCTCATTTCTACAAGAACGACTGTAGCGCCGCGGGACCGTTCTAAACCAGTTAATTTTGGGTCCATTATTACAGGAATTCCAATTTTATGGGCAGCCCCTATCAGCTTTGATGCGCTGGAAACAGTAACAGCACCATTATCATAATCAGAGATTACCAAAGCACAACTATTCTCCAATTGTTTCATCGCATTGTTGGACAATTTCTCTGACATTGAGGCCTCAATAGACTCTAGAGGACCTCTATCCGCTTGGAGTAATATTTGGCTGTCTTCAAGAAGACTTTCTCTACTACCAAAGAATCGAATTTTCACTAGTGTATGCCTATCTGAAACTGATTCAATTCCTGTTACTGTGATTCCGTCTTCAATTAACATGTCCACAATTGCTTTACCTTCTCTGTCATTTCCAATAAATGTGTGAAAATCAACATCTAGACCTATTGAGTTTAGGCCTCTTGCAATGTGAGCTGCTGCCCCTGGGCTCTCATCGGTTTGGAAAATTTTGAGGACTGGGACTGGGGCGATTGAATTGAGGTTGTTCGCATATCCGTGGTGATAACGGTCTAACATCACATCTCCCAATAATGTCACTTGAGAACCTTCCATATCATTGAGACTAGAACGTAATCTACGCAGTGATTCGATGCGGGAGACGGTGTCTTCGTCAATCGCCATACACCGCCGAATGGCGGAGGGCGAATGAGGTTTGGGGGAGTTAAATGGTCAAATCATGACCGACTAACTCAAGCGAGTAGGTTCTCTCCGTGAGGTATGGCTGACCTCTCCGGGAGTTGGATCTATGAGGGACCAGCCGCAGATAGGCTTTGGCAAAAATCAGCGATTGGTAGGCCGGTTGGAGAGGGGAAACTAGAGCTTTCCCCTGCGGAAACAATGTTTGTCCACTATCACAGACACTTAGATTTACCAACAAATGATTGGAAATACACAGCGTTAAATGAAAATTCGATGCTATTACAAGAATACTCCATCTTAGAGGCTCTTCGAGTACCGGGGAATAAACTTATTTTATCCCAAAATATGGACCTTTTTTCCCAACAAATCCACCCCATGTCTTGGGCTGCTCGATGGACTTCTAACACGCATCCAAGAAATAGTAAACCAGTTTCTGAAATACGATGGTTTCATGAATCTGACAAATTAGATACGGTTGAATTGCATCAATGGATAATTGATGTAAGTAGTTCAGGAAGGATTCCCGAGGTGTTGGTTGTTGATGAAGAATTGAGTGTTGTGACATACCACCTTTCCTCGGAAAATCCCATCGGTTCGTTTCAAGAACATGGAGCGATAGAATCTTTGGCTAACTTATCAGGAGGTATTACTTCGGCCGACGGTTTGCTATTTCCTTCTGATGATTGGAACATTAAACAATTAGGAGTACCTACATCTGGAGGCATACATCTAGATTCAATCACATGTGAAATTATTCAAGGATTAAATCCTATATCTGAAGGCGCAATGATTCTTTCTGACTTACTAAACAGAGGCCTCGTTATTCGACCCGGATTCAAGTATGGGACTAGATGGAGATGTTACGATAAGCCTCTTGGAGAAGATCACGCACCTTTCCTCGTAGTCCTACCAGAGGATGCGCCAAGAGACTGGGCTGGTGCTTGCCTCGCTTCCAGATTAGCATCAGGAGTTAACAAAATTTGGTTACACCCAGTAGGAGAAGGAAATTCATGGAACTATCTAGCAATTACTAGGCCACCCCCCGATTCACGATGGTCAAATCCAAATAAACGATGATTTTACGATTATTGAGATTCATTTTCTTCATTTAGGGGTGGATTTTTACTAATTGTTTTGGGATTCGAACTAGGGACCAAAGAGATAGCTATTAAGATGAAAATTACCATAATCGCATTGCTAGGTTGAACCAGCCAAGAAAGAGGACTGTCCCCGTTGAATGATGATTGTGCGGTGAGGGTAACCGGAACCCTTTGTTCAAGTCCAAATGAGTCGACGAAAACAAGTTCTCCTTCTGCAATCATGCCTGGAGTCAATAATCCGTCAGGAACAATGTTGAGTACCACATCAGGGCACGCCTGTAATTCGCCCGATGTTGAAACTGTGGAGATTCGGGAAAGCGCACCTTCTACTGCAATTGAGTATGTTCGTGAGTCTTCACCCAAACAAGATGTAGTGAGTTTCACCTGAGAGTTTTCATCCCATGGGATGATTGCAGTAAGATGTTCAGAAGTGATTCTATGACCTATGGAATACCAGTCTAAATCAATTTGCCAATTCTCTTCTCCTTGACATCCAATTGTACCTCGAAGATATCCTGAGCCCTCCCCCATTTGGTTAGTGGTAGCGAGTTCAATTACGGATTCACCTTGTTCGATTGGAATGATTCTTGGAGCCACTCCTCCCGAATTAGATGAGGTATAAATATCGATTGTTAATTGACAAGCGTTCTCTGCAAATACGGTTGCGAAAACAGATTCCTGACCGAGTATCTCCAACGGACCTCTTGGAGGTAGTACTTCCACTGTTGAGGGATTACTCGGAAAATCAAAGGCGATTACGGCCTCTTTAGAATCGATTTTTTCTATTGTAGCCACCCATTGAACCAGGCGACCACGGCTGTCGCGTATTTGCATACCGTTAGCACCCAATTGATCACCTTGGGAAAAGGCGTCTCCAGGGGCACCACTATCTCTTCCTCTTTGTAACGCTGCATCTCCATCTGCCTCGATAATTTTTAGCCACGCTTTATCCGGGTCAGTATTGACAAGGTTATTTCTTGCATCACCATTATTCTGATCCTGAATTTCAACAATCACTCCAAATCCAGGTAGACCTGAATCGAAACCTGAATCCACACGAAGAGTAAAGCGGACCCATTCATTAGGTGCAATGGGAATTTCAAGGTATGAGCCTGCTTCGGAAATTCCTCTAATTGTATAATTGGAATCAATCGAAGTTACCTGAATACCTCTCTTAACTCCAATTAGGTCTAGAGTTGAGGAGGATGGTAGAGCTGGTATTGCACCATTACCATTCCAATTACCACTAGCCATTATGCCCCAATCACCAATGCCATTCCAATTACTAGTGGGCAAATCACTGTGGACATCATACAAATCTAATGCCCCCATCTGATGTAGCATTTCATGGACGACCGTGCCCACTCCTGAATGAATTGAGGCAATTGTGAAGTGTTCAAACCTCCAATCTCCAATTTCTAATGGTTCCTGCATACCTGTGAAATGGCTCCAAAGTGAATCAGTGCCACCATTCATTTCCTGAGGTTGAGCAGAATGTAAAATTAGTATTCTGTCAACTATTCCATCAGAGTTCAGGTCCCAATTTGAAAGATCGATTCCTTGAAGTTGAGCGGAGACGACATCTCGAAGCAGAGTTTCCGCACCGTTACCATCTGCACCATGGTCTCTCTCTCCGGCAACGTCTTCTCCCCAATTTTTCACTCCATACGGCGCTTGCCAGACCTCGTCAAATAATGTCACAGATAACGAAGATGACCCTCCAGTCATTTGTTCAACATATTCCTCAGCAGAACCTTGTCCGATTAGAATCTCAGATGCGGTTGAAGTAGGATATTGGTTATTGGGGAATTTTACTTGCAGAACCAACCATCTTTCCTCACTCTGAACGCCCAATAAAGAAAGACCGTTGTCATCTTCATTGCTTCGTTGATCAGATGCCCATTCATCAACGATATCTGAATTAAAATGCACATAGAGAGCACAAAGCAATAACAATGCCGCAAGCACTGCTCTGAGGGCCCTCATATCGATAACGGACATCTCCGTTCCCTTGAAGGGAACGGATTATTGAATGTAAATGATTCAAATTTAAGGTGACTCACGATATTCGGCCGAATAATACTGCAAAGATTGCTTTCTCCAACTTTTTGACTGTGATTTTGCTTCATCTAGCCAATTTAGTCCGTCCAATTGTGTTTGATTAGATTCGATCATTGAACGAATATCAACGGGTAAGGGATATCCATTACATCCTGTGATAGTCAAACGATTTAGAGAATTACGTAACATCATTTCCCTCAAGGCTATTTGTTCATTTTCATCTAAACATAGAGCATTTGGACGTAAAATAGGTATTTTTTGCTGTAACCAATTTTCATTGAAGGAAGGACAGGCTCCCTCACATGAGCAGTCAACTAAAGCGATTCTCTGTATTTGCCCATCCTTGTCTGTAAACGGGGAAAAAGAAGGATTTCGCAGACCCAAAGGGCCTTCTGGAACCGTTCGAGATATAGCCTCTGCAGTAACCAAAACAGATATCGCAATCATTATTCGAAGCCCTTCAAAAATTTCAGGAAGCGTCAAAATTAGCAAACCACCCACTATCCCGTATACCCGGTTTCTAAATCGACTCCGTCCTTCTTCCACCAAACCAAATAATCTTGAGAGGGAGAGAAAAAGAGTTGATGTAAATGTAAGTATCAATATCCAAGATATCCCACTTGCCAAGGAAAAAATTTCGGAGGCGTCATATCTAGGAATAACCGAAGTTATGGAGTCAAACTGAATACCAGCTTGAATATAATTTGGAATCATACTAAACCAAACCCAATACAAAATAATAGGAACGATTATTGCATTCAAAATCAAGTAGGAGTCTAGCCACCGTCTCTCATTTGGCAGCAGACCTGCATTAGCAAAAATTCTCAAATCAATGGAAAAAAACGGTAATGTAAATACAGAAGCAATGATGATTACAGCCATGATTCTCATTTCTATCCAATCGTAAGGACCATACACAGATAATGCGCCTGAAGGAGATTGAGATAGAGCCCAATCGTAGAGTATTGCTTCTATCCATATTGTTGTGATAGCAGAAGCAATAAGGAAAACAAATGTGGCCCTACGAATCACCGAATGCAAATCTTCCAAATGGCTAGCGACCGGATTACGGTCAGCTAGGGTTCCATTTCGCATTTTACATCACGTCGTGGACGGTCTGTTCTGCTTTAGCAGAACGTACTGTTCGATAGACTCCATATGAAGCCCATGCGGCTACGAACCAAGTGCATCCAATGATGAAATCATGTTGACCTCCGTTGGCGGTCCAATTTATAGCAAAGAAGAATGCTAATGCTGCCAATAAGCCACGTCTAATTCCTTGTGGATAAGCCAACTCAGCCGCAAGATATTCAGGCCCTGGGCCGTATCTTCTTTCCATAATTTCACGTTGGAAAACTGCTCCTACGATCAGTGCTGTAAGAGAGGTCCAATAAAACAGATTGCCACTTTCAAATACTCGATCTGAAAGGTGCTTTTGGCGTTCTTTTTCTTTTTCTGCCTCACTTTCTTCAAGGACGAAAAGTGTTTGGTAATCGCCAACCGCGATTGTTCGGGTTTGTAAGGTAGCATCGCCATCTCCTGCCGCGATTGACCCTGGTGGATTGATTGAGAAAGTAAGGATGTTCCAGTAATCATATTCATTCGGAATACCATCTCCATTGACAGAATTACCGGCTATGCTGAACAGTATTGTTTCTGAATCGGATGACGGTGCGGTCCAACTGATGGTCCATACTCCGTCGCCTGTTTCGGAATGAGAAATCGCATTTGGATCGCCATCAGCTTCTCTGATTTCCTGAGAGTCATCCCAGCTGAAATTTCCGGCGCCGTTATCGGTGAGAAGGAAACCTGCTTTTGTATTACCGTCAGCTCCAGCGAGAGTTACTGAATCAGCTACTGTGATTACAAACTCATATGACTGGTCTGGTTCGTACATAACGGGTATTCCTGAAGCCATAACTACGGCTCTGTCACCTGGACTAGAATAATGACAAGTGCAGCCATATTTTGCAGTCTCTTGATTGTCTGAGTTAAGATATGGAGGACCTCCACTGTTGGCGAATGCTGGGATTGCCAGTAATCCAACTAAGCATAAAGCAACAACGAGCTTTGTTGAACGGACCATCATCAAGACCTCCTGTTATCCTGCGAACTCGTCAAACACATAACCCTTGCTCGTTCGCCTCCCCTTGGGAGGCGGTGTAATCTACAACTCCTTGACTGCGGCATTAAGTTCGTTCATCATCTTCTTTCCATCACCGAATAGCATCATGGTTTTGTCCATGTAAAATAAATCATTGTCTACTCCAGCATAACCAACTGATAAACTTCTCTTGATGATTACAACTGTTCTAGCCATGTCTGCATCAATTATCGGCATCCCTGCCAATGGGCCTTCGTCTGTTCTAGCAGCAGGATTACAAGTATCATTTGCTCCAATGATTAGTGCTATATCTGCCTCTGGCATCTCCGGATTAATTTCATCCATTTCGATTAGTTGATCATAGGGGACATTTGCCTCTGCTAGTAGGACATTCATGTGGCCTGGCATTCTGCCGGCAACTGGATGAATAGCGTACTTCACCTCTGTGTCAAATTTCTCCGATACTAAGTCTGCAAACTCCTTGACTTGGTGTTGACATTGGCTTACAGCCATACCATATCCGGGTACTATGATTACCTTCTGAGCACCATCAACCATCATAGCCACTTCGTCTGCATCGCTACCTACCTTTGTGCGAGTTAACTGTTCTTTATCAGAGCCGCCAAATGCCTTGAATAGAACATCAATCAGTTCTCTGTTCATGGCTTTGCACATAATGAATGTTAGAATCAAACCACTAGCGCCAACTAAGGAACCAGCCACTATCAAAACACTGTTTGAGATAATGAATCCAGTAAATGCCGCAGCAATACCAGATAGAGAATTTAGCAACGAAACAACGACCGGCATATCTGCACCACCGATAGGTAAGACCAACAGTATGCCAAGTATGCATGAAATTCCAATTATTGCAAATAAGTAGTCGGTCTCAGTAGGTTCTTGGATTGACATATAGATTAGAACCAGTGTGCTGATGAATAACAATCCCTTGACAGGATTTAACCAAGATGGACCCCAAGTAGGTGTACGAATCCATTTGCCAAAAATTTCGATACCACCCTTGAGTTTGAGCATAGCGAGTAAAGAACCTGTTAGAGTCATCCAACCAACCAATGCTGAGAGTCCGGCTGCGACAACCATGACTTCGAGTTCCAGACCTGTTGGGATTTCTAATGTATCATCCTCGATATATTTCCAAGATTCTGATAGAGCGACCAAAGCGGATGCTGCTCCACCAAACCCATTGAACAAAGCGACCATTTCAGGCATACCAGTCATTTCGACGCGGACGGCCATAACCCAACCGATTAAACCGCCTAAAAGTAATCCGCTACCGATCAAAATCCAGCCTTCAATACCATCCCCCAGTTCCATCTGTAGAACTGTTGTGAGAACTGCCACAAGCATCCCCATTGCGCCTAATTGATTACCACGAGGAGCAGTTCTAGGGTGGGATAATCTCTTCAGTCCGAAGATGAATAGAGTTGCTGAAAGCAGATATCCAAGACCAACCCATTGATCATCAATCATCATTGACCACCCCTTTTCTTTCCTGCTATCATATTCAACATCCGATTAGTTACTGCGAATCCGCCAACTACGTTGATCATCGCTAGTACTAATGCTAAGAAAGCAAGGATGCCACTGACTACTGTATCGCCACCTTCGTAGGCGACATTTGCCCCTAATAGAGCGCCAACTATACTGATTCCAGAAATTGCATTGGCCCCACTCATTAGCGGAGTGTGGAGAGTGGCTGGAACTTTGGTAATAAGTTCGAATCCTAAGAAAATAGACATTACAAAAAGAGTGATTGAACCAATTAATATCGTAGGATCCATTACAATACACCTCCTAATTTACTCTGTTTAGGATGTATTTTCCCATCTGAACATATTAGCACCCCACCCATTCCTGGAACGTAGAAGTCATCGCCTTCAGGGGCTCCTACTAAGACATCGTCTTCATCTGAAATTTCTAACTCACCATCAGTAAAAATCGATGTTATGAAAGTAGTTAGATTGTTGGAATACAACATCGAGGCTGTGTTTGCCAAAGTGCCAGGGAGATTCTTCACTCCAATTATTGTCACGCCGTTTTCTGTGACAACTGTTTCACCTGCAACTGTGTCTTCACAGTTCCCTCCGACGTCAGCATTCATGTCAACGATAACAGCACCAGACTTGAAAGAAGAAACGGCACTACTTGGTACTGTGATAGGTGCTGGTCGTCCAAAAATTCTAGCAGTTGTCACGATGATATCGGCATCGGAAGCGACGCCGCAAACCGTGTCATTTACTTTCTGAATGAATTCCGGAGTGAGAGGTTTTGCATAACCAGATTCATCTTCGAAATCATCCATACCATCAACCTCAATAAATCTCCCACCAACAGACTCTATCTGTTCTGCAGCGGACTTCCTTACGTCGGATGCATATACTACTGCGCCTAGTCTCTTTGCGGTTGCAATCGCCTGTAGACCAGCAACGCCACTACCCATAATCACAACTTTAGCAGGTCTGACCGTTCCCGCAGATGTGGTCATCATGGGAATCCCCTTAGGAACTGAGGCTGCTCCTAGAAGTACCGCTTTGTATCCTGCTAGATTGTCTTGACTTGAATTAACATCCATTGATTGTGCTCTTGACAACCTTCGAGGAATCATATCCATTGACAGGAGTGTGACTCCTGAATCTAAGCAAGCTTGTACTTTTTCAGGATGACGAAAAGGATCTGCCACACAAGCAATAACCTGACCCGCTTGAAGTTCGGATACATCTGGTAAATGAATGGAAATAATGAGGGGAGAATTTAGCACTTCTAGTCTGTTTGATATGGTTGCACCGTTTTCTTCGTATTCGGAATCATAATGGTTTGCAGCAATACCAGCATTAGATTCTACAATTACTTCAAATCCCGACTTGCTTAATTTACGGAGTGATTTCGGTACGATTGCAACCCTTGTCTCGCCTTCAGGTTCTTTCAACACACCTAGTCTCATTCAAGTCACACTCGCCCCGATGAGCCATAGGCTCATGTCGGTTGTACATTGCGACCGGAATTAGATTATTGAATCAAACGGATTAGTTACCTCATCGAAAATATCGCCTCGCAGTTAGAAGAGTATTAGGTAGGCTATCCCAAAGACCGCTAAGTCGGCAATTGCATGAGATAACCAACAAACGAAAAGAGAGCGGTGACGTAGCCATAATATTGACCATGTCACACCTGCAATAAACACACCAAGACTTGCTATCGTATTCTGCCATGGTTCGAAATATAGGCTCAAAAGTACTGTATGATGACAAGTGAAAATCGCCGCCGATAGAAATACCGTAATAGATTCTCGACCAGTTATCTCAAGAAGTCTGTCGCCAATAAATTGTCTAAAAACAAATTCTTCAACTAGACTATTGATAGTTATCCAATAGACCATCCCAGCAATAAATAATGGGAAATTCAGTAATCCTGTTGGACCTATTTCTTGTTTCATTAATTCCACATCAATGGTATCACCAAACATTAGGAAGATTACTCCAATAACAATAAACATAATTATTCCCGAAATTAATGATTCAGTCCTCCCATTAGAATTGGTTTCGCCTAACATAAGCCTACCTTTCTCAATTCGATATATCCAATATACTGGTATGAGAATATACCATAATTTTGCAAAAATAAAGAATATTTGTCCTTGTAATTCAGACTCACTCCAAGAATAGGTGAATATTATAGAGATCGTAGGCATTACTGACACGAGTATCAGTGCGAAAAATGCCCTCGTGACTTTCTCCATAGTACTAGCGAATAAACTGTGCAAAATTAGTCTTAGGGCGGCATTCAACGAACCTAACACTCACTAAAGGCTAAGGATGTAATTCTCATCCCAACTATTGAGGGTAACAAATGCGACCTATGGATAAAGAAACAAACGCACCGATAAGAGTCGCCATCACTGGAGCAGCAGGTAACATCGGCTATGCCTTATTGTGGAGAATTGCTAGTGGAGACTGCTTTGGGAAAAATCAACCCATAATTTTACAATTACTGGAAATACCTCCCGGAATGCAACGCCTTGATGGAGTGATTATGGAATTAAGAGATTCTGCCTTCCCATTAGTTCACGACATCATCGGCACTGATAATCCAGAGGTAGCATTTAACGATGCTAATGCAATTTTCTTAGTCGGGTCTCGACCACGAACTAAAGACATGGACAGATCTGACCTTGTTGCAGCGAATGGACCTATTTTTGTAGGTCAAGGCAAAGCAATAGAAGCCGTAGCATCACCAAATGTGAAAGTAATTACTGTAGGTAATCCATGTAATACAAATGCGCTAATCGCATCCGCTAACGCTCCAAATATCCCTAATAGACAATTTACTGCGATGACTCGGCTGGACCAAAACCGCGCCGTCGGTCAACTAGCAGAGCGGGCAGGAGTTCCTGCATCAAAGGTAGAAGACGTATTCATTTGGGGTAACCACTCAAACACAATGTATCCAGACCCTAGATTTGCTAAGGTAGACGGTAAATCAGTGGTCGAATTATTCGATAATGAATGGCTACAAGGTGCGTTTCTGGACACCGTTGCAACCCGTGGTAAGGAAATCATAGTAGCACGTGGTGCTTCCTCCGCCGCATCAGCTGCTTCTGCTGCAGTTGACCATATGAGAGACTGGTGGCAAGGTTCTGATGGTCGCATTGTGTCGATGGCATTACCTTCGGAGGGTTGGTACGGGGTTCCAAAGGGGCTAGTTTTTAGTTTCCCATGCCGATGTGAGAATGGAGAAATGATTGTCGTTGAAGACTTGTCCGTAGACGAATTTGCCCAACAGAAAATAGATGAAAACGTGAATGCATTGCTTGAAGAACGTGATGCAGTTAGTGAATTGTTGTAATCAGTGTTAGGAAAATTCATTCTAAATCATCAGTTAGTAGTACTAATGACCCGGCGGTTTCATTTTCTTGGGCCGGCTCGCAGTGATTGATGAACGAGGCACGTCGTCACATTCATCTCGAGCATGATGGTAAATTACTCCTGGTTGATTTACAAGGTAAAGGACCTGCGATTCCTCAAATGGGAAGGAAAGGAGAGGGAGGATTCTCCATTCGTCTTCCAACTCCCGAAGAAGCAGAAGAAATGGGATTAACCTGGAAGGAAAAGAGAACAAATCAATTCAGATTAGGTCAAGAAATACACGAGGTGATTATCGCAACCCCTGAAATTTCTTGGCCGGGGGAATGGGCTTGGAAAGATGCGGTAATTAGCGATAGTGAAGTTGATCCAGTCGCTCGAGAATCGGTTTATCGAACCCTACATAGAGTGGTTAGCAAGGTTGTCATAACAAACCCCTCAAATCAAATACTAATGGCAAAAGTAACTCGAGGATTTTTTACCGGTTGTTGGACATTACCAGGAGGATTCGTCGACTATGGGGAACACCCCCGTGTAGGTGCTGAACGTGAAGCACTGGAAGAGTTAGGTATCAACATCCGCATCCCTGACCCAATCGGAGAATCTAGTGAAGGATATGGAACTAAGTCCGAGTCGATAATCAGACAGGAGATTTTCACTCCCGACGGTATATGTTGGCTTTCATTTACCTATAAATGTGAAGCAGATATTTCTGCCGAGGAAATAGTTCCAAAAGATGACGAAATCGAGGAAGCAAAATGGTTTGATAAACAGGAAGCGTTGTCTGTAGCAGTTTCGCTATTTGATATTGAAGCAATCAAAAAATTCCTTTGATATTGCAATGCTTTCGCATATTGAAGAAAGGTTGGTGGGCCTGCCTGGATTTGAACCAGGGTCAAATGGTCCCAAACCATCTAGCATAGGCCAGACTAACCCACAGGCCCGTGAGTAACTTGGCCACCTGAGTTGACTTTATGGAGTTCACGCTAACCATTTCCACTCATCTCGGCCTGCTCTATGGACTACTCCCTGCAGTTCGGCCATTCCAATAATTTGTTCAGCGGATGGTTCAGTAACTCCTTCTATGTCAAGACATTCTCGTAGTGATTGCAAAGTTAACACACCTATTTCATCTGTTGATTGCTTCAGTATTCTTTGAATTGTTCCAGCGTTTGCTATATCTCTAGTCTTCAATTGCTTGCGCTTTTTTTCATTCAATTTATTCGTTATTTCCTGGCTTATTTCTGAAGGAAGGTTTGCATTTGCCACCGCATCGGTTAGTTGAATAGGATCTGTAAAAACCGCAGTAGTGGTAATTTGGCTAGATTCACCACATCTACTGCAGGACGCTTGAGTTCCTTGACGAGCACCGAACGACTGGCCACATTTACACCGAAGCAGTAGCCAATTGCCCGCCATATTTCATCCTGTAAAGTCAGGGTTCAAGATGTTGTCCTATACCAATAAATGGACAATCATACTTGTATTTGACGAAATTAAGGGTATTCCTAATCAAACATGAACACTAGGGCCTAGCGTGCAAAGCCCTCGAATTGCCATCGGTTGGTTAGCATTTATGCTTCTAATCGCTTTTTCGATTTACTCATTTATCGATACTGGTTCGATAACACTCGAGGTATGGATTTCCTTACTACTCACTCCAGCAGCCCTCGCTTTGGCACTAAATCGAAACACATGGTGGAATAGGGACACCAGTCATGCAAAAACATTAGTCGAGGAAGAATACATTGAATTGAATTCAAATAAAGAAGTCCCAAATCCAGAAGAGGATGGGTTCGATGTACCCGTATTGTAAATGTAAATAGGTTAACTGCCCCAATATGCTTCCCTCATGGCTTGATTGGCTTCCATACATGCGACTACATCTGCGGGTCGTTGAGGCATGGAATTTATTCCAGCTAGATGATCATGAATAGGTTGAATGTTGGATAAATTGACGACGCCCCAACCTACCTGAGTACACGGAGCGACCGGTGAAATCGGTAATGTCCCCGATGTAGGATCCCATGTAGATGCACTCGGATACCACGCAGACAGATTTAGTGCATCGCGAATATCATCATTAGAAATGGAGAGATTTGTACCGTTAACAAGTAATCCGCCTCTTTCTTCAGAAGCACCAGTGCCCATATCTCTCGAATCTTCTCTAAGCATAGTTAAGATCATGCTTAGGATTCCTGCAGTTCTGGGCGTAGCAAATGAGGTCCCAGATGTTTGATGGTATCCATCTATATCATCGTGGTTGGGTAGCATCTGAGTCCAATCTGCAGCGATGTCTGGGTAAGAACCACTCATGGTTTCCTTTTGGTCATCATCCTCTTCCGCATATCCTGAAACTCCGATTGACCAGGGTGGGCCCGCAGTAGGATCCTGCACGGCAGGTGAAGGTGTGTTGTCTGCTGCTCCTGTGTGAATCTTATTATTCTCGACTACTGCTACTCTTGTTGAATCCTCAATTCCAGGTACTGGAATAGAACCAATAGGGCCAAATGAAGTGGTGATTATGTCGACTAGGGGTTGATTAGCTGCAGCAAGTACAGCTGCGTCACTAAATCCTTCGACAAAGAAAATTATTGCGTTTGGATTTGCATCCAAAACAGAGCCTGTAACTGCAGTACCATGCCCATCTGAGGGGTCATCTAGAATTGGAATATCCGTTGAATCATCTGGTGTTGTACCAATAATTCTGGTTCCAGGAAAGTATACTATATCAGAAGAAGTGATGATATCCCAGCAGGTCTCTTTGTCCGCTTCGTAACGTTCTTCCCAAGTACCTTCTTTTGTGAGATTACACCACATCGTTACGCCTAGACCATTCAGTATCCAATCGGGTAGTGTTTCATTGAGAATAAAATGCTGATGATACACATTAATCCCAGTATCAATTGGCGCTACTATGCTGTATGCCTCTAATCGTTCATCCTCGATAATTTCTACTGTTTGCGTATCATTAGTATGTATACAACCAGCGAGTGTTGAGGATAAAATCACAACTGAAACTATGGCCCAGGGTGCAATCCTCATGACCTGTCGGCTAAGGCGGATGGGTTTGAGTTTGATGTATATCTGACAAAATTCAATATTTACTTTAGCCTAAGTGTTTCAAGGTTGTCGGGAGCATAGGTTTGAACTCTAAACTCATCTCTTAGTCCCTGACGGAATGCATTACATGTTTTTGCATCTCCATGATGACAAATAATCTTCCTAGGGGTTGGATTCAACGCCTTTACGTAGTCGATTAATTGACGTCTGTCGGAGTGGCCACTAAAACCATCGATGGTTACAACATTGCAAGCTATTGGAACCATGTGCGTCTGTCCTTTATCCATCAAAGGTACTTCAGCGTGGCCTTGTTGTAGTCTCCTTCCAAGGGTGCCGGAGGCTTGATATCCGACAAAACAGAGTGTATTATTTGTCTCTGGAGCCCAGTGCTTGAAGTACTCAATTATTGGCCCTCCAGTCATCATCCCGGAAGTTGCCAAGACTATGCAAGGAGAAGGGTCGTAAAGTAAGGATTCTCTTTGTTCTCGACTATCCACTTGCTTAAACCAACTGGAATTGAAAGGATTTTCATCTCCTCCTTTCAACACCTTACTGCGCAATTCACGATTGAGGAAATCAGGGTGGCTAGCGTGAATTGCGGTTGCCTCTGAAATCATTCCATCTAGCCACACAGTTACCGGTTTAACCTCGCCGGATTTGAATAATTGATCAATTGCAATCATTACTTCTTGAGAACGCCCCACAGCGAATACTGGGCAGAATATCTTCCCTCCGCGAGAAAGAGCTAATTTGACCAGATCTTGTAATTCCTGTGTCGCATCGGCCCGATTTGGTTGGAAATCTTGAGCGCCTCCGTAGGTTGATTCAATAACCAAGGTTTCGACCTTTTGGAACCTAACTGTTGCAGCATCAAATAACCATGATTTTTCGTACTTAATATCACCAGAGAATAATAATCTATGCTCAGAATTACCTTCGCCAATCTGCATGTAAACACTAGAAGAACCGAGAATGTGCCCTGCATTTTCGAGGGTGATTTTAACATCTGGAGCGATGTCAGTCTTAACCCCCCAACGAATATCTACAACGTGTTTGATACATTCTTGGATATCTGCTTTTGAATAAGGGGGGTCTGAACCTTCTGCTTGTGAGACTTTGATGTAATCCATTTGTAATAATGTCATCAAATCCCTCGTAGGGGGTGTGCAATATACTGGTCCTCGATATCCGTAACGGAATAGAACTGGAAGCATGGCTATATGGTCAACGTGAGCGTGAGTAAGTACGATTGCATCGAGATTATCCAAAGGAAGTAATTCTGGAGCATTGAAGAATGGTTGAACCTCACTACGATTCATGGTTGGCTTGGCACCACAATCAACGAGGACTCGTGATTCATTTGTTGTAACCAAATGCATTGCTCTTCCAACTTCTCGATATGACCCTAAAGCGGTAAGTCTAACCCATGGTTCACCTGCTCTTTTAGGGCGATAAATCCTAGTTCCAAATTTCCTCAATAGTGATTTCCTTTCATCAGCTAATTCCTTTCTATACCGACGGATATCATGTTGGGTTCGGCTCTCAAAGGCAGGAGCACGTTCGACCGATACTAACCAGCCAATTTCATCTCTGAGATTTTTGATATTGATGCCCTTGGGACCGACTGCAGAGGCGGGGTCGTCACATTCCAGAGTAACTTCGGATAATGCAGGATCTAGCCAAACATTTCTCACTTCAGCCTCGGGGGGAATTATCTCGTTGACCTTTTGTCGAACTGTGGCCTCATCGGCAAGAATATCTGGATGGGGTCTTACGATTACTCTTCGCTTTACATTTTTTGCAATTTTTACAGTTAATGAATGACCAGCTCCACCGAAGGCTTCAGGTTGTTTGGTGATAATTGCAATCGAACCTGCCTCTACTTCGACCTCATAGTCAATGTCTTCAGGCACTAGCTTGGATACCCTTTGCTTTACTTCTGTCAATGTTAATCTCATTATACACACCTCATAGGCGAACTCCACCCTCTACCAAAACCTCGAATGAGGTTGTAAGGCTAAATGCCGTGGAGATTTATCACAATTTTGAAAGTAGGTCTGAGACCTCTTTTTCAGTTAGTTGTTGGTAACCCTTGTCTTTTGTAATTACCGCTAGGTCCATTCCATTTCCGCTTGCAGCATCCCTTTGAGCGGAGGCTAAGAGCGCCTTTGCGGCGACCTTTAGGGCTTGATTCTCATTCATTCCATCTTTGTATTGATCTTCGAGGACACCATACATGAATGGGCTTCCTGAACCAGTAGCGCAGTAAACGTCTGGTATGGAACCTCCAGCAGAGTCTATTGAATATACACTCGGTCCATCTTCATCAGTTCCAACAATCAATAGTTGAACATAGTGAGGTCTACCGACTAGAATGTTTGCAGTCAGAGTGGCTGCACCACGAACTGTCATTGAAGAATTTCGCTTAAGTTCGTATAGTCGCAATTCTGCTGCAAGAGTTCGGGATAGAGATTGAGCATGTCCAACAAGACCTGCAGTAGTTAAGGCGACGTTGTTTGAAATCTTGAATAACTTCTTTACACTCTTGTTTGCAATAAAGTGCCCCATTGTCGCTCTATGATCTGCACCTACCACTACACCACCATCGAATGTAATGCCAACAGTGCTGGTTCCGGTCTTGACGGCGTCTGCTTCTGCGTTCATCTGAAATCACCGCACGGAGAGTTCCCTGCGGAAGGCACTCAAATCCGGCCCCTTATCAATCCGACGGGAGGGTATTGAGTGAAAGTCCTGAATCTGTGAATTTGAACAGGGGGGAGGAATTGGATATTTTTTACTAAAACTAACCGTATGCCTCAAAGAGCAAATTACACCGGATGGAGTTATGGCGAAGCCTACTAGGTCCGAACCTAAGTGGATTGAGATGCCTAGTTTACCTTCTAAACCTGGAAATTTATCCATGGATCCAGGTCAGGATTACCATGATTTGGGTGAGCTTTACGCTGATGCACCAGTAGCGAGAGGGATGGGGGATATTATCGTTCACAGAGCTATTTTAGACGACATAACTGGAATTCCTAAATTACTAGATTGGGTATCTGACGGCGATATTGTAATTTTAGAAATGTCACGTTTGATTACTGTGGAAACTGAATTAAGGATAGCAGTAGATAGAATTCAATCTTTTGTTGAATCTGACTTGTCTGGAGAAGTCATTAGATTAGGCACCTCAAGATTGCTTCTCTTGCCATCAACATTTGCTATATCCGAGACACAAAATACTGCTTATTGAGGTGGAGATTTGGAAAGTATTCTTGAATACCCTTGTCCGATTTGTAATTCGGAGCAAGGGCTAACTCTGTCTGTTCACACCTCAGAAATAGCATATTTTGGCGAACATACTGAAATGACAATCATATGCAACCAATGTGGATGGAGAAATACTGATTTCATCCCATCAGAGGGAAAGAAACCGAGTGTCTGGTCACTTATTATCGATAAATCTGAATTAATGACAACACGCGTAGTTAGGTCTTCATCTTGCACAGTAAGAATTGTTGAACTGGGATTAGAAGTAGAACCTGGTGACAATGCGACGGGATATATTTCCAATGTAGAAGGGGTGCTAAACCGTTTTTCTGATGCTATTGCAATGATTCAGCGTAGCGCAATGCGAGATGGAAAGGAAGGATTGGAAAAAGTTGAATCTTGTCAAGAGTTAATTGATAGTATTACAAGAATCAAGGAGGGGGAAGAGTCTGTAGAACTATTGCTACTTGACCCAAATGGACATTCTCAAATCCTACACGAAGCGGCCACGTCAACAGAGTTATCCGAAGAAGAAATTGCAACCTTAGCAATAGGACCTCAAATACCAATTTTTGATTCAGAGGATCTTGCTACTTGAACATCACAAGGCGTCTGAGGCAAGGAATTCATCAAGGCGACCTTCCCACATATCTCTCTTATCGGCTAATTCAGAAAGCCATTCGCTTGCCCTATCGATACAAATTTGTTTCATTTCTCCAGCCAATAATTTGCCAGATTCGTAATCTCTGGCAATTCTTGTTAATTCAGAGTCGTCCTCTTCAAAGAAGAATTGTAAATATTGGAATGCAACATCCTTAGAACAATCACCACCGAGCCTTCGGTGTTCCTCAACTGTTGGTTGACCACCACTAAATGCCCGCTTTACCTTCTTGCTCATTTCTTCATGAGTGTCGTCCATGAAAATTGTAGTTTGAGGCTTCGAGGATGACATCTTTTCTCCAGTCAGCCCTATTGCAAACCTGTGATAAGTAGAACTTGGAGGCATAAGGCCCATTCCACCCATTTCACGTTCAAGGCGAAGTAAACACATCCGGACTTGAGCGACATCTGATGTATTTGCGCCTGGAATGTCTAAGGTTCCATGTTTTGGATTTGATATTAAATCGGAGTAACCCATTGGAACTAATGATGACTTGAGTCTTTCAAAAATCGATTCCCTTACTTGGCGATCTACTTTGCCATTTGCAGATACTCCAAATGCTTCTGAGTTACTATTCTGCACCGATAGAGATATCGTCAAGCCCCCTGCTTTTCTTGCTTTTACGTTAAACCAATGAGTTTTGCCTGCAATGCCTCTAGTAAGTCGCAAATGAGGGTCTTGGTCCACGCCAACAGGTACGACAATGGGGCGCAGACCTCCGAATTCTTCCAATTGCGGGTGAATTATATCTCCAGCCTGAACCAATGGAGCTTGGACATGTGCTAAATTCGTATCACCTTTGAATCCATAAATTGCTTCAAATTCTGAAAGGTTTGTTCTACGCCCCAAGGTAAATGCAAGCCTCTGAACTTCGGGACGACCACTTTGAAAATACACATTGGTAGTTTTTGGATTAAGGCCGAGTGCAGCGTAGTTGTGGACATATTCCTTGAGTGCTATTTGCCTACCCTCTTCTAGGCTAGTCCCTCTAGTTGCTAAGGCCTCAAGGTCTGCTACTGTTACAGTGATATCTGCACCTTGTTCCTGAAACCACCTTACTTGCTCGATAACCATGGAATGGCCGAGATGCATCCTGCCGCTAGGCATTAGACCAGTCAACACACCAAATGGATCCGAACGCTCCATACATCCTGTAACTACGTCGAGGTCCCTGTGTGCAAAGATAATTCCTCTACGATGCAACATACTTGGATTAGGAATTCGTGAAATATCGATGCTTTCTAGGCCGAATTGGTCCCGTATTCGAGCATAATCTGTAGATTGCTCTGAAGACCAAGGATCGATGCGAGCGGCGTCTTCCACGACCTCTCGTGAATACACTCCTCAATCAACTAATCGCCCATATAATGCGACAAATGCTCGACTGCAACTAATCAATAACTAAACCGGCTTGGGGTAATTATGGCGGTTGTACATTGTCTAGGGACTGGATTGGTCGGTGCATGGGTTGCAAAGCGTCTAGCAACACTTGGACACGAAGTTCACGCCTATGACCTTCAGCCGCATCGAGTCATGGGGATTGATGGAATTACGGTGCATCAAGGAGATGTATTGGATAATTTGATGTCAATGAGCAATAATGCTCAGGTTGACATGGTTGTGAATATGTTACCGGGCGATATTGGGCATATGGCAACGACAGATCTCGCTGAAAGTAGGTATCGCGTGGTGGATTTAAGTTTCAGTAAACATACACCCGATAGAGATAATCAAAAGGCTCAGGATTATGGAGCACGAATCCTTTGGGATGTTGGTATAGCACCCGGTTTATCGAATATGTTGCTAGCCGTCGCGGATAGGAAAATTGGACCTTTGGAAAAAGCTGAAGTTTGGGTAGGTGGAAACCCAACCGGACCATATGGTGAATGGAAGTATATGGCACCATTTTCCCCCATAGATGTAATTGCAGAATACACTAGGCCGGCGAGGGTGATTCGAGAAGGAGAAGAAGTGATTCTTCCTGCGTTAACCCAACGTCATATGATAGATACCGGAGAACATGGTGAAATGGAGGCTTTTCTTACAGATGGTTTACGTTCCGTGCTGAAATCTATTCCTGCATTTGAGATGTCTGAATTCACCGTACGATGGCCGGGTCATATCCAGAAATTTATTGACGAAAGGGCAACTGGAGAATTGAATGAAGAGGAATTAATTTGGGAGTGGAATTATGATCATAAAATTCCTGAATTTACTTGGATGAAGGTTAGAACTCAGTCAAGAACCGGTGAAGTCATGGAATGGGAAGTTGAGGATCATGGGGGCGACGATGGTCATTCTATGGCCCGAGCAACCGGAATGGTGACTGCATGTTGTGTAGAAGCATGGTTGGAAAATCCAGACATGTTACCTGTAGGTGTCCACGCACCAGAAGTATTGGGAAACCATACAATTTCCGAAATAATACGCGCTATGAAACTCAATAACGTACGAATAGACGGCCCTGAAATATCGTTTGAATAGTTGGAATTATTACAACGTTATTTTTACGCGAACAAGATACTAAGTGTGAAGAAATACAGGTTGTTCTTATGGTATCGAACGATGTCCACAAGGTGGATACTAATCGCTCCAGTCTTGGCAGGATAATGTGGTTTAGTTTGGGACTATTTTTCACTGCTTTAGGACTAATAGGTATCCCTGTACCTGGACTTCCGACTACTCCTTTCATGATTCTAGCCGCCGCTTGTTTTGCTAAATCGAGTCAGAAATTCTACGACTGGGTGATTAACAACAAAATATTTGGTAAGCATGTGAAGAATTATCGTGAAACCGGAGGGATACCAAGAAAAACAAAACCCATAATATTGACTACAATGTGGATTTTTGTATTATTTGCAATACTAATTGGAATTCCCGATTCTGCCCCTCAAATATCACGAATTACAACATTAGTATTAGCCTTGATTGGTACGTTGTATATCGTTAAAATCCCTACGCTGTAGGCAGCGATTGACTGGAGAATGCTTCATCAATCAGATTACTAAGTCCTGAAATCCATAATGGGTCATCGTTCAGACATTTTACGACTGCTAACTCTTCGCCTCCTTCTGAAAGAAATTCCTCTCTTATTTCTATGTCCAGTTCTTCAAGGGTCTCCAATCCATCTGCTAAGAATGCGGGGGATACAATAACCAACTTCTTGATTCCGTTTCTAGCCAGATTTTGTACTGTTTCTGTTGTAGATGGTTTTAGCCATTTAGCTGGTCCTAGTCTGCTTTGATAACTCATTGACCAATCAACCTTTGATAGTCCTAATTTTTTGCTAACCGCTTCAGTGGTAAGTGAGCAATGGTGAGCATAACACATTGAGTTAGCATCTAGAGAAAGTCCACAACATTTTTCAACTTTCTGACAGTGTTTACCTGATTTATCTGATCTTTTTACATGGGATATGGGTAGACCATGATATGAAAATAAAAGATGAGAATCCTCTTGTAAATAAGGCCTTATTGATTCCACCAATGGGTCAATAAAATTAGGATTATTTGGGAAATGACCCAGTTCTTTCGTCAGTGGATTCCAATTTATTTCTTTCATTTGCTTGTATGCAAACTTAAGTGAAGATTCTGTGGTAGCTTGTGCATGATGAGGGAATAAAGGAGCTAGCAATACCTCCTTAACTCCTGATTTCTTTAATCGCTCTAATCCGTAACGAATACTTGGGTTTCCATACCTCATTCCTACTTCACAAACTGTATCATCCATATTTTGTTCCACAGCGTCTGTCATCTTTTGAGTAAAAACACGGAGTGGTGACCCTTCTTCCATCCATATACTCTGATATCTGGGTGCTATTTTTTTCGGTCTAGTTTTCAGAATTATTCCTCTGACCAAAAGGTGTCTAAGGGGTGTAGGGATGTCAATTACGTCTGGATCAAGTAAAAATTCACGTAGATAAGTTCTGACGGATTCCACATTTGGTTCATCTGGAGTCCCTATGTTCATCAACAAAACCCCACGCTTCATATGGTCAAAATACCCCCATGTTGTTGTAATGTTTTGTTTTGAGTAATGGTTAATTCTACCATTGTTCGTTATCTTCTTGATCACGGGCTATCACCCATTTGATAGCAATTGGAGTCGCGATTAATACGGCTACAGCAAAAACAGGTAACCTCCAATCCACCTCGAGCGACGCAGGACGTTCAATTAACCAAGTAAATCTTAGTGGAGAATTATGGAAATCTGAAGTCCAATCATGCAAGTTTGTGACGTGGTGGCCAACCACACTCACAGAATGATGTAATCCATTGAAGGTTGACTGTGGAGTATGAATTACAGAAACATTTTCTGATTCGAAAATGAAATCCACGGAAACACCAGGAGCCACAGTAACAAACGCGCCTCCTTCAACGGGACGAATGCCTGTCAACAAGTGTTTTTGATCACTAGGGATAATCGGGGCATCCTGCCCATCGAATTGGATATTAAGAGGTGCTTCTGACCATTCAAAGAATGCAGTTCCTGGAACCTCCCATGAAGTTTGTTCGGATGTAGAAATACGGTATGTTTTCATTTTTGAATCATTGATTAATGTGTTTTCAAAAGACTCTCCAGATTCTTTGTGACCGTGCCACTCCCCCCAAGTGGTGAACCATACATCCTGAGACCTCAGTAAAGAAATAGCACCTTTATCCTCTCTGATATTGACATCATACCACCTTGCAATCCAGTAAATACTGACTAGACTGTCTTGCTCAGCATCTTCCAAGGCTGATATATTGGCTTGACCTTTTTCTAGGCTGGTTAGACGTTGTACCGCGTGTAAACCATAGGTATCACCTTCAATTCTATCTCCAATAATTGAAAATCCGGCTTCGGATATCGTATTAGCAACATTTTCTGTCACCGGACCATTGGGATGACCGAATGAAATGGGCTGAGAGCCCCAACGTGAAGCATCAGTAAATCGGGTAAGGTAGTCTCGACATTCCTCTATCACCCAGAGTTCTTCCCTAACATCTACTCCTTCAAAACCATGACAGCCAAATTCATCTCCAAGTTCTAACCTTTCTGGCCCGATTATATTACGAAGCCAATTATCATCATCCCATTCTGCAACCACTGTAGGGGCTGTTATTGGTAGCAAAATTATGCTACATATAAGTAAGCCGAGTACTCTACGTGTGTGCACAACATTGGGGCGTGGTATGTATCAGAAGAAGGCATCGCAGTAACGCAAAGCAATAATGCAAGGCAGTAGTCGCAGGAGCGATGGCCGGGCTATCATCGGATTCTTTGGAAACGGTTGCCAATTTGACCGGATTACAAGGTACTGGCAATTCCCATGAAACTCCAATGTTTTACAAAGGCTTGATGCAATTAACTCCCGCATTGGTTAGGACTATTACCAATGTAAGTTATTGTGGGGTCGATAGAATCCCTAAACATGGGCCAACAATCTTAGTTGGTAACCACACATCCCACATTGACCCTATTGTCAAAATAATGGGAGCGAAGAGGCCTGTGCATTATCTTGCAAAAGCAGAGCATTTTGAAGATAAAAAATTTCAGAAACTTATGACCTCGACGGGACAGATAGAAACTTTTCGAGAATCGGGAGGCGTTGAGGCATTAGCAAGTGCAGTAGATGTACTATTGAGTGGAAATGTTATGGGTATTTTTCCTGAAGGAACCCGCTCTAGATCTGATAAGCCGCCTTACCTTTCTAGAGGTAAGACTGGCGTAGCTCGATTAGCTGCTAGATTTCCTGAAGTACCAGTTGTACCAATGGCAATTATTGGTGCGAGGAAATTCATGGCACCTGGCTCTGCAATCGTTAATCCATTGGCAAAAGTGCAAGTCAATATCGATAACCCAATCACCTTCGGTAATTGGTTAGCAGATGAAGACGGAGGGAATATGTCTGATGAAGACATTTCGAATATAGCCAAATTAGACGAAGATGGTCAAAGATCAGTGATGAAATCACACTACAGGAGATTCACTGACCAATTAATTGAGAATCTCAGGATTTTAGGTGCACCCTAACTCCCATATTGTGAATCAAAGATTTGAGTTAACACGTCCGCATCCTTCATGGACTTCGGCGGTTCTGTCCATTTAGTCGACATGGAGCAATACCTAGCATTCCTCGAACGAATCCTCGAAGAAGGAGTAGAGAAATCAGACCGTACAGGCACAGGAACAATATCTCTTTTCGGCCATCAAATGCGATTCGATCTTTCCGAATCTTTTCCTGCGGTTACAACAAAAAAACTCCATTGGCCTAGCATTATCCATGAACTGTTATGGTTTTTATCAGGCGAAACGAATGTGGCTTATCTTCAGGAAAATAATGTTCGAATATGGAACGAATGGGCCAATGAGGATGGCGATCTTGGACCCGTCTATGGAAAACAATGGAGAAAATGGGAAACAAATGATGGCAGGGTCGTAGACCAAATAAAAAACGCTATTGAGATGATAAAAGAAAATCCAAACTCTCGTAGAATTATTGTTTCCGCTTGGAATGTCGGGGAATTAGAAGATATGGCGTTGATGCCTTGTCATGCATTTTTCCAATTCTATGTTAACGATGGAAAATTATCTTGTCAATTATACCAAAGAAGTGCTGATGCATTCCTTGGTGTTCCATTCAATATTTCCTCATACAGCCTTCTAACTTGTATGATGGCCCAAGTATGTAATTTGCAACCCGGAGAATTTGTATGGACTGGCGGAGATTGCCACTTGTACCTTAACCACTTAGAGCAAGCCAAGGAACAAATTTCTAGAGAACCACTTCCTATGCCTCAACTCAAGTTAGATGAGACTATTTTCGATATTGATGGTTTTACTGCTGAGAGTATTGAAATTCTCAATTATGAGCACCATCCACATATTTCGGCACCAATATCTGTTTGAGGTAATAGTATGCGTATGGCGATGATTGTAGCAATGGATGAAGATGGCTGTATAGGAAGAGGTGAAGGCCTTCCATGGCGTTTGGCCTCTGATATGGCTCGATTCAAACAATTGACAGAAGGAGACGGGTTTAATGCCGTAATAATGGGAAGAAAAACGTGGGATTCACTTCCCGAGCAATATCGACCATTACCTGAACGATTGAACATCGTCATGTCAAGAGATACCGGATGGGAAGAAGATGGGGCAGAGACCGCTCTATACATTGGTCGGGCCATAGAAATCGCCTATGCGGATGGTTGCGAAGAATGCTGGATTATTGGCGGAGCTCAGATTTACCAGATGTTTCTAGATCGTGTAGATGAAATTCATGTTACAACGGTTCAAACCACAAAGAGTGGCGAAGTAAAATTTCCAGATTGGAATAGGTCTGAATGGTCTGAGGAGATATTCGAAAAATTGCAATCTGACTCTAATAATGAATACGATACTACATATTCAATCTGGACTAGGCGATGATATGAATTTCCGCGGCTTGTTCGCAGTCTTAGGTGGTTCCTTTTTCGTTTATGTGGGAGTATTACATTTCACAGATACCGAATGGTTCGAGCCAATTGTACCACCATTCCTTGGTTCTGCTGAATTTTGGGTAATCGCAAGTGGGGTAGTTGAAATTCTAGTGGGCGTTATGCTGATTATCCCCTCGATAAGATGGATGGGGGGATTTGCCAGCGCTACTTTGTTGATTTGCCTATATCCTGCCAATCTATACATGTGGGTTAATTCTGTTGAATTGGGAGATGGAGCGTCGTTATCTCAGACCGGAAATCTAGTAAGACTTGTATTGCAATTAGGTGGAATTTGGATTAGCCTGTGGATAGCAGAATATGAAATTGGGAAGGTACAAAAAAACTCGCATTAATCACATTTTCAGAAATGCTGGGTTAAACTTAATCTCCTTCACAATGTATCGATTACCAATGGCCAGTAACCCTGAGGTACAGTTTGGTGAGGGAGGAGGTTTTGATTTCACTACCCCAAGTGGATTTGGGATTATTCCTTGGGTTTTTTCCTTGCTTTTGATAGTCTTTGGACTGTGGGGCAGCGTAGAAGGACTAGTCGAAAACAATTGGGAGGTTGTAGCTGCAGGTGGGATTTTTGTCGTTCCAGGTTGCTTACTAGGGATGTGGCTAACTCCTACAAAATTACAAAAAGAATTTGAAAAAATCAGGATGGAGGAGAAACCTAGAGATTTTGTCCACCGTTCTGAAACTGGAGGTTCCACAGGAAGTTTCTGGACTGGAAAATATTCTCATAGCCCAAAAAAAGACGATAGAGGATGGGTTTTCAAAGCCCCAGGTCCAGAATACTGGGACAAAGTAGACCCATATGGGCCAGACGATATTGGAATTATTCCTGAACATCCTACCGTTGTAGGCACTCCAAAGCCTGCAAGTTTTTCTCTTGACGGTGTATTCATGTGTATACTCGCTCTATACTCAATTCCAGCTACAATGGCCTCAGTAATGACTGGAGTAGCAATGCTCGAGGCGGGTGCGGAAGAAGAGATTGCTGCAGTCGCCTGTGCATTGATTGTTGGGCCATCCATTGGGTCCGTGCTATTTGCAATTGCAAGTTGGGCCACTGGAACCAAAATGCAGTTGACGATTGATGTTCCAACTTCAAAGATTAGGTCGATGGCTGCTGGTGAATTAGAGCTTGTAGGCCAAGTTCGAAGGTGGACTTCTCCCGCGCCGCCTGTTCAGGTTGGAGATGACCCTGCACGCACTTACAGTAATCTACATTCATGGAGATGGAAGTACGAAATATATCTCAAAAGAACAAGAATTGTGATGACGAAGGATGGTCCCGAAACTAGGACTGAATACAGATGGGAGACAATTACAGAGAAAAACGGCGGACACAATTTCATACTTCACGATGGGACCGGAGGAGTGCTTGTAAAACCCGAAAAGTTCCAAACACAAGAGCTTGGAACCTATATTCGTAAATGGGAAGTAGAACATAATCGTAACTTAGGAGAGATTTTTGGTTCACTAATAACTACTACTTTTGGTGGATGGACGATACTTGAGCATAAATGGACATTATGGGGGTTGGCTTTGGGAGATCCCTGTTACATCTTAGGAAAAGCCGAAAATCGGTCGAAGGATATGAAGAAAGAAGAATGGTTTGCTGAAGACGGAATTACACCTATACGAAGAAATAATCAACAGCTCTTGATGCAAGTTGTAGGTGAAAGTGGAGTAGGGTTTGCTGCAAGATTGGAAAGAGGAAGTGAACTAGGAGTACTTGGAAAGGTAAAGTCTCAGATTGAATATAAGATAATCCCTGGAATATTAGCCGCAGGTTGTTTGATGGGAACCTATCTTGCATATGCAAATTATTGATTTGTATCTGATAAATATTGAATGATAAGGGAGAAAAAAAGCAAATTCCGGGTGAAAATTGATTACTAAAGGAGGTTTAGGATTACCATGGAAGGCACTACCATTGCAATATATCTTGGTCTGGCAATTTTCGCGCTAATTCTTGTAGCATGGTTCTTTAGCACTTGGAATAGATTAGTACGACTTGAGAAAGATGTTGACAGGGCTTGGGCAAATATCGATACACTGCTCCAACAAAGATATGACATGATCCCAAACATGGTAAACATAGTCAAAGGATATGCAGATCATGAAAAGGAAATTTTTGGTGAATTGACAGAAGCAAGGAAAACCTTTGCAGCAGCATCTAGTTCAGGTGACGTCAGTGGCGTTATGGCTGCTGAATCTATGCTTTCCCAAGCCATGCCAAAATTATTGGCTCTATCAGAAGCATATCCTGATTTGAAAGCCAATACGAACTTCTTATCTTTGCAAGACGACTACAAAGAAATTGAAGATTCAGTTACTGACCAACGCCAATTATACAATAGTTCGGCAACCAATTTCAACATAGCAATTGAGATAATACCAGACAGTATTGTTGCATCCTTCAAGGGCTGTAAAGAAAGAGTACTCTACGAAGCGGATCAGGCTTCTCGAGGTTCTGTGAGCATAGAATTCTGAACAGAATAGAAAATTATTCCCCCTCGTATTCTGTGACTCTAATACCCAGGTTTCCACGTCTAGCTTTTCTTTGCATAATTTTGTCCATCTTTGAGTGGAATTCGGATTCTAAATCTACGTGCATTGCAAGGGAATGCCCAAGTATCAAAATCAATAAATCTGCTAATTCTTCTGAAGCTTCTTCCTTCGGCTTACCTTTGGTAATTGCCGCAGCAAATTCTCCCAATTCCTCTACAGTTAGAGCCACACGGTATCCCATGTCGTGACCATTATTTTCAGGATTAGCAAAATCATGCTTACTATGGAATGCTGCAACTCTAGCCATCATGGTTGTCCAAGAGCCATCAGGCTTAGAATTCCAATCAACTTCTTTCCAATCATCTACACTCACCAGTCTGGTCATGTACGGGCCAATAATTGGAGAGCCATCAAACTGTCTAATGCTCTAGAATCTACCACCAGGTGGTTGTCTAGGGTAATCAGAACCTGCAGGAAGGAGATAGGATAGACCAACAAGAGATAGAATAATTGAGGCAAATAATACAATCGAAAAAATCCTCATTCGGTAATTTGCTTCATTTTGTAGTTCAGCACACAACTCTGTGTCCGGTTGAGGGTTGTTATTCGGTAAACATTCGCGCTCATACTCTTTGTCTGCTTGATCCCACCAATCCATTCTATCCATCGCTTCGATGAAGAGGAGAATTGAAACTACCAAAAGAACGAAACCGACACGCTGACCTTGCAATATAATCACTCAAAAATTACCTTGTAAGGCCTCTATACAATCCCTTACTCGAGCACGCAGTTTCGCTGCCATAGCGTCAACAGCATGATGATCGATTTCGGCAGATGGGTCGCCAGGGGTTCTTCCCGCGGCCCAATTGGAAGAGCAAGATATAGCCACATGAGGGATTCCCGTCTCTGCAATCAACCGGGACTCGGGGCCTAAAGTCATACCAACTACATCAGCACCCAGACGAACTAGTGCATCGATTTCAGAAGGCGATTCAAATTGAGGACCGACACATTGCGCCACCACTATCCTAATTGGGGTGCCATCTTGAGTTTTGGATAGGGCTAATGAGCAAATTTCACTTGCTTTTTTGTCGAAAATAGAGGTCCTATCTGCGTGGATTGCATCCTCGTCATGAAAAGTCCATGGACGGGTTGCAAGATCTAATACATCACTTGCTACGCCAATCATTCCAGGCGGTAAATCTTCAATCATAGTTCCAACTGAATTTACGCTGAGAATTAAATCTGGAGAGAAAGACTTAGCAGCATGAATATTTGCTCTATGTTCAATTTCATGAGGAGGAGTTCTTGCTTCCCCTTCTCGATGATGTCTGTCAATTAGGAGTACTTTTCCTAAACTAGTTTCAACTAATAATGTTGGAACCTGCCCCCATTGTGAGTCTATTCTGATTTCACTATTTTTTGAAGCATTATTAGACATCTCAAGAGCTAGGTCTGACATCCCGGTTCCACTAAGAACGGCTATTCTCACCAAATGCTCACCTCAGTTTGGAAATGGGCTTTCTCGCCCATTTTAACCTCACTCTTGCAGGCGAGAAATCAAATCTGCTTTCTTACCAGATACTGGTTTTCCTGCTTCCTTTAGAAGTTCTTTCAGTTCGGCAACAGTCATTGACTCATAATCGATATCGGAGTCATCGGAGGATTCACTGGACTCGACATCCGGAACATCCTCTGCCTTAGCCCCCTCATCTTCTTGCTCAGAAGATTCTTCTTCCTGCTCTTCATCTAAGCCATCGCTTCCTACCTCTGAAAGGTCTGCAGATGCTTCAGCTGCTGCGAGAACGTCAACGTCCTCTACTTCCGCAGCCGCGGCGGCAGCTTTCTCTTCAGCGTGAATTTCATCCAAGGTTGGTCCGTCTTCTACTACTACCCCGCTCTGGAGTAACTGACTACGACGAATCATCACGGTTCTAACAGGGCTGACTTTGGAAACTGATTCTTTGATTGCTGCTTCCATAGTTCCGTCTAATACGGATTTTTGGAGTTGGATCCAGGTAGAACTAGCGCCCAAAGTTAGGATTTTTTCCTTAGCACTTGCCCTCATAGCTGATTTCTGGCTGGATTTTACCCGTGACCTCGAAATTAGTAGTGGCTTGAATCTTACGTAATATCCATCCTCGGTAACAACATCGACGGTGTCGTCAACCTTTCCTCGGTCACGGCGAATCTGCCGGCGAATGTGGTCTTTCTGGACATTGTGGCCGATGAATTCAGTGAGTGCATCCCCGCCAACAGCTTCTGTTATACGGAAAACTACCTGCACGTGCATCTTTGAAAAGTCACCATCTAGTTCATTTTGCATGATATCGTATGTTCGTCCGATTAATTGTTCTGGCTCTTCTGCAAGGGTTTCTCCAATGACCCTGAATGACCATGGATTACGAGGTGCTCGGATTGTGTACCAGCGCTTTGCCTTCCACTTGTCTCTCCGGTTGCGTGCCGCTGCCCTTGCTTTTGCGCCCTTTGCCATGAGAAACACCTCGTATCGGGGGCTACCCCGTATGCGAGCCGTGCGACTTGCCTCCAGTATTTGAATGAAAGCCCTCAAGTCCCATCCATAGACAAGGGCGCAGCGTGGTCTTCAAGGGCTGGTTGCTCTTGCCATAATCAATGAGTCTGCACAGCGTATCTTGGAGAATACACTGCAGCGCTATGGATGACCTAGAAATTATCCAATCTGCAATGAAACAACTATCTGCAGTAAATTCAGAAGTAAGTTGGGAGAAATCCAAGTCCTATCATGGATCTCCCCAAACAATTCTCGAAATGAGAATAAATAACAAAAAAAATGCAAAACAAAGCCTAGAATTATTGGGTAAGTCGTTATTGAATCAATTAGTCGAAAATGGCATAGAGCCTCAAATTGATGATGACAAAATTTTCCACATCCGACTCTCGTTATCATCCTTAGTCGCTGGAAAATTAAGGTTGGCCGAGGGTTCTGAATGGACCTCTGCAGTGAAGGGAAAGTACAAGATTGAATCTTATCCTGGCCAAGATCCCAGTGAAGTATTACTCGAATTAATATCGAAAATCGAATAATTGCAAAACAGATTATTTTCGTAGAACAAACAGAAAATAATAACAAGGATTCTTATGGAACTTACACCACGGAAGTGTGAGTGATAGCATGACCCATGTAGTTACCAGTGCCTGTGTTGGACACAAATACCAAGATTGTGTAGCGGTTTGTCCGGTTGAAGCCTTTAGAGAAGCAGATACCTACTTAGTAATCGACCCCGATGAATGCATTGATTGCGCCGCCTGTGTCACTGAATGTCCTGTTGAAGCTATCTTCGCAGACACAGATGTTCCCGACGAAGAAATAGAGTGGATAGACCGTAATGAGACAGAGAGTCTAGAGCTAGAAATGGCACATGGTGATTCACCAGTACTCGCAGACTGAAGTTTCACCCTCTAATGAACTTAAACATAGATTGATGAATAGGAGCCGAGAGGCTGGTCTATGACTCAGCGAGTTAACCTAGAGAACATGCGGCATGGCACCGAGTTACTGAAGCGAGGCTTCGCCAAGATGCAGGAAGGTGGAGTCATCATGGACGTCGTTAACGCAGAAGAAGCACAGATAGCTGAAGATGCTGGTGCTGTTTCAGTCATGGCCTTGGAAAGAGTGCCTGCAGATATCAGATCTAGTGGAGGAGTTGCTCGAATGAGCCATCCTGATATGATCAAGGAAATTATAGAGACGACTTCGATACCCGTAATGGCCAAGGCAAGAATTGGGCACGATGAAGAAGCGAGAGTGCTTGAAGCACTGGGTGCTGATATGATTGATGAGTCAGAAGTATTGACTCCGGCAGATCCTTTCTTTCACATAGCGAAAAACAATTTCACCGTACCATTCGTATGTGGATGTACGAATCTGGGTGAGGCTGTAAGAAGAGTAGCCGAAGGCGCGGCGATGATGCGAACCAAAGGCGAAGCGGGTACTGGAAATGTAGTAAGTGCTGTTCAACACGCTAGACTAGTAGCTAACGAAATTGATCTTGCCCAATCAAGTGGAGAAGAGGGGAGAAGAGAAATGGTTGACGTGATTATGCAAGGTTTTCAGAGAGTAAATAGGGCATCTTCGTTTAATCTAGACCCCAATACTACCCCCTTTGGTACGATGGAAGAAGTTCGAGCAGAAGTTACCTCAGTACTAGAGGACGTTGCTAGATTGGGTAGAATACCCGTTGTGACTTTCTCGGCTGGGGGGATATCAACTCCTGCTGATGCGGCACTTATGATGAAGCACGGAATGGATGGAATATTCGTTGGTTCTGGAATTTTCAAGAGCTCTGACCCAGTTCAAACCGCCGAAGCAATAGTTCTGGCAACTCATCACTTCGAGGATCCATCAGTGGTTGCCGAGGCAAGTGCAATGATTGGTGAACCGATGCCTGGATTGGAAATTGAGACACTAGACGTTCGCCTTGAAGAGAGGGGCTGGTGAGCTCAAACTTTCCCTCGTGTAGTGCCTAATTTTCGCTTCTTTGATTTTCTTGCCTTAGGTGGTGATGTCACATCCGTTTCTTCTTCAATTCCGGTGCCACCAAGAGTTAAACTTCCACTTTCCAAGAACATTGCCTCTAATGAGCCAGCCAACTCTTCGCTTTCGGAAGGGGATCTTATCGCGTCTCTAACTGATTGGTTATGGTCCTTGATAGTCTTCTCACGTTCTTCCCGCGCGGCTTTGATAGAATCTCGAATTTCATTTACTTGGTCGAGTAGAACTTTCATTTCAGAATGTACTTCATCTGCTGCTTTTCTTGCTTCAATAAATGCGTTGTGAAGTCTGTCTCCCTCAGCTCGAAGGAAATCTCTTTCTTCGAAGAGAGGTTTAATCTCCTCCCATATTTCATCCGCCTGCTTGTGACAATCAATCATAGCTTGATGTTCTGAATCCGCCTCGACCTTTAGCCTACTTATCGATTCATCCATGTCGCCAAGATCAATTGTTAGAGCCTCATGTTCCTTAATCGCTGGAAGTAACTCGTTTCTTTTTCCAATGAGTTTCTTGAGTTCCTTCAGAAGCTTGTTTTCATCTTCCAACTTTAGTCGACCATCAGTTTCTAATCGCCTCTCTATCTTGTCAATTTGCCCTTCGGTTTCAGACAATTCAATAACTACCGACTTAGAGCCTCTTTCCTCATCCCTGCGGCCACGTTTCTTGGAAATTATCTCTCTAATATGGCCTTGAATTTCGTCTCTCCTTGCCTTGTGAATTCTGGCTTGGTCTCTGATTTCTTTTTGTTTGGCCTTCAACTCGTCGATAGATTCGCGTATACCTTTGGCCTGTTCTTGTACGGCATTTCGAGAATCTGCAGCTCTACGTGCGTTTTCGTTGTGAGCATTGCGATTATCCCGCATACGCCTAATCTTCGTCTCCATGGCGTGAAGACGACTCCTGAGGTCATCGTCTGGGTTAGTAGACTCTTCAGACACAGCCGCCCCACAGGCGTTCGCTTCTTGAATGAACCTAATGTATGGTTAGAGCCCAAGGACTGAACCAATGAATGGTAGAATGGGAGAGAGAATGGCTAGAATAGCACCTAGAATGAACAAAGCACCTGTTGTCATTCTAAGTCGAGTAAACAAGTCATTGCGAATCTGAACGGTTAGTACACGGCCAGAGATTAGGTTACCATCCAAATCTTCTAGACGGATTGTAACTGTAGACTCCCCGGTGCTAGAGGGTAACAAACTCTGCCAAATTATTCTGGTAGAATTCAAAATATTAGGAAGTGTGTCGGTGATTTTGGGGGAAATTATCCCCTCGTGTGAAATCGATTTATGGGGTTCGACCTTTAGGCGATACTCACAATCATTAGGTCTGAAATCAGGGGTTTGGACTCTCAAAATTAAATCTTTTACTTCATCTGTTTGATTGAGAATAAAAGCAAAAAGATTTGCCGGACCTACAACTAAATTTTCCATATCTACGTCAAACCATACCTCACCAGATTTACCTGCTTGTTGCCTCATATTCAATCGGTCATGAAGGCGGAAAAAAGGAGCGCAGTCAAGCATTGCCCTAGACAATAATCTATCCCAGGTTTCTTGGCCTAATTCAGGGTGATCAAAGAGTTTATCGATTGAGTTAGAATCTATCAGCGATGCTAGAGCGGATCTGAATTGATTCTCATCAATCAAAGACCTCCTTCTAAGGTGTAATAGATGAAGCAGGGTTTCTTGTAATTCCGTCATAGATTGACCGGGTTTCATTTCTGATTCTACCGTCCGTAAATATTCAGATATTCTAACTGCAAGTAATGGATCGATATGTGCCTTTATAACATCAGAAAACGGTCTACGGAGTAAAGCAGGATGAATGGGAGGGGAGAATGCACTCAACATCCCCCAAGGCTCATTCGCATTGAAGCGTGATTTGTTTGAAACCAAGAAGGATCCATGACCCGCTAACAGAGTTCCAGTTGAAAACGCAACCAATCTAGGAGAAAGATCTCCATCGGGAGCCAACCAAAGAGCTATGCCAAGAAATACGATGGCTAGTAATAGAAAGCTTATCGTAGCGCCTAATTGTCTTCTAGAGCCATTAATCGTTGCACGCATCTCAGCATAACCATGTGAGCTTTTGAAGGTTAAACCAGCAGTTGTTAGAGATTCTGCCTCGTGGTGGAAAATCTTCCTAGTTATTGTCAATAATCTGAATAATAGCAATAAGAGGGCCATATTTGCAATTAAGATGAATAATGAAAGAAAATGTATTCCAAGGTGCATTTCAACCGGAGCAACTTCTTGCATATGATCCAACCACCACTGTGGAGTTGTATTTCTGTAAGAGTGGGCAAGACCAAAGTTCACTACGACAATCAATGGTAAAAATAGTACAAATCGAATTCCCCCACTAATCAGAAGTCTGTCTATTCGAAGGAGTGTTCGTTCTTGGCTCCTCAAACTATCTACTTCAGGAGTATGCATTTTTGCAGAACTACCTGCCACCTGGTTCTGCCAGTTATCCTGCATATTATCTTGAGGAGAATTTGATTGTTCCTCTAGAACTTCTGTCGCCAATGAGCTAAGCGCATCCTCTAGGTTTGGAATTTCTTCATCCTGCAAATTCTATTCCTCCAACCTAACTAAAATTCGCTTTGTCAATGATTCAGATAACAAAATCGGATTACCGCTTACGTTGATTGAATTTTGAATCTTTGATATATTGACGCCAATAGAAATTTGTTGGCTCTCTAGGGTTTTGAGATCTTGACCGGAAAGTGCGATGAATTCTACTATGCCACTACTACCCTCTGGCATATTAGAAATTGGTAACAATGGTGATTTCACATCTGGGTCAAATTGTCGTGAAATTTGAGGGACTCTTTCGCCCAAATGAGTGTACTCAGGATAACCCAATAGTCGGTCTATTGATGCCTCTAATTCATCATTGACTGCATGTTCCATTTCGCATGCTACCGAACTCACATCCCCATCAAAACCAATTATATCAGTAAGTAGTAATTCAATAAGTAATTGTCGCCGCTTTATCTTTCCGGCAATAGCAAATCCTTCAGAAGTTAATCTCGATCCTTTGTAAGGAATATGAGTCACTAAATCGCGCCCGGAGAGTCTTTGGATCATTTCAGTTGTAGAAGCGGCACTAACACCCATAGATTCGGCCAACATCGAGGTTTTGACTATCGCAGATGGATTTTGCGAATGTATCTCAAACATTTTTTTGAGGTACATTTCCTCAAAATCACTTAGATCCGTCGATGATTTCACCATAATTATGACTCTCCTACCTCTGCTAAGAACTCAGAGCGACAGGCCGGACACCTGGCCTTCACTGGACGTCTTTCAATTGGAACTTTTAGCGACTGATCGCAACTTGGACAGGATAACAAATCAACCATTGAACGTGCAATATCCTCCTGTGGAGTTTTAGGTCGGGACGAATCTGTTTTAGGCTGATTGATTTCCTCTTCTAGAATTGATTCATCATCTTCGGAGTCTATCGCTTCCACCATAAATCTGGCTGTACAAGCTGGACATTTTACCGCACCAGAATGGGTATTTGGGATATTCAAACGTTGGTCGCATTCAGGACACGGTATCTCACGCTTTTCAACAGCGGCTGCCTTTTTCTTCTCTCCTCTAGCCTTTCTCAATCGATTAAACCTTGATTTCCCCGTGTCCTCTACGCTTTCTGAGACAGTTCGATATAAGACTAAAATAAACATTACAAGGACTAGGCCCGTTACGGTCCCATAAATTGCAGCGACTAAATCGAATGGTAATTCTGCCTCAGTATCGGTGTCTGTATAAGTTTCTATTTCTAACAGAATACTTTCTGTAAGTCCACTATTTAGCCAAATAATCTCAACATCCACCACCTTTGAATTGGGCCACTGTTCAATGGTAAATTCGCCACTAAATGTGTTTTCAGGCTCAACTGAATTTGTTGATATTGTGTCTAGTATCATTCGATCTGAGTTTCGTACTATCCTTACCTCTCCTGGTAAAGTAGGGGTGTTTCCGTTATTGGTTAGGGAAAAGGGTATCTTGACAGATTCACCTACCTGCGGAGCAGTACTAACGCCTTCGGAAGAAATTTCGAGATCAAGAACTGGAGGGATTAAACTCGTTTGAATTTCTATTTCTTCTGCTGGAGTCCAGGTGACTGAATTAACCCTGATTATTAGTGAGTCTGCGGAGGGATTACCGAGAGCCAGATTTATTTCCCTTCGCCCTGGATCCATGGTGAATTCGAAATTTTGTAAATTAGTTTCAATTGTTTGATAGATTATTGCAACTTCAATTTCCACCACTCTAGAACGACCATCACTAAGGTAAACGGAAATTTCTGAATTAAGACCATCGACTAAATTCCACTCCAAAGAATCAACCACTATTTGGGTTGATTGAGGCTCTAAAACTTCAATTATAGTGCTTCCATTAAGTTCTCTTGCAACCCCTCCATTACTTGAATGAACCTTCCAATCTAGATTTATCGAACCGGATGATGAAGGGGTAAAAGAGGCGGAAACCTCTCTACTAGATCCTGGATAAATCAATATGGGTTGACCTTGGATAGTGTCTGAGTCATATGGTGTTAATTCCAAACTTACATATTCAGGGTTTTGGCCTTGATTGTGAACTAAAATAGAGGCAGACAGTGAATCTCCCACATGGGCAGGTTCGCCGATTAGTGCTATTTCGGAAGAACCTGCAGCAGTAAGATTCAATGGATTTGGCTCTACTAATAACGTTAGCCTTCCACTCTGACCTGTAGAATCAATTCCAAAAATCAGATCAAGTACCCCTTCTGGCAGTGGGCCGAATGAGATATTTACGATCACTGTCGGCTCAGAACCCTCAAGGAATCCGGTTAGTTCGGGGGTAGTTTGCCCATCTAATTCCATCATAAACCACCACTCATCATGACCTGCAGTAGTATCACTATTCGAGACCTCGATGGATAATTGTATTTGGTCGCCTGCAAAAGCTGATGAGTTATCGGATGGTTCTGAGGTTGAACCGTCAATTATTCTGGTTTCCCAATCGGCGGAGTTTTCTATGGTGAATCTGTCCTGAGCGCTCGCATTTATCGAAATCAGAGTGACAAAAACCACGGCGGCTGTTATCGCCAGCAGGTTTCGACGACGAACGCCAGTCATCATTGGCTAATCGTCGGAGCAAGTCAGCGTATCAAGGGAACCCCATTCCAAGGTCACGTAGTGACCTTTATGATAGGCTCTAATTTCGGCCGTTTGCATATGGAGTCTGATGCTCTGCTATCAGTCACGCCAGATCAAATGGCGCAGGCTTTGTTGGATCGCAGGATTCTTTTGAAGGAACAATTGCCTACTGTAATTCGAACACTTGAGGCCGAAGAACAGAACCTTTCACCCAAAGTTGCTCGTATTGTAGATAATCACAAACAAGCCAATGAGGTAGTGGCGAAGTTGAAACAAGAACGCGACCACGCTCAAATCGAAGCAAGAAATCTAATTCCGAAGGTGAAGCAGCATCGAAATGTCTTGGTAGATTCTGGTGGTATGGTTAATCTAGACCCCGATTGGAAAAAAGAAAAATTGTTTGAAGAATTAGATGAAATTGAAGAAAATATTCAAACCTCTGCTTTAGACCATAAAGCCGAAAAAAGGATGATTGAAAGGAGAAAAAAGTTAATTGAGCAAAACGAAAAATGGCTTAAAGAAAGAAGAGATTCAAATCCAGAAATGGCTGAATATATCGATTCACGAAGAGAGATGTCTCACCAATTTATGGTTGCTAATAAGGCTCATAGAACTATGATGAAAGCTGTCGAAAAGGCACAGCCACTACATGATAAGAAAGTCGCAATACAGGCGGAAATTCGAGAAGTGAGGAGACAGTTGGATAGAGCAAAGGAATTACTTTCTCAGTCAGACCATGCAATAGAACATTGGCAACGCCGATTAAATGACGGATATAGTGAGTTAGGAGTTGGTTTTCCTGACCTACTCAGGGACATGAATCAAGTTCAAAATGGAGGCGACTCTAGTTTTGCGAGTAAAAACAAGAAAAACAAACAGAATCCTTCAAACAATAAACAGGATAAACGGTTCAATGCCTCCAATTCAAGAGGTGAAGAAGAATGAGCGATGGGTTATTCGATGATCTTGAGGAACTCCCTCATGAAGAAATCGAGGATAAGGTCAAACAGTTAGAACGCGATTTACGCTCATTAGATGATGAATTTAATTCCCTCCGCCAAGATCGACGTGCTCAGGTAGATATTGTAAAATCACTGAGAGGGGCCGTCGGCGGAATTGAAGAGGCAAATAGTGAGAGGCGTAATCTGTTACGTGAATTTCATGAGATAAAGAAAAAAGCCGATAAGGAAAGAAAATTGCGTGACAGAGTCAACCTATCTATCCCACCTCCGGCTTCTGTGTTAGAAGAATGGATGACCGACACACACTCTAGGTTGACCACCATAGACAACGACCTCACTGCAGTCCCTACTCTAAATAGGGAATTGGACTCATTTCGAAGATTCTTCGAATTACAAGCAGCGGTAGTTCGGAAGCGAGAAGCTGAAGACGCACATTCTAGATACGTAGGTCAAATTGAGGAGTTAAGAAAAATAACCTCTAAATTAGACGCGACGAAAAAGGTCAGCAAGGAAGTCACAGATTCTGCCACTTCAGTTATTGATGTAGATTCAGATAAAATAACTCGTAGTGAAATCAGGAAAATGAGCAAGAGAATTGGCAGTATAGATAAGCGATTAGACGAGATTAAATCACAACGAAAGAAATTGAGAAGAGAAGCTGGAAGAGTCAGGTCATATCTGAAGATTACCTCATCAAGAGGGAAGAAAATCAGACTAACTGATGTAAAACAGAGAGCAAGTACAGGAGGCTCACTAAATACCAATGAATTATCTGCATTACTAGATTCTGGGAGTTTAACCGGTATCTCAGGTAAAATGCCTCAATCTGATGCTGCGAAATCTCAAGCCCCAAAGCGCGATAGACCCGGGAAGAAGGGTAGGCGTAGACTAGGAGTAACTAGAGGCGGACCTAGGAAGGGGAATTCCGCAACCCGCCGAGAATGAGAAAAATAACCTTCAAATGACCTTATATGGAAAACTAAAGACGTTGGTTTGCAGGAGTACGATTATATGAAGATGGAAAGCGAGGAAATTCGCGTTATTCTTCAACCACTCTGTGAAGATATTCAGGAGCAGATTTCCTATAATCGTGAAGAACGCGACCAATGGAATTCGAAAGTTCGTAAATTACTCGACGAACGTAATGAATTAAATCGCCAAGTAAAGGAGTTGATTACTGAGGTACAGAGTCAAAAAGCTCTACGAGATGATGCAAATAAAACCGTCCGAGAATTAAAAGAACTCAGGGCTGACAAGACCGAGGTGCTGAGAGAAATTAGGACTAATTTTAGGGAGAAAATTGCCGAAAATAGCCCTCAAGAAGAAGAGAAAGGAGCACGTGATAGGACTCGCTCCCCTGGTAGGATCAGAGCAGAAATTGATCTTTTGGAAAAACAATACAATGAAGGGCGATTCCTTGGTAAGAAAGAACGTGATTTTGTCGCTAAAATGAAAAAGTTACATCAAGAACTAAGAGAAGCTAAGGAAAAGAAATCCGATGGCGGGATTAGGGAATTAAAGATTCAACTTAGGGATGCTGAAAAGAAACAAGAAGATGCTCACAAGAAGGTCAAGCGTGCAGTCATAGGTGCTCAAGAAGCACATGACTTAATGGCTGAATTATCTGAAGAGGTGGATAGATTAAGGGAGAAAGCTAATTCTGCTCAATCAGGGGTAACTCGGGCAAAAAGGGAAGCCGACTCACTTCATGGAAGATATATTGTATCATTGAGATGTATACATTCCATGCAAGATTTGCTAAAGTCATTGGACTCTAGAGAGGGAGGCACTACAGAGGATGATGAACAAGTAGAAGTCGCTGACCTGATGACAAGGCTGATGTCTGGTGACACATTATCTACTGACGAAATTATGGCACTCCAGAGGAATTGATTTCGTAAGTTCTTCCATTTCTAGAATGAAGTAACTCAATCCCGCCTTCATGGTCGATTAGCCAGCCGGGAATTGCGGATGGGATTTCTTCCAGTATAGCCCCATCTGAATCAAATGTCCATCTTTCTAGCATAGTGCTTCTAACCGAACTTCCTTCTACGGAATCTTCTTGTTTTTGCCTTCTAGTCTCCAAAACCCCTACCAACATGACTCTCAAATCACCATCGCTCAACCATTTATTTTCTACGGCATTTATTATCCGAAGATTTGGAGGATTGTTGAGAATTTGTTCCGAATCATAGGGCTGTAAACGATCGGCCCAAGGATCTTCCATTACACTCCAATTACCTTCTTCCCTATCTCCTTCCGGACTGACTAAGGCACCTGTAATGTTCCAAATACGAGCTTGGAGAAGAATTGGCTTAGCATCGACATATTCTATACCTCTCTGTACACACCATTCATCTAAGTCAACTATAGCCGGTAAAATGACTAATTTATTCGGTTTCCGAACGGATGAGTTTTCCTCGAAAGGAGCCTCTTTGGCTTCTATTTGTGGAATTTTTGCGACTATATCTCCGCGTAAAACCGCTTCTCCAATCCAACGACTTAATACATCTGGGCTCCAAAATTCAATTTTCAAATTTGAAGACAATAAATCTCTAGCCTGTTCTTCAAATTCTCTCTCACTCAATATCCAATGTGCACCATTAGGAGCATCTACAATCCATCTTTCAGCCTCTGCAACACTTACTGGAAGGATTGCTCTAGGCACATGCCAAACATGCACAAAAGACCCAGTTTCATCATCTAATTCAGGGATTTTTTCAGCCACACCCAGACATCGAAACCCCACTATTTCTACTACGTTAACAGCCTGTGTCAACCTAACACCTCGAAGATAGAGTAAATCCCCGACAGTATCATCCATGACCTCTGGTAGTTGTATATACCTTGAAGGGAATCCCTACAATGTATGAATCAACTGCTAAATTGATGGTTATTTTCAATCGCCATCATAGGTTTGTACTGAGCGTTAGAAGCTCTGATTGACCCGGATCTATGATACACAATGCACTGACAGGGAAAGGTTTAGCGCAAGCAGCACCTAACTGTCTGTTAACCATCGTAACTTGATGAATCGGAATATCAGGATGGCTTGTTGTCAAAGTGGAAATATAATCCTCTGGACAGTTTGCAGCTACCAATACCAATCTAGCATCGCCTTTATTGCAGGCACTTATTGTTTGGCGCTGACCGAATAGTACATTTCCTGTGCTAATTCCTTGTTTCAATTGTCTTGCTAGATCCATTAGAATTCCTCCCTCAAGCGTCTACCTCTTCTGGTATGTAGTACAATTCAACGCTACCTGTACCCAAGGCCACTGGTTGACCAACGATGATGTTCTCTGTAACACCACGAAGATGGTCTCTTTCCCCAATAATACCCGCTCGTAATAGGTGGTTTACGGATACCTCGAAGGCGGACCTTGCTAGTATGCTGTGCTTAGTTCCACTAACACCGTGGCGTCCGATTGCTCTAACTGCTCCTTCACTTGTCATTACATCGGCTACAGTGATTAAGTGCCTAGTGTCGACATCCAGACCTGCTCCCTCAAGAGTATCTTTCATCTCATTAACGATAGCTTGTCTTGCAGCTTCCACCCCAAGATACCCATAAATTTCATTGATGTTATTTGTGTATGTTCGGCCTCGGTCTACACCATCAAACAAACTGACCTTAGCTAAGTTTGAACCAATAGTGGCGATGTAATACTCACCAGTATCCTTGTTCGGACCTTGGACATTTGCCCTGACAATATCAGGCAGACCTTTTAGCCTGAGTTTCTTGACCTTATCCTCTAATTGCAGTAGAGCAGTGTAGGTTGGTGGATCATTAGCTAATGTGGCTAAATCATCTTCTTTTGTCACACCAGGGATTACTTTCAGAACCTTAGGCTTGTCTTCATTGTCCGCCTGAATGTAAAGTCGAAGAGCTTTCTGCAACTTGTCTCTGACCTCTGCACCAGACATTTTCTTCAAACGTAGATTTGAGGTGTTCAACTCAAGATTAAGATGCCTTTGGGCAACATCGACATCGATAGAAGCAATATCGCGAGTCGTTGTTGTTTCTATTGCAGCGGCAATCGCCTGAACTTTCTTCTCATTGGTGCGAAGTGGTTTATTTTTCGAGTCATTCTCATTTAGGTAAACCAACATTGTAGGAGTTTTAGGCACCTTTCTTGCATCTACTATTTCTATAACACGAGGAAGACCTTGTGTGACGTTTACCGTTGCGACACCCGCATAGTGGAAGGTACGCATAGTCATCTGAGTTCCTGGTTCACCAATCGATTGAGCGGTGGTAATCCCAACCGCCTCGTGTGGGTCAACACGTGACATTTTCATTTCCGTAGCGGCACTAGTTACTACCTTACGAGCCTCGGATGCGGTCAATTTCTTCTTACCTCTAGAGAGTAAGCCGTTGACTAAATCGTTAATTGTTTTAGGTGTAATTCGGATATTTTCCTTTTCTGCTGCATCTGAAAGGCTAGAGAACATCGGGTTCTCAATGTCCAAATCACGATGAATTTGACGCATCTTATCTTCCGAGTCGTATTCTTGCAATGGAAGAACGCTCTTCTTTCTGCGTCGCGTAGCAACACGACGACGGATTAGTGTCTTCTCAGCCGCTTGCACCTTCTGAGCGGCCTTTGTAGAGCCTTGAATCACCTCAGAAATTTTCTGTGCCATACCAGAATCGGTTGCACAAATTTGTGCAATCTCTCCAGCCGCCAATACCTTAACATCGTCCCATTTACGATCATCGGCAAGGCGGTGCGCATATTCTTCGGCGATTCCGAGATCCATGAGTTTCTTCTTGGTTGCACTCTTGACTACCATCACTCATCACCTCCAAGAGCATCATCGAGAACCTTGGTGATGTCAAATGGAAGACCCTTTCGACTTCTTGCTGGATCGATTCCATCTTCTCCATATTCGAATTGAATGATTCTGTCAGCAGTATTTCGCACCGAACCATTTTCGTCTTCAGATACCTTGAGATCGTCCATAGCATTGATTAGGCGTCGCTGCATATATCCTGACTTAGACGTACGGACCGCTGTATCAACCAAAGATTCTCGACCAGATACTGATAGCATGAAGAATTCTGTTGGTTGAAGGCCTTGCTTGAATGAAGAAGAAACGAACCCTTTTTCTTCAGCTCCTTTTACACCACGAGGGAAGTGCGATAGTACTCTGTCTTGGTATCCTCGTTCTAGTCGCTTTCCACGGACCTTCGGTTGACCAATGGAACCAGCCATCATTGCTAGGTTGTCCATGGAACCACGAGCACCGGAAGTTGCCATAATTACCGCAGAGTTATCCTCACCGAGGTAGGACTTAGCTACATTACCTGATTCCGCTTTAGCTGAATCTAGAATTTGTAGGATATTCTCTTCAAGTGTCTCAATTGGAGTTCTTCCTGGTCGAGTCTCATATCCGCGTCCATTTTTACCAAACTTTGCTAATTCAGCATCTACTTCGTCGCTAGCGCGGACGTTGATTTCGGAGATTTCCTTAATAGCCGCAAGAGGTAAGTCTTCGTCATCGATTCCAGTGGTGAATCCAAGGGATGTACAAATTGCGATTGTCATCTTAGTCATTCGATTTAGGAATTCAGCCCCTTTATCAGTGCCATGAGTTTGAACTACTGCGTCCAGTAACCTACCGTCTTCAGCTCCAATACCACGCTTGTCAATTGTACCGCTTACAAGACCCTTTGAAGTGACATTGACTTCGTCTCCACTTCTGCTGGTATAGTTTAGTTTGAATCCTGCAGGAACAATTAGGCTGAGGAGATCTGCACCTCTGTAACCAACAACGCCATCCTTGCTAGTAACTTCTTCAGGCATATCGCCATCCCAGCCAACAGAACCCAAGACTTCCATGGCCAATTCCTTCGGTATTATTCTCTCACCATGAGTTAGAAGATAAGCGCCTGAAATGTGGTCATGTATACCGCCAATTACAGCACCTCCGTATCTTGGTGTAATGATATGCTCCTGAACTCGCATCAGAATCTTTGCTTCAGCTCTTGCCTCTTCGGATTGAATTACGTGGAGGTTCATTTCATCTCCATCGAAATCAGCATTGTAAGGTGTACAATCTGCTAGATTGAAGCGGAAGGTCTTCCCAGGCATGACGCGAACTTCGTGAACTAACATAGACATCCTGTGAAGTGAGGGCTGTCGATTGAAGATTGCAACATCACCATCGATAAGGTGCCTTTCGACGACAACACCAGGGCGAGGGTTTCCATCCCTGTCGTAATTTGACAGGCGGTCTTCCACTTCAGTTCGGTAAACCTCACCATATTCATCTTCCACTGAGGGGCTGCCACAGTGAGGGCAGTTTACTTCAAGATGATCGGGCAAATATTCGTCAGGGTGGTTCTTTTCCCAAACCCATCGATTGTGAATGATAGCTCGTGGGTCGTCTTCCGCCAGTGGCCGACCGTTTTCATCCTCGCCACGAAGGTTAGAAATTGTGGCATCAAGATCTACTGACCAAACATCCTCAAGGTCTCCAAATTCGTTCCTTCGCATTTGCTTCATCAGTTCAAGACCTGGAAGGAAGTTAGGGGCAGGGAGCACTGTGTTGAGGTCGGGACGATATCCAGCATAGGGCTCTTCGTCACTTCCGCAATGACAATCTGGATTCAAACAACGGAATCCGGCCCAGATGTATTTGGTTCTATCAGTAATTCTGACTCGGAAAGTATCTCCACGAATGATATAGTTAACACCAGGATGGACATCCGGTCCACGTAGAATCATTCTTCGTAATTGTTCACGATTCCTGCTTGTTGCTCGGATTGGAACTGTCAATTCTTTCGCAGTCCGAACTGGGACACCTACCTCGTTGATTCCAAGATTTGGATCAGGGCTGATTACGGTTCGAGCACAGAAGTTAACTCGCTTTCCTGAGAGGTTGCTTCGGAATCTTCCTTCCTTACCCTTGAGACGTTGTGAAAGAGTCTTCAGAGGCCTTCCAGATCGGTGTCTTGCTGGTGGAATACCACTTGTCTGATTATCGAAATATGTCGTGACGTGATATTGTAACAACTCCCAAAGATCTTCCACAATCAATTGTGGCGCTCCTGCGTCACGGTTTTCTCGGAGACGTTGGTTAATTCTGAGAACGTCGACCATTTTGTGAGTAAGATCGTCTTCTGAGCGATCGCCACTATCTAATGTGATTGATGGTCTAACTGTAATCGGAGGCACTGGAAGAACCTTCATTATCGACCACTCTGGTCTACTGGAATTACTATCCATTCCAAGGAAAATTAGGTGTTGGTCTGGAATCTTTTCTAGCCATTCCCGGATATCTCTTGCATTGAGCTTGTGCTCTCCCTTATCGGCTTTCTTTTCCTTGAAAGTAGAAGGCTTGTCAAGGAGAATCTTGCCTTGCTCTGACCCACAGTGCATACAGATTGCACGCTTAGCACTGGAACACTCCTTCTCAATTTCCTTGATGATTTTCTTGAATTCGGTTGAACCCACACCATGTTTTTGCATTACGTCGTTAACACGATCACGGTAGTAATCTTGCTCCGACTTTTCTGGATCTAGAGGGTGAGTGTCTGTTGCACTGTGCAATAGAATCTGGCTACATTCATTGCAAGTGCACTTCAGAGCCGTCTTGATGAGAGGAGTGAATCCAATGTGTATAACTGGTAGTTCAAGAGCAATGTGACCAAAGTGACTTGGACACTCGTCGTGCTTGTTTCCACATGTTTCACAGCGGATACCTGGGTCAATAACTCCCATTTTAGGATCCATTAGGCCCTGCTTGAATGCGTGCCCATCATCCTTGTATGTATCAGCCGTCTTGACTTCCACAGCAGACATTTTTCGGATCTCATTTGGATCCATTAGGCTGAACTTAATCGAATCTATCCTCTTAGGGATTTTTGCTACTCCGCGGGCACTCATCTTCGGTCCTCCAATTCAAGGCGCATAGCCACTCCAAGACTCTTCATTTCGTCTAGAAGTAACTTGAAAGCATAGGATGTTTGTACAGAATGAACGTCTGCTCTATCCCCACAGACCGGGCAGACGGGCGTCCTCCTCTTCCAATCGTAATATGCAATATGTCCACAGCCACTATTGTTACAAACCATAAGTGGCCAACCATCTGATTCATCAAGTAACCTATCCTTGATTACCATCGATGCACCGTGTGCAATCAAACAGTCTCTTTCCATTTCTCCAAACCTTAGACCACCTTGTCGGGCACGGCCTTCCGTTGGTTGGCGAGTAAGGATCTGTACACGACCACGACTGCGAGCATGCAACTTGCTGCTAACAAGGTGGTGTAGCCTCTGATAGAAAATAACTCCAGTGAATATCTCGGCTTCGAATGCTTCTCCTGTTTCTCCACTCATCATAGGCTCACGACCTGTGTGAGCGAATCCATTTCGAAGTAGTCCTGAGCGAAGAGAATCTTCTTTCTCCCCGCCAAATGCAGTACCATCGATTTGCCGGCCTTCCATCGAACCGACCTTTCCTCCAATCATTTCCAAAACGTGAGCTACGGTCATTCTAGATGGGATCGCGTGCGGATTGATAATCAAGTCAGGCACTATTCCATCAACAGTGAAAGGCATGTCCTTTTCATCTACAAGTCGACCAATTATACCCTTCTGACCGTGTCGACTTGCAAACTTATCACCAAGTTCAGGTATTTTCTCAGTTCTAAGCGAAATTCGACAAAGTAAACCCGAATCTAGAGACTCTGTAACGTACACGTTATCTACCCATCCTGATTCGCCATTGCGAACCATCATTGACGACTCTCGGCGCTCCTGGGCTTGCAAGAAATGTCCGTGAGATTCTTCTAGGAATCTTGGAGGACTTGTCTTTCCTACTAGTACCCCGGTCTCTGCTCCAATACTTGACAAGTGAGTTTCTGGTGTAGGTAGTCCATCTCTCTCGAGATGAACATAACTCTCCCATGATTTCAGACCTTTGACTTCATCAAGGCCTGTTCCTGGAATCTCAATTTGTTCTTTCTGACCGCCAGGGAACTGTTTGTTCTCAGCATTGTATGTGCGTATGAAAGATGAACGGCCAAGTGATCGTTCGACTGCGGCTCTGTTCATTACAACGGCGTCTTGCATATTGTATCCGTGATGACTCAATATAGCCACTACGAAATTCTGTCCACCCGGCCTCTGTGCGAAATTGGTAGTCTTCATTGAACGAGTACCGACAATTGATTGTTGAGGGTAATGCATTACGTGCATACGAGTGTCAGGCCTTAATCTATAATTTGCACTTGGAAGACCAAGACTTTGCTTGACCATTGCAGTACCGCCAGTAACTCTCGGTGTGGAATTGTGCTCTGGGTAAGGAACGAGTGATGCACACACCCCTAAAATTAGTTGTGGATCTATCTCAACATGAGTATATGCGAGAACAGTATTCTGCCTCTTTTGTTTCCTTACAATAGACTCGAGATCCTCTTGATAGTAGTTGAGAGGTACACTGAAATTTTCTATCTCAGAATCGCCATTGGGCATCTTTACTTCTACTCGCAACTTTGCCTTCTTTATCTGAGATTTACCTAGGTTCACCCATTCTACAGAAGCCGGATTTATTGGACGACCATGCTTGGGAGAAACAGATGGTAAATCAAATGGACGAGGCGCGATAAGTAGGTCTTCCTCTTCTTCTGCGTCAACCCATTCAACAACACCATTTGACACCAAATCGGAAAAAGTCCATTCTCCGGATTTGATTAAGTCCATGTGGTCTTTTGATAGTACTAAATCCCCATCCTCTATGACCAATAATGGCCTTAGTATTCGACCTCTATCTGTATTGATGAAAATATCCCTATTGGCGCCATCATAGCGTATGCTTACCTCGGGGCGAATTCGACCTTGACGCCTTCGAGCCTTGAATTGGTTGACTAACCTTGTTGCATTTTTGTGTAATCCAAAAATATCTCCATTGACGTGAACACGGAATCCTTCTGCCCACCCTGATGGAGAAGAATCTACGCCTGCTTCACTCAGAAGTTGCTTTACTTCATTTTCATGAACCTCTTCAGAGACATCTATCATTTGAGACGCGTTCTTCACTAGGCCACAGTTTTGGCCTTCAGGTGTTTCGTTAGGACAAAGTCGACCCCATTGAGTGGGATGTAAATCTCGAGCTTCGAAGTGTGGTTGACTGCGAACTAAAGGACTTGTGACTCTACGCATGTGAGACAAAGCAGCAAGATAGGTTGTTCTGTCTAGAAGTTGGCTGACACCGCTGCGTCCACCAACCCAATTTCCAGTCGCTAAAGCGTGCATGATTTTCTGGGTTAGAACGTCGGGTCGCAAGCAGGCATTAATGCGTAGCTCACGCTTTCTGTTGTGGTGACGCTCCAGTTGATACTTTAGGTCACGTGCAAGTTGTTGCATACTTACTCGGAATAAATCCTCAACTAGATCACCAGCCAGTCTAACTCTCTTGTTGGCATAGTGATCCTTGTCGTTAGGGTCTTGATCTGTAATCGCCATCTCAAGTACTTGGCGGACGATTCTACCAAGGAATATGGCTTTCTTTTCTCGATGTTCGGGAGCAGATCCAAGGTGCGGCAAGAGTTCCTTGTCTAATAAATTCTGAATCCTAGCCTCTCTGTATTCCTTTTGTTGACCTGCAGCGAATTTCTTCTCTAACCACTGTAGTGCTTCTTCCGAATTCTCGACGTTGTACTCTTCGTTGTCTTTGGTCTCGTTTAGATTGGCAACGGTATATTTCATTGCTTCAGCAGGACCTGCAATTGCAGTAAAAATCTCCTTATCGTTCTCCATACCCAGTGAGCGCATCAACAATACAACAGGGATTGGAGTTGTTCCAGCACTTGGAATCTTGACCATCAGCATCCCGTCGCGGCGCTTTTCAATATTCAACGGCTTTCTAACTCCGTCCTTTTGGGAGAAAATCTTGGCAACCTCAGTCTCATGAGCATATTTCTTGTTCTTTTCTACAGTCACGCGGTTTGGCGCTAAGTCTTCCATTGAGATTAACACTCGCTCTGTTCCGTTAATGATGAAGTAGCCGCCTGGATCAAGGGGGTCTTCTCCTGCCCTGCGAAGTAACTCAGTTAGTCTTTCAGCATCTTCTGGCGAAGTTTGAGGAGATAATTTTCTATCGTCATCGGCACATAGGTGAGATACATGGTTAGCGTGTAAATTACATTGAGCCGAACGAACCATGATTGGGAGATTTCCTATGTGTACCCTTTCTTCAACATCTGGTGTTGGTTTATCGTCATGAATAATCTGGAAATCTAAATGTACTGGTGAAAAATATGTAAGTTTTCGAAGCCTGCACTCTAATGGAGTTGCTGGATGCTCTGCTCCATTTGCCTCCTTGATTGTAGGGCGACCGAGATGAATATTCTTCAGGCGGATAACTATCTCCTTGTCTAGAACGTCGAGTTTGATGATTCCACCATCATCGTCTTCAATTACATCATCTGTTCCAATTCTAATATTACGAACAATTTTTTCCATCCGACTTACTTTGCCGTCTGTGGAGGGGATGCAGTCATTGTAGGACGCTAATTGATGATTAACTAGGCTTCTTTGTTGAAAATAACTCTCTACGATTTCCTTCATACTATCAACTCCTCAAGCACTCTCCACAATTAGTCTGAACGCTGTACTTGAACCAGCAACTCTACTATATCGAACTACTCGGACCACTCTATTTGTAAGCCATCCTGCTGGCAAGTCTTCATTCTCAGACTCGACCTTTTCTTTGATGGCTTGAACTGCAGGATCAGTGATTAGAATCTTAGGCAATAGCTCCTTTGCAAGTCTAACGCCTCCATGATTGTCAGAAACCTCTAGACCCCAATGCGACAAAACAGCTGATTCGTCTTCTACAGAGACCAACTCATGATGCGGCACTAGGATGTGATTTAGTACATTAAAGCGGTCATCACCTTGTGGTATATCCATCATTTCCAGAGCTTTTCTTGAAATCGTTATTCTACCGGAGCGACTGCGTCGACGAGAGGTGTTGTGCTCTCTGATAATGGTCATGATATTCTCGAGAGTAGCATCACTCATCGCGACTCCGGTTTTTTCAGAAACTTCCTCAACCGACATTCTCTTGATTGCATCCATGTTTGCGTCGTCAGCGAGTTTGTGTGCATGTTCTGCATCGATACCCAACTCGATTAGACGCTTTTTTGTCGAACTCTTTACTGCCATTTGCGCCGCCCCGATACCCAGAAAACCGTGGACCTGAGGCTTAGTCAGGCGGGCCTGGAGGGATTTGAACCCCCGGCCACCGGGTTAAAAGCCCGGCGCTCTACCTGACTAAGCTACAGGCCCATGGCTAGTGCTGGGCTACCGGGCCACCGAAGGGGTGTTTAAGAAACTGACGGTCTATGCATAGCATAGGCAGGGCTGGGCCGATTGCCCTCTAGGGGCCCGAGAGAGCGAAGTTTAGTATGGACTCCCATGAATAAAGGTTTTCGAAATTTAGGTGAAATAATGGGTACTGATGAAATATTGAGAGAAGTAGAGTATTCCTCTTCGGCTAAATCTAGAATCCATAATTTCAAGATTAAGCAAGGGAACTCGATCAAGTTGACAGTCCCCCCCACTGTTTACCCGCCCAGACGCGATACTGAACTATTGCTCCAGGGTCTGAATAGCATAAAGATGCAAACTGGAAATCTGGTGGAAATAGGATGTGGTTCTGGAGCCATTTCAATTGCAATGGCCCTAGGTGGCTGGAATGTAACGGCCTTCGATGTAAATCCTCTAGCAGTTGTGGCAACAAGAGGAAATTCAGAAGTTGCGGGAGTGGATGATTATGTTACTGTAAAAGAGGGAGGAGTAGGTGAGGAAAATTGGAAGTTACCTAAGGATGTAGATTTAGTAGTATGGAATCTTCCTTACCTAGCTCCAAATTTAGAAAACATGCTCGGCCCAATGGAAGAGGCCGCTATGACGGATGAGGCGAATTTGGGTTGGTCGGAAAAATTACTTCATGTTGCAAATGATGAGAGTGAAAACGACACCATGTTTGTACTCCTAATGAATTCAGATTCAAACCCGAAAAACTCCTCATTACGTTGGACAAAAAACGGTTGGTCTCGACGGACTCTGGCTATCGAAAGGGTAGGAGATGACACCTTAGAAGTCGTAGCTTTCTGGCGACCTGGGTTTGGTTCCGAATCAGAGTACATAGAGGTGACAAACTCCACCATGGATGAGGCAAGAAAATTACCTAAATTTGGCTGGCAAAGAATCCGCTCTGGGGAACAGATTAATGGAAGAGGGAGAAGGGGGGCTAATTGGCATTCAAAACAAGGCGATATGATCGCCTCTTGGAGTGTTGGATTAGATGAAATCAATCGATGGACTCCCGGCCTATTACAAGTCTCGATTGGAGCTTCTATTAGCGAAGCATTAGGCATACAATTGAAATGGCCAAATGATTTGATTTTTCAACAACAAAAATGCGGTGGAATTCTTCTTGAATCTAGCACCTCAGAAGGAAGGATTAGAATTGGTGTCGGATTGAACAAGGATGCACGGGAGATAGAGGGAGTTTCTTACACCGGTTGGAAGGATTATTTCGGTGATATCAACGCAGATGATATGTTCCAAATTATCGATGCTTCAATATCTTCAATATTGGATTCTTCGCCACCAATAGAAAATTCTAGTGAAATACTATGGCAACAAAAATCTTGGATTAAATTGAGCGAAATCCTATCAAGAGGAGTGGCAACCCAATACGATGAAAAAACAGTAAATGTTGTTGGCCTTTCAAACACAGGTGAGTTAAATGCTATTTCTGCAACCTCAAAACATGAGATTCAAGATGTGGGTGATTTTTTCATTGCTTTCTAACTGGTCTTGAAAGGCCCATTCGACCTCTAACCAACCTAATCTTTCCAGAAGTGGTAAGACTTTCAATTTCAGTGTTTAATCCGAATCTTTTCCTAGCCAAATCTATGTCTTTTAGATTTACCCTAATGATAACTAATGTATGAGAATCAACATCTAAGCAATCGAACATTCTGAAATTAATTTCAGCCAATGTTTGTTGGATTATTGCTGTTGCAGAATTGCGAGATAATTGGCTCTTATTTATGCGCAAACCCAACCAACGAAATTTGCCGCGGGAGGCTTTGCTCTGCCGGGCCATGTAACTGTGACTAGGTCGCGATGCTTAACGAGTTCGCGTATCAAAATTCTTCGAATGATTCATCGAATGGCATTAAGAAAGGCCACTGACAACAGCAACTAATCGTAACCTACCGACCATTTCATCACTTGCACGTGCACCCAAAATTACCTGACAATCGGGGTGTAAAGAACTGACTAATGATTCACTCAATTGGTTCAGGTGAGACAAGGTCATATCCGGACCTCCTTCAACTTGTATCAAACAACCCTTTGCGTCTGAAACATCTACTTCGGTTAACGGAGAACGTTTAGCCAACTCTACAACCTGCAAAGGATCTACTACACCTCCCGTTCCGACAATTAGAGTAGCACCGCCTTGATGTTCCACAACTGTTCGAAGATCCATTAAGTCGAGATTGAGTTTCCCTACCTTCGCCAAAGTCGTCACAAGGCCTTCGACCAAATCCTGAATCCAACCAGAACCTGATTGCCAATCCTCACCCCTAGCTCTAGCATACCAAGCAAGTCTCTCCATACTAACCCGTATACAGACATGTGATTGTTCTTCCAAAGCTGGTAACGTGGCATTAGCTATAGCGCTTCTAAGGGGTTGCTCAGCGAATGGTAGACCCGCGACCGACATTACAATACAATTCCTAGCACGGGCAATTCGCGCTAGTTCATTTGCCGCCCCTGACCCAGTACCTCCACCTAACCCCGTCATTATGAAAACTAATTCTGCTGTTTCCAATAAAGGCTCGATTGCTCCAAGACCCTCGCTTAGCCGATGTGCTGCAAGATTCGGGAGAGCAGCAGCACCACTTCCGTCCCCAACTGCATCAAGGTGCAGGCAATGTGCTTGACCAGAGCCCCTAAACGAGGTTTCGTCAGCATCTATCAACAGAAGGTCGGAGAGGTCCAGGCACTGTTGGTGCGCTGCAACAGCCCATGAACAACCAAGGCCACCGACTCCGGCGATGAGTATCGCACCCTCGTGCATATCTACTATTGGAGAACAGGCGTGCCTTCAAACTGCGGGTCAATCGTAGGTAAGATAACGACGATATCGCCTTCTTTCGTCTCTTGCCCAAGCATTGTCTGGTTCTATCTCAAGAACCATGTCATAGTATTCAACAGCCTTTTCAAACTCTGATAGATATCTCCCACACATGTGCCCTAAATTATTCAGAACAGGCACGCAATTTGGATGTTCTTTCAACATCCGTAAAAGTATATCCTCCGCTCCAGATATATCCAACACCTCCATCTTTTCCTCGGCCTCATCTAGAGAGGAGATTTGCTCGTCGCTCAGACGGTAGATATTCTTCCAAATAGGACCCGACATAAATCGGACGAGACGGTGATTTGGTTTGAGTTTTCTCCGTCAGAGGTCGTTGCGAAATATTTGCAAAAAAATAAGCGACCCCGAAGGGGTCAAACTGAAACCTTGATAGCCCTCAATCTGCTGGAATGAGATAGGTGTCAGAGGTCCAATGATGAGAGTACATCTACCGACCTTTCATCGGCTTGTAGTTCTGGGCTGTTTCGCCGTATTATTGGCTGGTTCAACACAAGGATATTCAAATGGAATTGGTGGTGATGAAAATGGTGATGGGGATGTGGCTCTTGCAGGTTGTACTTGCCACAATGAATTACCTGACAACTCAGTGACTGTGATATTAGATGGACTACCATATCATTACTCGGCAGATACTACTTACCCGCTTACCATTCAACTAATTGGAGGTCCCGATATCGATTCATCTTCGAACACTGGTGGTTTTGCTATGAGAGTAACCTCGGGCTCGCTAGCGGGTGCAGAAGGATTCGAGACACTGGTGCAGAATTGGGAGGATGATGTGACTAGCTTAACTCATTCAGGTGCCGGTGCTGAAATTCCAGACAGGACTTGGAGGATTACTTGGACGGCACCTGAAAACGGAACGGGAGCTGTAACCATTTGGTTAGCAGGAAACTCAGTTAATGGAGATGGAGTTCCAAGTGAACTCGATCGGTGGAATCGTCTTTCAATATCGTTGGAGGAAGGGGAAGACTCAGGGGATACAAGAACCGTTTTCAGCGGAAATGGTGAGATTGAACCTCCTGCCCCAGTAGAATCTCATGTAGACCTTCACCACATGGGTGCTAAGCTTAGAGCTCATTGGTTAGGATTACTTGGATTTGCTGCAGTTATCTTGGTTATTGTGTTCTGTGGATTTTTCTTAAGGTATGGGTTCTCTAGACATTACGTTGGAAGAAGCAATTTGCTAAAATTACGAATCAAGCACCTACGACGAGGTGACCAACTATGAGAGACGATGTTGTGATGAAACTTCTGCGTGAAGTCAAGGCAGGGAAAGTCAGTGTAGAGGACGCACGCGATGCACTGTCTGAAGTTGAATTAAGTGAGGATGCTTACCAGAACGCTGTAGACCATGGAGTATTCAATGACCCAGAACCAGGGACCATTATTCGTGCCAGTATTTCGCCATCTAGTGATTCTTGGCTTGTCATCATATTTGCTATGTGGGGGATTCTATGGACCCTATATTGGGCTGGTACGCTTTCTTATGGATTGTACAACCATTGGGATCAGCAGCGATTATCCTTCCATCTTGCGATGACTCTACTCACAGTAATTTTGATGGGGATAGTTTACCTGAGATTTGTAATGCCTGATGTAATTATTGTCAAGCATAGAAGAAACAAATACATTACTTCAAACGATTCGGATGGGTGGAAGCAATACGAGGTGTGAATGATGGCGCGAAGATTTCGACTAAGGCCCCTTCCCAGTGACGATGAAAACTGGTGGGAAGAGTCGAATCCTGCTATTGACCGAAGGGAGTTTATGCGCCACTCATTCAATACTGCAGCCGGAGTTATTACTATGGCTAGCCTTGGTAGTATCGGTTTTGCTTCACTGCTAATGGGTACTGCCGATTCTTCCGGAGGAGATTCCGCCGTTAGATTCTGGGTACCTACCGGTGCGGAAGATTCCGCTTGGTATGGTGACCGTCATCTTGAACCTATGAATTACTCTGCTTTTGTTGATGCGGCTGCAAACAGTGGCACCGGTATGTCCGGGGCGCAAGGCGTATGGTCTGGAATGCCCGTTAACGTAGTTTATGTCCCGCACGAAGAAAACGTCTCAAAAGCAGCAACCACAAACGTACCCCGGTTCCAATTTATGGACGGCTACAATGAGAGCGGAAAATATATTGGAAGTGGTTACGAACTGGAAGAGAATCCAGATTATGCATCATTGTCAATTCATGATAATCTGATTTTGATTTTCTCCCGTTGCACTCACCTTTGTTGTATCCCTGGCTGGCAACTTGTGCAAAATGATTTTACAAATGACCAATGGACACCTGGAGCTGTTGACGCCGGTGGGAACAAATTATTCTGTATCTGTCACTCTAGTAGATTTGACCCTACGGCTATAGAGAAAAATCGTAGTAGAAACAGATCATCTGGTGCGGAATTTGACTTCGTTGGAATTCGTAGAACGGGAGGTCCTGCACCCTATGGTTTACCACTAATTCCTTGGGTAAAGTCCGGAGATATTATCGAAGCTCTGCCCGACTTTATCGATTGGTACACATATTGCGATTGAAGGTGAGAAAATGTTACAATTCTGGTTTCTATGGATTTTCATCGCACTAATTGTTGTGATAGTTGCATTCACCCTCCGCAAGGAGCGAGAGGATATGCCTCGAAAGGATATCTTGAGGGCTGTGGAAACAAGTGCTGGAAGCATGGGGCTAGCAGAGAAATCATTCCTCTGGGCTTTCTCGTGGTTAGATACTAGGTTTAGAATTCAAGATTACTGGGGTATGAGCAGAGACGCCTACTACAGTGTTCATCGCCAAATGCCGCTTACTCACGCTGAGAAATACAAACTACGAATCATTTGGTATTGGTATCCATTATATTGCCTTGGTGGAATATCCTTCCTGGCCTTCGTTATTCTAGTAATCACAGGCGCAATTCTAGGGCTATACTACGTCCCTGGAGGTGAGGGTGACCCCACTCCTGCCTATTCCTCTATGGAATTCATCATGACTCAATTACCATTTGGTTATATCATTAGATCTATTCACCATTGGACTACACACTTTATGGTAGCCGCCGTATTCCTGCATATGTGCAGGGTTTACTTCACTGGAGCATACAGAAACCCTCGTGAGTTGAACTGGCTAATCGGAGTCGCCTTGATGTTCTTCACCATCTTTTTCGGATACTCAGGATATCTCCTCCCTTGGGATAGTCTAGCGTTCGGAGCTGCAACAATTGGAATCAATATGGCAAACTCTACCCCATTGATTGGATCATGGATTGCGACTGCTATGTTTGCAGGAACATCGCTCTCTGGTCAAACAGTTACCCGAATGTACTTCTTGCACGTATTCATTTTACCAGTTGTGGTGACAACACTGATTCTAGCTCATTTATTCATCGTATGGGTGCAAGGAATTGCGGAGCCACATTGATTGGAGGATAATCACATGGGAATGATAGATAGATTTGGCCGAATCGCAGACACCTATGTCCGCGAAAAAAGTAGCCTTTTGGAATCTGAAAAAGAACGTAGGCGTGTCCATATGGGCCACGCATTTTGGCCAACAGAAGTTCTACGTGATACAATCATCTTTGCATCTATGTTGATGGTCCTATGTTTCTATTGTTGGTTAATCCCCCCGCCGCTACACAGCGCTGCTGATCCGTTTGCACAAGCTGGGTTTGTTTTCCCAGATTGGTATGTTCTATTTTCCTACGGATATTTGCGATGGGGTGAATATCTACCACAATTCGTCATCCCTGCAGGCCCGATTGGAGAGTTCCTAGGTTCACCAGTAATCTCATGGAATGCCGCTTGGTGGGGTGCTGCTCTTACTGGAATTCCAGTCGGCATTCTAGCACTTCCACCTTTCTTACCTGGGCGAGAAAAAAGAGGAGTTGAAGATCCATGGTTTGCAACTGCTGGAGCAGTTTATCTTGCCCACGTCTGGTTTATCTCTGTGTATTCCATCAATATCTTTCTAGAATTGTACGCCAAAGACAGGACGGATTATTGTTGGGCTAATTCGAAACACATTTTTGACTGTGGAAGACAAGCACCTTGGACTGCAGAAATATTCAATGCGGTGCCTTGGATTCTCACGGGGATTTTTATCTTCGCTGTGTTATTTTTCAGTATCAGATGGTTCCTTGTCAATTCCATCGGTGCTAGATTAACGCCTTCTATGGGTAAGCAAGTAGCGGTTGGTACACTAATCATTGCTGTGTTAATTTCAGCAGTGACTTGGCCAATTTACGAAGGTGGTTTCTGGGATTATGGAGGCCTTGGTGCAATGGATGAAATCGAAGAATTAGAAGGTATGCGGGGCCAACCATCCGATACTCTAGTGTATTCCGAAAAAGGCGACGATTGGGAAGATTGGGAAGATGAATGTCTAACTTTCTCCGAATCATCAGACCTAGGTGTTTGGCAGACTTTAGATGAAGATTATGATCCGAAAAAATGGTGTGTTATACCGGCAGTACATTGGTCAAATTGGGGCATTTACCAACCAACACAATCTCTGATTATCGACTTTGAAGGATTTAATGACCATTCATTCGATGGGAAAAACTCAGCAGGTGAAGCCGCAGAATATATTGGAACAAACGATGGTAGTGTCATCAGCAATTCATGGAGTGACATTATTGAAATCGAAGACTTGGGAGCTTCCTCGGTGTTTGTGGATGTGGGGTGTAATTTCCGAACCACTGAAAGAAGTGCAGGAACTCACACTCAAGAATTGACGATTTCAAACGATGCAGGTAACATTCTCTGGTCAGTGGAGGAGTCTTGCGATAGTACAACACTAAAATTGACGCCAGGGACTTATCTCCTAAACTTCCAAGTTAGTTCAAGTGGAGTGAACGAATCCGTCACAATGATTACCGATTATTCTGCTGTAGCTTTCCAACCACTTCTACTCGATGAAAATGGAGCCGCAGTAAATCGAGCAGCCCTCCCAATTGGTACCGATTTATCCACTATGACTTTGGAAAACCCAACTTACAAAAAGAATCCAAAAAGTTTGGATGCAAAGTTAACTTACTCGATATTCGTTCCATGTTTGGGTGTTGGTGCGATTGTCTTTATGCTCATGAGAAGCATGGCAAGAGGTTACGAGTGGGAAATGAACAAGTGTTATGGCTGTGATTTGTGTGATGATGCATGTCCTGTAAGATTGTTCAACGCGGGTGATAAGTTGAATATTATTTACAATACTTGGAATAATGAAGATGATGGAGTTCCGCTTTATTCCTGCCTGACCTGTACTGCCTGTACCAACGCATGTCCTCAATTGGTAGATTACGACTCATACATAGATATTCGACGCAACCTAATCGTGGGCGGGCCACCAGCCGCAGAAATACCTCACACCGTTCTTCAAGCAGTATTGACAGCAGAAGCAGAAGAGGATGCAGATGTAGAATTCATTCCTGTTGAAGAATATCCTATCGATTCAAGCATTGGATATTATCCTGGTTGTGTAGATTACATCGATCAAGAAATGATATTTAGTCATGTGAATGAAGGTGAGATGAATCTCGGTGAAACAACATCCGCTGCTTTCACTATCTTTGAAGAAATGGGCAAGGATGTAACCTATCTTGGTCGAGATTTCCTAAAGTGCTGCGGTCACGACCAAAAGTGGCAGGGAATGACTGAGGTATTTGAGAAGCTAAAGGCCTACAATCAAAAGAAACTCGGAGAGAGCGGAATAGACACACTGGTTACATCTTGTGCAGAGTGTTTCCGTACTTTTGCTATGGATTACGAACTCGAAGAAATGAAGGTAATGCATACCACTGAGTATCTGATTGAAAATGGATTCGAAATGGATTTGGCTGTTGACGAAGATGTAACTGTCACATACCACGACCCATGTCGTTTAGGTCGCCAAATGAACATCTACGATGAACCCAGAGACCTAGTTAAGGCGGTTGATGGAGTTGACCTAGTGGAGATGGAGCACACCGGAGAAGATGCACTATGCTGTGGTGTATCTAGCATGATGTCGTGTAACGAGAATAGCCGTGCTTTACGTCTAGAACGATTTGACGAAGTAAAGGCTACTGGAGCCGAAATCATGCTGACAAGTTGTCCGAAATGTGTCAGTCACTTTGAGTGCCTGAAGTTTGAAGGAGATCCTAGACACGACTTCGAAATACTCGACGTAGTATCTTTCCTAGCACGCCAGATTGATGCAAAGAAACAGGCGTGAGAGAGTTGACTACGGTTGACCGCGATTGGATATCAGGATTCATGATAGGGCCTGTAGCCACCCTTACCGTTGCAGTTAGCTTGTCCTGGAAAGCGGCTTGGATAGGTATGGTTTGTGATTTAATCATTGGATTTTTTTTGATCCTAATCGCCCTTGGGTACAACAGGCCTAACATGGCGAAGGGGACTTTGACTGGATTCTGTGTGGCGTTTCTCATCTCAATACATCCACTTTGGCTGACGTTTTTCGCTTAACATGTTTTGATAAGTCAAAGCCGGTAGCACCGGTTAGAATGACCGGAAGGCCCGACCTTGCAGCTCGAAGGTCCCGTGAGCAAAAGCGCATTCGTATGATGATGAATGCTATGCGGGCAGAGGAACGAGCTAAGCTGAAGGGTGGGGAAGACGCTGTTGCCTGGGTTAAGGAAGAATTGTGTATAGGATGTGACCAATGCACGATTGTATGTGATGATGATGCCATCGAGTTATATGACACACCATTAGCAAGTCCGATAATGAACGTTGATGTCAACCGTAAGGCAAGGGTACTAAGAGACCCTTGTACAGGTTGCAAATTGTGTGTTCTTGCTTGCCCCACGGATGCAATAATTATGATTGATAGGTGATTTAATGACCGAAGAAGACCCTGTAAGATTTGGTGCAGAATTCGGACCGAAGAGAACTGAGAACTCTACAGGAGTTTCTCTTTCTACCTTCAAAAACCTAGTTTGGATATCCAATTTAGGTGGCTTAATTCTCTGCGCAATAGCACTAGAAATGATCATAACAGGTCAATTTCAATGGGGTCTAGCATGTATGATCGCAGGTGTAATAGTGGCTCTATTTCCATCAAATTATGAGATAGTTGGTATGGAAGCTATCCAAGGAGGAGATATGGATGAGGATGAGTCTGTCTCCGAAGGTCGCCTCGGTCAGAAAGATGATGAAAATTGGTGGGCCGGCGACGATTAGGTTGCGTCGAATATCGAAGCATGAAGTAATCAATTTGCAATAAAGGAAGGTTATCTTACTGAGGCCAAGGTCCGACGTCATCGAGGATATCTAACAAATCTCCAGTTCTAGGTTTTGGACCTGATTCAGTAAGGTGCATAGCATGAAATATTCTAATGCCAATTGCCATGTCGGGTTGATCTAACAATTGTTTAGACAAGATCCCATATTGTTTGGCCCAATCTTCTGCTCTATCTGATAGTGAATTGATTATTTCTGAAACTAAGGTTGGACTTGTAGCGGTTCCAGCGGGTAGTTTTGGCCGTCGGACGATTTCTTTTGGCAAACTCGTCAAATCAGCAGCAGCCCTCAGTGCCATCTTTTCATCATCATTAGATAATCGCCAAGACAATGGCAATTGATTTGCAAGATTTGCATGACACATGCCGAGAAATGGGACTCGAGCTTCTAGGCCTTGAGCCATTGAATGTCTGTCACCAAGTCTCAGTTGAAAATTTGACATTTGGCCCCTACTTTGTTCAAATTCCAATGTATCGCTAAGGTTAGCGAAATTATCTTCTGGCATGATACTGTCTGATGACCAAGGCTTTCCAAGGCCTCTATCATTTTCTGAAATAGAAATTTGTCCAGCTAAACTCAATCTAGATTTGACAACATTTGAGTGTTCTGTTAAGGCTCGATATCTGGAATAACCTGCATGCAATTCATCTGCGCCTTGTCCGCAAAGTGCGACTGTTACATTACCTTTCATTTGTTCAAAAACAGATTGCCAAAACATCACGGTGATATCTAGGTCTTCTCCATTCCAAACAAACTCTGGTAATTTCTTCCACATTGTATTTTCATCCATAATATGGACGTTATGACCTAAGTCGTGATTTTTTGTTACCATAATTGATGCCTGTAAATCGACATTTTCCTCGCTATCTGCAACGGTCCAACATTCAGGTGTGGGTTTGCCAGCTGAATCTGCTGCATCATTTGCCAATGCAGCCATCAAACTGGAATCCAATCCGCCTGAAAGAACAATTCCAACTGGGACATCTGCCATTAAACGGTCTTGGATCGAATCGCTTAGGCTGTTTAGCAATTGAGAGGCGTTGGTCGAAGGACTCCAATTTTCGCTTGGAATTACACGAGGTTTCCAATATTTAGCGACACCAGTCAAGGTCGCTTTTCCTTCTACTAACGACCAAGTTTCGATTGTTCCGATTCCTACTGATGTGACTCCTTGGAACAACGTTGTTTGGTCCAAAGGATATTCGTAAGCCAATCTTACCGAAAGTGCGGAAATATCTGGTTTGGGAGAAAAACCAGTGTGACCTCTGAATGCCTTGACTTCCGAGGCAAAAAGTAAGGTTCCATCTAATAATTGAGTTCTTACTAGAGGCTTAATCCCGAAAGGATCACGGCAAAGTATCAATTCCTTAGACTTCGGATCCCAAAGAGAGAAACCCCACATCCCGTCCAATTTTGAGACCCATTCAATGTGTCTCTCAGCTGGGTTTTCTCCAACAGGTCGGTTCCAAGAATATTTTCTGTGTAAAGCCATTATCACTTCTGAATCACCGGCTGTCCGGAATGGATAATCTCGTAATGTAGATTTGATTTTTTGATGATTGTAAATTTCTCCGTTAACCATCAATACACAACCATGATCGCTGTGTATTGGTTGATGGGAGCCATCTAAGTCAATTATCGATAGTCTGGCGTGTGAAAAAGCAACTGAACCATCTGCCTGCTCTACATTAGCCAGGAAATCCCCTGAACCATCTGGTCCCCGGTGGCCAATTACGCTAGCCATTGAAATGGCTTCTTCGAGACTACCATTCCCGAGTAAGCCAGCGATGCCGCACATATTGATACTACGGGGGCGATTACATCATCAAAGTGATGTGAGGAATTGCAAATAAAAATTGAATTTTAAGCTCAGACAGGGAAGACGATGAATATCGCAAATGATGCTACGGAAGCCAATGCCCAGACAAATAGATAGAAATTTTGTGAAAGAGGCGACTCTACAATCCCTTCTGACTTCTCTGACTCGGCCATGTGTATCACCCTTCCGCACGGTAAATCGGGTTGTAAATGTGACTCCAAAAAAAACACTTAGGGAATATTCAGTGTTGAGCATCAGAATATCCAATGAGTGATTAGCAATGGAACGAGAGGGAACAATATCATAGTAGCGTTATCATCAATCCAACTAACTCTTGGAACTTCACCCGCGACAGTAAGAGGGGCGAGAAACAAAGCCGCGAGGAAGGGGGTGGAAAATAGAGTGACTGATATCATCCAGACTGAGTATGATACTACAAGCCCGACAATTATTGCGGCCTTCATCCCCTTCTTTGCTCTCTTCACCTCACCCATAATTGGGTCGACAAAAGTCAATCCACAAATTAATGGGATTGTATATTTTCCTGCCTCTAATCCATCTCCCTCTTGAGGTGCTAAGATTAGGGTTAAGCAGACTGCAAAAGCGCCCCATCCTAATGCGCTAATTTGGTTTGCTTCGTATTCTCTTTGACCGATGATTACGATTTTCATTTTCACTCTAATTGCTTCAATTAGAATAAACGAAACTAATACTGCAATGACGAATTCACGGGGTTTTAGATTTACAAATCCCGCAATTTCATCCCCCCAAAGATAGTATGCGAAGGGAATAATACACATCGCAATATGAGTCCCTCGACGAAACCAATGCCCTCCAGTACCACCTACAGAGTGCTTAGCATGATCAATATCTACTGGTATTTCGCTCATTGGTCACCCCTCCTCGCGAATCCTATCCACTGCTTCTTGCAGAGTAATGCTTCCTTTTTCAAGGGCTTGCAAAGTACCATCTAATTCCATAGAAGTAAGTAGAGTTGAATCCCATGCAGAAATCAAACGTTCGCGTACTCTCAGACGTTCTCGACCTGTAGATGTTATCACATTTTCAAGCTCATCAACCAAGTCTTCTACACCCTGTCCTGAATGAGCGGAAACCATTAGGACATTTGGAGTCGTGTCGTCTTCCCCAACAGATAATGCAGATTTTACTGCCTTCGCTGCTCTTTCCGCTTCAGGCAAATCTGACTTGTTGATTACAATCAAGTCTGCAAGTTCCATAATACCTGCTTTCTCTGCTTGGATAATATCTCCTCTATCCGGTCCATCGACAAGAATAATTCTATCAGCAAATGCTACCACTCTAATCTCAGATTGACCTGCACCTACAGTCTCAATTATGATGTTCTTCCAACCACATTCAGATAGGATATCGACCATAGGCGTCAAACAATCCATCAATCCACCAGGATGGTTTCTTGTCGCAAGGGAACGGATGAAAACTAAATCGGAGGAATCTGCATTTACCATCCTCATTCTATCCCCAAGAAGAGCCCCTCCGCTTCTCGGTGATGAAGGGTCAACCGCTAAGACCGCTACCGACTCTCCACGCTCAATCCAAACATCAATCATCTTTCCAATTAGAGAGGATTTCCCTACTCCTGGAGGCCCCGTTATTCCTAAAGACGAGCCCTTACCATGTTCAACTGGAGAATTGTGACCTTCTTCAACAAGAGTTAGTAGTTTGGAAAGAGAACGTCGATTACCAGCACGAGCAGTTTCTAGCAGGTCCTCTGAATTATTCACCAGTGCCACCCAGCCTCTTCACCAACTCCAACAGGCTCTCCTGACTCTGAGCGTTCTTCAATTGTTGAAAGGAATTCTAGAATCTCTTTTGAGGTCGTACCGGGGCCAAAGATAGCTCTAACCCCTACATCGTACAGACTCTGTCGATCGTGTTCTGGAATAATCCCCCCAGCAAAAACGATTACATTGCTCATTTCTGATTCACGTAATCCTTCACAAACCCTTGGGATTAGAACAGAGTGAGCCCCGGATAGCGACGAAAGCCCAAGAGCTCCTGCATCTTCGTCAATTACAATGCGCACTATCTCATCTGGAGTTCGACGAAGGCCTGTATAAATCACCTCATGACCTCCGTCACGTAGGGCTCTTGCGATTACCTTAGCACCCCTATCATGACCATCAAGGCCGGGTTTGGCAACTACTATCCGCATGGTTAAGTCGTACTTGGGACATCTGCAATAGCCTTCAAGGAACCGATTGAGGCATTTTGCTCTGTATGCTCTCATTAGGAATGCTCATGGGCGGCTTTGACTCGTTGTAGATTCAGCCATGTCAGGGGTGAAGGAACGTATCGATGACTTGCGCCGCCGTAAGGCACAGGCGGAAGCCGGTGGCGGACAGAAGCGAATCGCCGCACAGCACGCTCGTGGAAAGATGACTGCTCGTGAAAGAATAGAACAATTATTAGACCAAGATTCATTTGTAGAGGTCGATGGATTAGTTGAACATAGATGTCGAGATTTTGACATGGATAGAAATGTCATCCCTGGTGATGGAGTGGTTTGTGGGCATGGTACAATTGATGGTAAAACCGTGTATTGTTTCGCTCAAGATTTCACAGTATATGGTGGTTCATTAGGAGAGATGCATGGATTGAAAATCTGTAAAATACTCGATATGGCGCTAAAGACAGGTGCCCCTGTGATTGGCCTAAACGACAGCGGTGGAGCACGAATTCAAGAAGGAGTTGCTAGCCTAGGTTCGTACGCTGAGATATTTTTTCGAAACGTAAGAGCAAGCGGAGTTATCCCCCAAATTTCGGTAATCATGGGTCCCTGTGCTGGCGGGGCTGTGTACTCTCCTGCGATTACAGATTTTGTGGTAATGGTAGACCAGACCGCTCACATGTTCATCACTGGTCCAGAAGTCATCAAAACCGTGACCAACGAAGAAGTTAGTTTCGAAGACTTAGGTGGCGCATCAACCCATGCAACTAGATCAGGTGTGACTCATTTTACTGCAGATAACGATGATGATGCGCTAGAACTGGTAAGAGACCTAGTTGCTATGCTACCTCAAAACAACCTAGAAAAACCACCAATAAAATCAACATCTGATCCCTTGGATAGGGATTGTGAAACTCTCGATAAGTTGATTCCAAATGACTCAACAACTCCCTATGACATATTAGATGCAATCGAGGCGACGATAGACGATGGGGCATTCTTAGAGGTACAGGCAGACTTCGCTGGTAACATCGTAGTAGGATTCGGGAGACTTGGGGGGCATACCATTGGAGTTGTTGCTAATCAACCAAAAGTTTTGGCAGGTTGCTTAGACATCGATGCCTCCGTAAAGGCCGCTAGATTCGTAAGATTTTGTGATGCTTTCAATGTACCACTACTAACTTTTGTTGATGTCCCTGGTTTTCTCCCAGGAGCAAGTCAAGAGTGGGGAGGGATTATCCGCCATGGAGCAAAGTTACTCTATGCATACGCCGAAGCAACGGTTCCAAAATTAACCGTAATCACACGGAAGGCATACGGAGGTGCTTACGATGTTATGAGCAGTAAACACATTAGAGGCGATTACAACATTGCATGGCCGTCAGCCCAACTTGCGGTTATGGGGGCTGAAGGTGCTGTGCAAATTATCCACCGACGTAGAATAGGTTCTGCAGGCGACCAGGAAGGTGAGAAGAAGCGGTTAATCGACGATTATGAAGAGACTTTTGCCAATCCATATCGCGCCGCTTCACTAGGATATCTAGATGATGTCATTCAGCCGAGGGAGACCAGGGCTAAATTGACTAAAGCATTAGGCGCTCTGCTAGAAAAAGAAGAAATTAGACCCGCTCGTAAACACGGAAACATCCCATTGTGAGGTATACTATGGCTCGAAAAAAAGATCGTTTGCGGGCTGCTGCTATACTGGCTGTGTTGCTAGAAGAAGAAGAAGGGCAGGCACTGCAATCATCTGAAGGCAGAGATGGAGGAGCTGCGTGGTCTCGAGACCATAGACGGTCGCTAATCGGAAGAAGAAATTTGTTCCGAGCACGTACACGCAGAAGTACCACTAGGTGATAATATGAAAAAACGCAAAGTCAAAGTCGACGGTGAGGTATATGAAGTCGAACTTGAAAAGCAGAATGGATTATGGAATGTCACCATTGAAGGAAAGAGTTTCAACATAGAAATCGAAGGTAGTTCTGTTGGAGACACCTCAGTTAGTAAACGGAAAAAGGCCACTAGGGGGAAAAAATCCGGTACTATTTCATCAACAATACCGGGTAAGGTTGTTTCCATATCGGCTAAAGAAGGTCAAATGGTATTAGAGGGGGATGTAGTAATGATTCTAGAAGCGATGAAAATGCAAAATGAGATTCAAGCCCCCTTATCAGGCACGGTGACTGCAATTAATTGCAAACCGGGAGATAGTGTTGAGGCAAATTCCCCATTAATCATCATTCAACCCGAAGAAAACAAAACTGAGTAGTACCTGAGGGATACCCATGCCGACCTGCGATTATCCACAATGTAAAGCCGAAGGAGAAAAAATCAGTCGGCTTTCCCCTGAAGGTTTCCTAGTCGCTACCGGAAAAAAAGCCTATTCGTTCCGAGAAGCATATCGTCGCTTTCATTATTGTAAAGAACATCATGATGAATTGATGACCAATGTCTGGAATAGAGTTCGTGCTAAAGACGATAAAGAAGACGGTCATGTCGCACCTACAGCAATTTAAGTTCAAACAAAGATAGATTGAATCGATGTATATCGCTTCAAATGAGCCCTAAAGCATCCTCAATCCTGTTTAGCTCTGGGCCAGTAGAACCTGACCCGACCAGTGCATCTGAATCACTCGCTACACATCCTGCGCCAACGTAAGGTGAACCAAAGCAAACCGTTCCAACCATCACAGGAACTTGCATAATTTCGGCTATCTTTTCCGCTTCTTCTGCAGAGATATCAGGATGCGCAAGAATTCCTTTGTTATTTGCAACGGTCATCGAACCAACGGTTTCCTGACCAGCGACTTTGGTTCGAATTGTATTGACGTTAAGCACCTCGCCAATCATATCAGCACCAGGCCCAGGAATAACTGGACTGACTATAGCACCGTGATCATTACAAGTGACAAGATTTCCAGCGGCATTTACACCGCTCTCTAGAACAACAATATCTCCGAAGCTGGTTAATTCGTCGAGATCTGCTTCGGTGGCGATATCGGCCACCGCTAAACCGTTCTTGTTTCCACGAATGAGAGAGCCAAGTAAGGCTGAACCACCAATTAGGCATGGATGCATTTCCAAATCAAAGGCAGATTGCAATTCCTCAACAGATGGTTTGTCCAAAGATGTAGGGTGGAACAATACGTCGCCTATTACGCTCAGATAAACTCCAACTTGAGCATGCCCAAGTATGTCGCCTGTTGATATTCCCATGGACTCACCTATGCTGTTCTGTATGTATGGCTACGCCCATAGTGAATGAATGTTGATGCGGGGAGGTGAAAGAGAGTGGCACAGCGACGCAAGTTCCCGTGGGCTCTCGCACCACAGTACAGTAAACGACGC
>Ga0208130_1000025_pt1 | contig 76490 bp, 74 predicted proteins | sample ETNtaG_31_FD_185771 | JGI IMG/M metagenome (GOLD analysis project Ga0208130, IMG submission 185771) | Marine microbial and viral communities from oxygen minimum zone, Eastern Pacific Ocean - ETNP201310SV78 (SPAdes) (version 2) | ecosystem: Environmental > Aquatic > Marine > Oceanic ... | reverse complement strand
AAGTATTGATTCAAGTTTTTTGTCAGCATCTTCTTGAGTTAACTTTCCTGCTTCTACTGCTCTATCAAGCCTTTCTTTTATTTGTGACTCTGTTGGTTTTTCATTTTTCTGGTATTCTTCTGCACTTAGATAGTTTTCTGTAAAGAAAATTGCTCCAATGAAAAGAACAACCGAAATCATAAAGACATAAATTTCTTTATGTAATTTATTATTTTCATCTAACAATATTTTTTTCATTTGAATCTCCAATATTTCAATTTATTACATCAAACTCTAAATTGCCTATATGTTAATCATATAAATGAAATATGAAGATTATATGAAGACTTTATAAATTTTAAAATTGTCATTACTTAGAATTTCTATCAGATTAAATTTAATAATATTTTGATAGTATTTAATAATGCATAAATAAAGCCGAAGTGGCGGAATGGCAGACGCGGTCGACTCAAAATCGGCTGGGGAAACCCGTGTGGGTTCGACTCCCACCTTCGGCACCAAAATTCATTATAATAAGGCTTTTGTATCTTAATATTTATGTTAAAATTGAATCTATGCGGGGGTAGCTCAGTTGGTAGAGCGTCTGCCTTCCAAGCAGAATGTCGCGAGTTCGAATCTCGTCTCCCGCTCCAAATCTATTCCTTTCTTACTAAGAGATTTAAATGGTCTTAATTCAGTCATATTAATTATTTTTGTAATATAGTAATAAAAAAACTAATTTCTATTTGAAAGGATGATACATGAAAGCTGCAGTTCTTTTTGAAACAAAAGGGAAATTATCAGTTGAAAATGTAGATATCTCAGAACCAAAAAAAGATGAAGTTATGGTTAAAATTTCTGCAAGTGGACTCTGTCATACTGACTGGGAGACAATGCATGGATTTCAGCCAGTTAATCTTCCTGCAATCATCGGACACGAGGGAGCAGGGATAGTTGAAGCAATAGGAGAAGGTGTAGATCATGTAAAAGTTGGAGATCATGTTATTTGTTCATGGAATCCAAACTGTGGTATATGTTTCTATTGTGATAATGGTCAACCAATATTATGTGAAGTTCAAAAAAAAGCAAACTCAAAAGGTGTACTTTTTGATGGGACTACTAGAGCATCAATTAATGGTCAAAACATTCATTACTACAGCCTAGTTTCATCTCACGCAGAGTATACTATCATTCCAAAGCAAGCCGCTGTTAAAATAAGAGAAGATTTTCCTCTAGATAGAGCTGCATTATTGGGATGTGCCGTAATGACAGGATATGGAGGAGCTGTATATGCTGGAGATATTAAACCAGAAACTTCTGTTGTTGTTATAGGATGTGGAGCTGTAGGACTTAGCGCTATCCAAGGGGCTAGAATAGCAGGAGCTTCTAAAATCATTGCAGTTGATATTTTTGATAATAAATTAGAGTTTGCAAGAAGAGTTGGAGCTACACATACAGTTAATTCGAAAAATATAAACCCTGTCGAATTCTGTGCTGAATTGACTGATGGAAGAGGAGTTGACTACGCAATAGAATCTGCCGGTCAAAATGAAACAATTAGACAGACTTTAGAATGCTCAAGGCCTGGTGCAAGAATCGTTATTTTAGGAAAAACACCTTATGGAGTAGAAATAAATCTTCCTTTTTATACTATGATGGGAGAAAGAGAAATTATAAGAACATCTTACGGTAAAAGCAGACCTAGAATAGACTTTCCAAGACTTGCAAATTTATACATGAGTGGAGAACTATTTTTGGATGAAATGATTAGTAAAACTTATAAAATTGAGGAAATAAATGAAGGTTTTGATTCTCTAGAAAAAGGAGAGTTAGCTAGAGGTTTGATTATATTTTAAGAGAGGTTAAGAAATGGGTAAATTATTAAAATTTTCAGGAAATAATATAGATAGACTTGAAGTTGAAAGAAGAGACGACAATTGGATTCAAGAAAAATTAAATGATCCTAATTCTAAAGTTTTAGTTTATTACAGATCAAAAGTACTAGTTAAGAAAATATTTACAAACATAAGCTTAAAATTTCTAAATTTAGGAGATATTAAATCTAAAGGAATTGATCCTGAACTAATATTACTTGGATCTATATCAGGAGATATCTATCTAGCTACTGATTTAGCAAATTTAGATGAAGAATTCGTTAATGAAAATCTTCTAACTAAGAGTGATGAATTTATTGATTGCAGAACTGCTGGAGATCAATTAGCTCAGAGTCAGGGTGGAATTATAAGCCAAAGCAAAAGTCAATTAGAATGGAATAGAAAAAATTTATATTGTGGAATTGATGGCGGAGAAACATTAGGGCTCCGGGGAGGTCAATCAAGAAAGTGTTCAAAATGCGACATAGAACTTTTTCCACGGACGGACCCTGTAATAATAACCCTCGTTAGTAACGGTGATTATTGTTTATTGGGACAATCTAAAGGAAGGTTATCGAACTTAAATATATATTCATGCCTAGCAGGTTTTGTAGATCAAGGGGAATCTATTGAAGAAGCTGTTGCTAGAGAAATTATGGAAGAATCAGGAATCAAAGTCAAAGATGTTACATATTATGCCTCTCAGCCATGGCCATTTCCTTGGTCTTTAATGATTGGATGCCATGCAAAAGCAGATTCTGAAGAAATAAACTTTGATGAGCATGAAATGCATTCAGTAAAATGGTTTCACAGGGACGAAGTTATTTCCGCTCTAGAAGAAAAAAATAAGAACTTAAATGTACCGGGGAATATTGCTATTGCCCATCACTTAATAAAAGCATGGGCAAATAAAGAAGTCTGATCTAATTAGTCTGAAGATCTTCTTTCATCAGCTATATCCAAGGTGTCACTAAATTCTCCAGGAATTATACCTAAGAATTGTCCTCCCAATAGATTTTTTACATCTATTACTACACCTACCATAATACTTTCTCTAATAATCTTATCTGCTGCTTCTCTTGATGTATCCTTAATGCTATTTTCGAACATTTTGGCAATAGCTTCTTCAGAAATTTCAAGTCTTCCATCTTCTTCTTCGTCAGGAGTATAAGTCCATCTAGCAGTTATATTTACTAATATTGTTGTAACTAAAAATCCAAGTACTAGTCCAGAAGCTAAACCTCCAATTGAATTTACTTTATTACCAATTCCAAATGTAAGTTTATTTATTATTAACTCGATTGTTCCACTGAAAAGTTGAACAGACAAAAAGCCCGCAATTAATAATATTCCATAACCTATTACTGTTACTAAACCATCACTTTCTAGTTCTAGTCCGATAGCATCTACAATCATCTGAGATAATAAACCACCAATGACCATAGTAATTGCAACTAAAATTATGTATAAGATATTTTTTATCAAACCCATTCTGTAGCCTAAAATTACTCCTAAAACTATAGGTGCTAGAAGTATCCAATCGTACCAAACCATATCTTAACCCTCTCTCGCTATCTAAAATTTAGATTTTATATACATTTTTACTATTACTTGCTAATAGTAACAAAATTGTTATTTCTGTATTCATAAATTATTAGTTTATGTTAATATATAATAAAAATTGTTGCTTGTAGAAATAATAACAGAAAATTATAAATAGAACAGCGAAGTAAATTATGCCTAAAATAAACCTCTTTAAGAAACTTTCAAATGTTTCTTTATTTTCCTTGATTCTAATAACCCTTTTTAGCTTTGGTATTTCAGATTCCGAAGAAATTTCAGCTCAAATGCCTGGTATGCCTGGAATGGGTAATATGATGGGAGCGATGGGGATGGAATCTGTTCCTTCAGAATGTAGAAGCAATCCTGGAACAGGTGAAGTTTTTTGTGAAGTAAAAATGGATATTAGTATGATGTCAATGACAACTACTTTTGCACCTTTCGAATATTATGAAGGGCAAGGTGTATGGTTTCAAGGATGTATGCTTCCAGGGCAACAATATGAAAATTACGAAGCTGCTTGGATAGAAAGACAATATGTTGGACCATCAAACGCAAATCCGAATGAGCAAGGTACAAACGTTTTTATAAGAGGAAATATGCCCACAGAACCTGGAGTTCAATCAGCAAAATGTAAATATCAATTTTTCCTTAAAGACTCTCCATTAGTACAGCCAGGAGGGCCATACCATAACCCTCAATGGGAAGCAGATATGGAAACTCAACGAATGTACGAAGAAGCAGATAACATACGAAGAGAGGCAGAAAGAAAAAGAGCTGAAGAAGAATTGCTAAGAGCCAAGCAGCAAGCTGAACTTGATCTTCAAATGCAAGAAGAAATGAGAAAGCAGCAAGAAGCTCAAAATCAAGGAAACAACCAGGGAATAGGTAATATTTTTGGGCAAGGTCCTGTAGGTAATATTTTTGGAAATCAATTCAAAGCTCCAACTGATGAAGAAGTTCCTAATGGTCCTTTCATAAACCTAACAGTTATTAAGACTGAAGATAGATGGAAAGTTATGGAATGTATTGCTAACTTTATAGAAAGTGATATTGGAATGCCATATGAACAGGCTTATATGGACTTTGCATTTCCTTTGGGAGTTAGATCACTTCAAGAACCTGATTTTTATTATGATGCAGTAACAAATTGTATGCAATTGAGTTTCAGTAAGTTACTTAGTGGAGGCTGGGGAGTTAATAATCAAGAATCTACTTCTACTGGAACAGCACCAAGGGCCGATCTAAATGCGATGATGGAAGCTTGCATAGTTCCGCACCTTTCTGACAATATGAATATTCCTAGAAATGTCATAATGGATGATATGGTAACAATTGAAACAGGTAAGAGATCAATGTCTAGGCAAGAAATGCTAGCGGCTTATGATTGTTGGTATCACTGGGACGCAAATATAAGACCTAATCCAAATAATTCTCCAGGATATTTCCCTCTAGATACTGATTTATTGGTCACTTTTATATTTGGAGATCAAGAAATTATGGGACAAGCTTGTATGATTGATTCTGTGCAAGATGCTCAAGGAATGAACAGGCAGCAATCCGAAAGAATAGTAAGTGACTTAGTAAACTTTGCTGTTGGAAGAAGCGATAAATGGGGATTCTTGGAGAGTGATGCTAATCCCCAACATAAAAATGAAGTAGTGAACAGAGTAATTGGATGTAATCAGGAATTAGCCTGGCTAAGAGATTATCTGAACTCGGTTAATCAAAATCCTGCTGCAGAAGCTTATTCATTAAACTTTGATGTATTAGGAGAAGATTGGATTATCGAGTGTAATATTCAAAGATTTGAAGAATTTCATACTGGTCCTGATGCTGTAAGACTAGTTCAACAAATTATTGAAGGTATCCAAGACCATGAAGATCCTACTGAAGTAATCAATAGACCACTTGGGGAACAACAATACGACTCACTAAGAGATTGTGCTGAAAATATGAATGGTCCTGAACTACCTATGGATGCATGGGAAGGCTTCTTAGGACAATACACAGTTAGCCTAGATAGACTAGAAATAGGATTAATGGAATATGCAGACAAAAGAGACCCCAATAATAAGCACGCAAGAATACATGCATGCATAGTAGATGCATGGCAGAACTCAGGCAGTGGAATGCCTGAGAGAATGATGGAAGCTGGTGCAGACCACATTATCGATAATATTTTCTATTGGGGTGGAGACATTTCAATGGAGCCATCAGGAGGTCAATATCCTTTCCAAGCATTAGAAGATGTTCATATGTGTTTAGAGTATAAACCTGAATTTGATTGGGTAGCTAATGCTCTAGAACCTGATTATGATTATGAGCCAATGTTTATAAGCGATATATTCACTAGAAGCTCTGATAACTCTAATAAATCAGCTACTGATTTTAGACAGACTCTTACATCAAACAATAACAATTCAACTCAAGGTAATATGGTTCAAGGCAGCCTTCAAGGTGGTGGAGCATTAGAAAACATGAGAATGGATCTAGTAAATATGGCTAGGAACTCTGCAGCTGAAGACTGTATGGTAGCAAACTTAGCTAGAGCTAAAGGTGAAACTGAAAATTATATAAAAACTTCATACATTTCTAACATTATTTGGGACCCTCAAGACAGGCCTACAAATAAGGAAAGAGAAGCATTATCGAACTGTGAATCACAAATAAGATCATCAACTCAAGGTAGAGGGGGTCTAGACGCATTACTGAAGCTTGGTAGAAGTGGTGATCCTGATTATTTAGATCTACCAGATGATAGCCAAAGAGCCTGTATGATAAATGAATATGTAAAAACGTTTGGATATATGATTGAAAGTTCTGGAGCAAATCCTGAAGAAAGTGCTGCTAAAGCAGTATCTGAATTCTCTATGCCAGGAACTTTCTCAGGTAATCATCCACTTGTTGGAGAAAAGGCGCCCAACTTAAGGCCACCTTCGGCAATTGAGCTTGATGCCATATCAAATTGTAAACTAGTAGATTTGTACGTTTATGAAGGATCAAGGTTAAGAAAACTAATACCTGGAGTTGATACTTCAGACTTACCAGTGGGAGAATTAGCTTCTCCAACTGGTTTAGCAATAATGGGTATTATGATTACATTGTTCTTCTCAGTACTACAAATGATAAGAGGTAAATAATGACAACAGCAAGAGCACCATATGGATTTAGACTAGTACTAAGATTATTAGTCAGAATGTTAGTTGCACTAATAGTATCAATACCAATTATTGCACTAGGAGGTATTTTACTAGTTTATTCGCAAACTGATGGAACTGTTCCTGCCTGGTCTGGAATAGCAGCTATAATCACAGGAGTAGCATTACTTATTCTAGGTTTTTATATGACTGCAGTGGGATCATTCCCTTATCCAAGTTTAGGTGAAGGGGAAGAAGTAAAGATCGAAAGACACCCTACTATGAAACCTGCATATACAAGAATTTTTATTAGTCTGCCATTATTCTTTATTACAGCAGTTTTATATATGGCAACAGAGTTTGCTCTTATGTTTCCTTTCATAACTTTCTTAATTGGTTTATGGTTTTTTTTCAAAGGAGTAATGAGATATTTTAGAAACCTTCATATAACTTATATAGTTACTGACAGAAGAGCAATATATATGTATAAATTTCTGTATCTTCATACAAATGAAATTCCAGTAGGAAGAATTGTTCAAATTTCTGAAAAACGAACCCTAATTGAAGCACTATCAGGGAGAGGCACAGTAGTAGTTTCTTCAGGTATAGGAAGTAGAATGACTATAAATATGGAAGAAATTGATAATCCAGGTGCAGTTGCTGAAGCACTTAGAAGCATGCTTCCATCAACTGCAAATTAGAAGGAGTAATAAATTATGGATATAGGATTAGTAACGAGTATTGTCTCTATTCCCTTAGTTGGAGCTTTAGGTACGGTAGCATGGAGAATTCAAGCTACAATTACAGCTAGAAAACAAGGAGAAATAGATACTTTAAAAACTGAAATTGAATCTATTAGAAATATTCACTCTGAACAAATGACCTTAATGAAGGAAAAGAATGATCTCTCAGTTGAACAAATCGAAACAATTGTTAATTCTAGAGCAAAAGAAATTTCAACTAGTATTGAGTCAACTTACTCAGGAACAATAAGAAAATGGAAATCATATGCAATGATTGGAATTACTTCTGCTGTAGGTATGGGAGTGTTTATATTAGGACTACTATTTGCGATGTTCCCTAGAACAGCTTCTGAAAATACAGTCATGACTTTAGAAAATGCAGAAAAAGTTAGTAAAGAAATAACTAAATTTGGATTGCACAATCATTCAGATGCAGGTTCAATTTTATTTGCTCATGGTCCAACTTTCATGTGGGGAACAATTTTAGGTTCAGTAATACTAGCTGTGGCTTTGGGATTAATTTTTGTGAATTCTTTTTTCAAACAAAAGGGTTCCGAAATGAGTGTTACTGAATCAGAAACAGAAGAGAAAGTTGAAAAAGAATAATAGAACCTTTTTCAAGTGAAAATAATCTAGGTTAGAAATTATTTAGATATTTCCCAAATAAAAGCAGGTGGAACATTAAAGGGAGTAAAGCCTCTTAGTTTTTTTGAAAGTTTATACTTTTTTATTATATTTTTTGAAAAAGAACATCTTACAAAATAAGTGATTTGAAAGAATTTTCCAGATTGAGAAAGATTTTCGACAGATTTCTCACAGATTTTTTCTTTTGTTTTTTTATTTAAAGAAACTAGTGGAATTCCTGAAATAATAAGATCAATTTTTTTATTAAATCTATCCTGAAATTTATCCAAAAAAATTACAACATCCTCAGAATAAATTTGAGCTTTAGGAAATTTATTTCTTAAGACTTCTGAAAATTCTTCATTGATTTCTACTAATATTAAATCTTCCTCTTTGATTCCTTTATTTAATATCGATTCAGTAATCTGACCTGTCCCAGCACCTAATTCAACGATTGTATCCATCTCAGAAGTTGCATCAGATGCCATCAAATCTGAAGCATATCTTTGAGTTGGCAGAACAGCCCCTAAAACTAGAGGATATTTTATCCAATTTTTCAACCAAATCAATATTAATTTCATATTTACTGTCTTAAATTTATTGAAGTTCTAGTTCTTCACTTATCTTTTTTTGATGATAATTCAAGTCACCAAAAGATAATTTTTGATGTTGCATTTTTCTAGTAAACACTTGAAGATCATAATCCCAAGTATATCCAATCGCACCGTGAAGTTGGTGAGATATTTGGCAAATATCATGAAATGATTTAGAAACATAAGCTTTAGCTCTATTTATATCTAAATAAGAATCTTCTGAGTTGGAAAGCTTCCAAGCAGCTTTTCTTGCAAATTGGTTAGATACTTTTGTTAGTATAGCCATATCAGCTGCATGATGCTGGACGGCTTGGAATGATCCGATTGGTCTATCAAACTGCTTTCTATCTTTTATATAATCAAGAGTCATATCCATTACTTTAGACGCAGCTCCAGACATTTCAGAAGACTTCCCTGAAGCTCCATAAGCAATTAATTTAGAAATAGTTTCCCAACCTTCATTTTCTTGCCCTAATAATTGTGTTTTTTCAATTTTTATTTCATTGAATTTTACTTTATGTAATTTCTCTCCTCCGATAGCTTCCATTTTTTCTATCTCAACACCTTCAGAGTTTGATGGAACTAAGAACAAAGATATGCCTTCGTTTTCTTCAGATTTTGATGCTACCACAAAATAATCTGATCCTGCAGCATCATTTACAAATAATTTTTCCCCATTGAGAGTCCAGCCATTTTGATTTTCGGTTGATATCGTATTGGAAATTTCCGTTTCATCAAAATTTCCTGTGGATTCATTAAATGCTAGAGTAATCTTAATTTGACCTGAAGAAATTTTTGGCAAAAGTTCTTTTTTTTGTGTCTCATTTCCAGCAATAAGTAAAGATTGGACACCAATTACAGCCGTACTAAAAAATGGACCTGACAAGGCAACTCTTCCCATCTCTTCCAATAAAATAGACATATCTTCAAACTTAAAACCTGAGCCTCCATATTCTTCAGGAATCATAAGGCCCAACCAGCCCATTTCTGACATATTTTTCCAAATTTCTTCAGTAATCCCTAAATTATCAGATTCCATCGCTCTAATAAAATCCATCGTACAATTTTCTTCAAGATAAGTTCTTGAAGATTCTTGTAACATTTTTTGAATTTCAGATAGTCCTAAGTCCATAATTTACTTCGCTTTCAATTTGTCTTCTCTTGGTAAGCCAAGACCTCTTGTTGCTATTATATTTTTCTGAATTTCTGTAGTTCCAGCAAAAATCGTATATGCAGTTACTGTAAGTTGTTGTTTTAGGTACTTTGCATCGAAAGGAGCAGATGAATCTGAGAGTTGACCATATAATCCTGCAAAATCGGTTCCTATTTTAGCAACATTTTGAGCTAATTTGGTTCCCAAAATTTTTGCAACTGATCCCTCAATACTTGGGACCTCTCCCTGAGATTGTAAATAAGCAACCTCATACGCAACTAACCTTGCTGCTTCTATTTCTAGATCCAAATCTATTAATGTTCTATTTATAAATGGATCATTTATTAATGGGGTTCCAGAAGAATTATTATTACTCTTTACAAATTCAACAATTTCTTCAAAATTTCTTCTAGCGGCTGCAGGATATTCTACTCCAGATCTTTCAAAATCCAATAGAGTAGCTGCTATATACCAGCCTTTATTTAACTCTCCAATTAATGCATCTTTTGGAATCTTAACATTTTCAAAAACAACTTGGTTAAAGTGATGATTTCCTGCCATGTTTATTATTGGTTTTACCTGAATATTTGAATCTTTTATATTTGCAACAAAAAAGCTTATACCTTTATGTTTTGGAGCATTGGGATCTGTTCGTCCAAGAAAAAAAATCCATGAAGCTTTGTGAGCCATGGATGTCCAAACTTTAGATCCATTTACAAGCCAATGATCTTCTTTATCCTCAACTTTAAGTTTTAAGGATGCTAAATCAGATCCAGAATCAGGTTCTGAATAACCTTGGCACCATTGAACTTCTCCATTTGCTATCGGGGGTAAGAATCGTTTTTTTTGCTCTTCTGAACCATGAACCATCAAAGTAGGTCCAAGCATTTTAGCACCAAAGCCATCTCTTCCTGGCATCCTATGATATGACATCTCTTCATTAAAAATAACCTGCTTCATATAAGATGCTCCTTGACCTCCATATTCTTTAGGCCAAGCCATCGTTAGCCAACCTTTGTTAGCTAATTTTTTTCTTATCTCTAAAGAGTATTCAAAATCCTCCCCAGACTCATCAATTCCTTGCCATTTATTAAAGTCCCCAGAGATCTCATTTCTAATCCAATCTCTTAATTCTTTTCTAAAAAGTTCATCTTCCTTTGAAAACTCGTATCTCATATAAAAAAACCTTAGTTGAATATATTTTTTATTAGTCTATTACTTTAATAATAATTATCAATTTATATTTGAGGAATTAAGGTCTTATTTTTCTATAGAACCAATTTATGAGTAAAAATGGGAAAAATATTAGGGAGTATAGTTTTTTAATGCCAATTGAGGGAGTAGATCTACCTTTCCATTTTATATCTCCATCAAAAGATGAAAGAAAAGATCTATAACCACTAAATAATAAAACTAACATTGCAACTGGATATAAAAAAGAAGAAAAAAGACTTAATGAAAAAGCTTTCGAAGAAATAAGAGTTGATAAAAATATAAATAAAATAGATAAAAATGATATTAGGATATGATGAGCACTTAATTCAATCTGAAAAAAATATGAAATAAGATTTAGCCAAGGTACATAAAAAAGTAAAATCAAACCAAAAAAAGCAAATATAAAAAGTAAAATATTATATCTAAAAGTTGCAAATATTGATTTTGCATGACCGTCTACAGCTGCTATTGAGGAAGCATATCCTTTGGTCTCAATAATATTTGTACCATCTAACATATCTGAATTAAAACCTTGAGCCTTAATTGATCTTGCAAGCTCAAAATCATCTAGCACTAGACTAGATATTTTTTTATGACCTCCTATTTTTATATAAGCCTCCTTATTGAATAACAAAAATTGACCAAAACCTGCAGCAAATAAACTAAAAGGTAGTTTTTTTGCTAAATAAAAAGGGATCCAGGAAAATATAAACCATGAAACCATTATCCAAATAAAATAATCTGATATATTAAATATTTTTCTTTTAGGAACAAGTGTTATAAATTCAAGATTATTATCAATCAAATGCTTAATTGCAGAAGAAACAGAGTACTTAGCTAGATTAGTGTCAGCATCTATAAATAAATAATAATCCCCACTAGCTTTCTCTGTAAGTTGGTGACAAGCCCAATTTTTACCAGCCCAATTTTCAGGCAAAGAACTACCTTTGAATGATTTAACTTTATTATATTTGTTAGACAATGCCTTAATTTGAGTCAATGTATTGTCATTTGAATTATCATCAATCAATAAAATTTCTATATTTTCATAATCTTGAATCACTAAAGATTCAACACATTCAAGGATATTATCTTCTTCATTTCTACAAGGTATCAAAATAGAAACCTTAGGATTATTTTTTGGCATCAATGGCTTTGGTCTATGAAAAGAAAATAAATTGAGTATAGAGATTAAAAAAGAATAAGCTGAAACAAATAAAATAATTATGATTAATGTATCAAAAACATTACTCAAATTTAACTCCCGTTAAACTTCTAAAATTTCTAAATTTGGGAGCATTTCTTAATTCTTTATTATGATTGTAAATCATCAAAGCTGAGGCAAAAATCCATAAAATAATAAATTGATTTGTAGAAATATAAGATTTAGAAATAGAGGTTATAATTCCATAAAAAAAGAAACCAAAATGAACTATATTCACTGTCCATGCGTCATTTTTTTGAATCACAAAAAATATAGCTAAGAGGCCAAATATCACCGCTGCTGCTTCAAGCTGAAAAATAGCCAACCACATAGCAGCTGTAACAGCCAATGCTTTACCTCCCTTAAACTTCAAAAAAGGAGAAAATGAATGACCTAGTATTGGCATTAGACTTACTATAACTAAATCAATTCCATTTATATCAAAGTATTTTATAGCTATTGCAATTGGTAAAATAGCTTTTAGGAATTCAACAAACATAACAATTATTCCTATGTAAGAACCTCCAGATTTCCATGCATTTACCGCTCCTGGATTATTATCACCTACTTCTCTAACATCTTTACCTGATAATAGTCGTGTTATTATCACAGGGAAAGGAATGGCTCCACTGAAAAAAGAAATAATTGAAAATATTAAAGTTATCACTATAGAATTTAGTTATATATAATTTTGTATTTCCATATTACTAAATTACTAGATATAAAATAGAAGATTTTGATGAATTTATCGCCTATTATTTATACTTTGAAATAATCGAAAGACTTTCTTCATAATTAGAATTCGGAAGGCCAACATATCCTCCTTCTAAAGCAAGCATTTCTCCATTTTCTAAGTAGAATTTTACAAACTCATAAACTTCAACTTTTTCTAGTTCAGAAGTATTTACATAAATATACATAGCCCTTGATAATGGTGAATAAGTTCCTTGATTAATAGTTTCTTCACTGGGTAAAACACATCCATTTCCATTATCTATAGACAATAGTTTCAAATTGCTTGAATTTTCTATGTAATAAGCATATCCAAAATAGCCAATTGACCCTTTATCTCCAGATACTCCCATTACTAGGACATTATCATCTTCAGATGGCGTATAATCAGATCTAGTTTTGCCTTCTTCACCATTAATAACATCAGTAAAGTAGTCGAACGTTCCTGAATCAGTCCCAGGCCCATATAGGTTCATCTCTGCATCTGGAAAACTTGATCTTACCTGATTCCAATTATTGATTTCAGAGCCTAAATCCCAAATCTTTTTCAACTCTTCTGTTGTAAGGCATTCAACCCAGTCGTTTGATTTATTAACAACAACTGATAATCCATCAAATGCTACTTCTAATTCGATAAACTCAACTTGATTTTCTTTAGCCACATCAGCTTCTTTTTCTTTTATAGGTCTAGATGCATTAGAGATGGCTGTTTCTCCAACAATAAATCTTTTCATTCCTCCACCAGTTCCTGATATTCCTACTGGAATTTGAACATTTGGGTGAGTCTCTCTAAAGATCTCAGCTGCAGCTACTGATATTGGGAATACAGTTGATGAACCATCAATTTCTATAGTCCCAGAAAGAGCTGAATCAGAAGTATTTTCAGCAGTTGAACAGCCAAAAATCATGATCCAAATAATAAAAATGGAAACTGATATATATTTTTTAAGTAAATTTTTCATTATTGCTCCTTTTCACTAAACATAATAATACAAAACTCATAGTATTTGTTTTTTTACTTACTTATAAAACTATAAATTTGGAAAATTAACTTCATGTTAAGAAATATTAACTAAAGATGAAAAAAGATTAACAAATTGTTAAAAAAATATTTAATTTTTTAGTTGAATAAAGAAAAAAATTGATCCTGATATTCTTCAAATAAGTCCCAGTCATTTAGTTCTTTATGTAGATCTTGGGGTCTTACATTTCCAGAAACAGCTTGCTTAAATAATTCATCTATCCTTTTTCTTGCTGCCATAGGTATTCCATTTTTAACGTCTAGCATTCCCGAGTTATTTAATTCTTGGAAATTACTTTTTGCAGATGTTTTAGTGTACTCAAAAATAAATTTCAAAAGAGATACATCCCAAAGATTATTTATACCTCTTATAACAGCATGATTAGCTTGACTATTAACTAATCTGGCTTTTATTCTCTCGGATACTTCTTGAGGATTTCCTGAAACAATTTCTAGATCTGTTGATTCATTTTTATAGTTATATAATAAAGCTGGTTCATTTTTACCAAATACTTTATTTAGTTCCTTAAGATATTGTTTGGCCTCATCTCCAAACCCTGACATTTTGTAAAGAAAATCATTAGTAACTACCTGAGGAGTTTGAGCCGTAACTAGACCATGCCTAATTACAGATTCTTCTGATTTATAATCTGACACTTCTTTATACATAGGTTCTGTTACGATATGATATCGAACCTTTGTTTGATTATAAGTAGAAAGTACATTTTTTGGAGTAAGAATAACTTTAGTATTATTCATAACTAAATTAAATAAATTCACTATACTAAAATTCCTTAATATGAATTACTTTTTTAATTATAGCTAAATAAAGTTAATTTCCTAGCTGTCTCAATCTAGGATCAAATCTATCCCTAAACCAATCTCCAAGAAAGTTAAGCGACATAACTACTAAAAAGATGCCAACACTTGGAAACATTGATACCCACCAAGCACTGTTTAAGTAATCTCTACCTTCAGCTACCAAAGCTCCCCACACAGGCGTGGGAGGCGGCACTCCTGCTCCTAAGAAACTAAGAGAAGCTTCTGCTAATATCAGTTGACCTATTCTCAAGGTTGCAATAACTATTACAGTATTTATTACACCAGGAAGTAAATGAGTTAACATTAATCTTATTTTTGATGCTCCAGCAACACGAGCATACATAATATAATCTCGCTCTTTTAAAGTAAGAATTTCAGCACGAACATTTCTAACAAACGCAGGCCAAGCCAAAAAAGCAAGTAGTACAATAACCACAAGTAAAGAAGGATCAAATACAACTGCAGCTACTAGTGCTAATAATAAAAATGGAATCGAATACACTAAGTCTAATATTCTCATGAGAATATCATCAACAATTCCACCAAAAAATCCTGCAACAAGACCATAAGTAGTACCTATTATAGTCCCACTTACTGCGGATATGACTAGTACATAGAGAGTTATTCTTGCTCCATGCATTATTCTAGTTAGAGTATCTCTTCCAAACTGATCTGCTCCTAACCAATGCCTTGTTAGATCCTTAGTTAAGGGATCTACTGGTTCAGAAAATAAAGGTAGAGTCCTATCTCTAAGCGCAGGTAATTCAGGGTCATATCCAGTTACGTCAGCAAAAACTGCTAACAAAATTAAGATAGATAACATAACAATAGGAATTACTGGCCATCTCTGAAAAAATTTCACGATGCTTCGTAATTGTTTATATAGAGGAAGATTTCTTTCTAAGAATGAAGGTTTATCGAATCCAATTTTTGTTGATAATGTCATATTTTTTTCCTAAGAGTATCGTATTCTAGGATCGACTAATCCATAAGTTAAGTCTGAGATAAAAATTACTATTGCATAAAAAACTGCAAACAATAATACAGATCCTGTCATAACCGGAAAATCATTTTCCGATACAGCAGTGGTTGCTAATAATCCTAAACCTGGCCAGACAAAAACAGTTTCAACAATAATAGTTCCTGTCAAAAACCCTACAAAGATAAGAGCTGCTAATGTGAGTGGTGGAATAAGTGCGTTTTTTAATCCATGCTTCCATATTACAACCCTCTCCGGAACACCCTTTGCTCTAGCTAATTTGATATATTCTGAATCTAATATTTCTAACATAGAAGATCTAGTTAATCTAAGATAACTTGCTGATGCAGCAAGGCCTAGAGTTCCTACTGGCAAAACATAATGTTTCCAACCACCAGCAAAAAATGCAGGTATTAAAGAAAAGTCACCTGTAAAAATTCCTCTATACAAACCTTTGATTATATGAGATTCTCCACTTCCTGCAGGTAGCCATCCCAATTTGACCGCAAAAATCAATATTCCTATTATAGCTATGACAAATGGTGGAGCAGCTTGCCCAATTAGTGCAATAAATCTACCTGCCCAATCCCAAATCGTCCCTCTTTTAATAGCTGAAATAACTCCAAGAGGAATTCCTATAAGAGTAGATACTATCCAAGAAAAAATTGTTAGTTCCAAAGTATTTAAGACTTTTTCACCAATTAAATCAGCCACATCTTTTTGACCTAACAAAGATCTACCTAAATCACCTCTAACCGTTTTCCCCAACCATAGTAAATATTGCATATAAAGAGGCTTGTCTAGATTTAGCATTTTTGTAAGATGCTCATAGGTTTCTTCGGTAACACCGTATCCACCTTCTTGGGCAAATAAATCTCTAGGATCTCCTACTGCTCTAGAAAGTCCAAATACAATTGCTGTAGCTCCAATTAAGGTGAAGAAACTAAATAAAAATCTTCTAAGTATATATTTTCCCATTTTTCCATTTCTTTTTTCAATGATCGCCCTCTATTATGAGAGCGATCATTGATTTTCAAGTTTTACCTAAGTATTACTTAAGAACTATTGATTCAACGTTGTTAATACCGTTTAGGTTACCATTAGCGTTTGGTAGTGGTTCCCATTCAGCAACAACATCAGGGTTGTACATTACTGTTACTGGCTCTAGTACTATACCCACACATAGAGCTTGTCTTCTAGCTTCATCAGCGAAAGCATTGTTCAATTCAATTCTCTCGTCTTTATCAGTTGATTTAGCTACTTTTGCATAGTTCTCAGCTGCAAAAGGTACTTCCATACCAACACCATAACCACCATCAGACCATGAACTCATAACAAATCCTCTAGCCCAATCCCATGGGAATGCATAGTTAGAGTCATCACCACAACCTACAAAAGGCTCTGATGTACTTCTAGCTACCAAACCTGGTCGGTATGTAGAATAAACTGCATTATTTAGAGTAACATCTACTCCAAGAGTAGCTTTCCATGTTCCTGCTATAGCTGTCATAAGCTCTGTTGGTGCACCTGGAGGTCCTGTCCAAACATTCTCCATTGCGAATCCATCTGAATAACCAGCTTGGTCTAATAAAGACTTAGCATAATCAACATCATATGGAACTACCCAACCACCTATGTCACAACCAGGTGTGTCACAGTCAGTATAATTTCCTTGCTTAAAGTTTGGATTTTCAGTACTTGGTGAATATGCATCATAAATAGGTCCACCAAATCCATCCATCACTGATGCAACTAGACCTTCTCTATCAATAGAGTGTGCAAGAGCTTGTCTTACCAATCTAGCATTTTCCATACTTGTAGCATCTCCTGGACATCCTACCCATGCTTTGTCATGACATTCTCTTTCAAGAACTTTATCGTCATAATATCGGTTTGATTCCCAGTAGTTACCTGTTAGACCAATGTTTCTTTGGATTACGTTACCTGTTCCTGTACTTCTAACAAAACCTTTAGATTCTAATTCCTTCCAGTCTTTCAAAGCAGGAAGAACGATAACGGCTTCTCCTGTTTCCAACATTGCTCTTCTAGTTGAAGCTTCAGCAACTTGTTGCCAAACTACAGTATCAACACTTGCATCAACTCTGTGGTGATCTTCAACTTTATGAGTTACAGCTTTATCAGAGTCAACCCATGATTCAACTTCATAAGGACCTGTTCCAGCCAAAACATCTCTCATACCATCAGCACCTAATTCATCAAATGCTTTTTTAGAAACAATTCCAGCAGTTTGCCAGAATGTACTAAATCGATGCCTAATTCCTCTTGAATCATAGTTAGCATAATTCATTCTAACTGTATAATCATCAACTTTTTCTAAGTTTGCTATAAGCGGCGCAAAGTCACCTGCTTGTCCGTGTACTGACTCAGGGTTTGTTGCAGCATTAGCATTGTTGAATGAGAACACAACATCATCAGCTGTCATTTCTCCCCAGTCACCGTGGAATTGAACTCCCTCTTTTAGGGTAAATTCAAGGTATGAAGTATCATCAGCAAGTGTCCAGCCTGTAGCTAGAACGGATGCTTCCGGTTTCATTCCCATATTGTCCCCATATTCTGGTCTAAATAGAGTTTCTTGAACACTTGCTAGATATAAGTTCTCAGCACAACCTGCTGTACAGAATTGTGGAGTACCAATACCAGGGTGCAGCCTAGAAACTGCTATTTTTACTTCTCCTCCACCAGAACCTCCACTTGGAGCAGCTGATGCTGAAGAAGATGATGAACTTGCAGCTGATGTAGTTGATGATGAATCACTTGAAGATTCATCGTCTCCTCCACAACCTATTGCAAATAACATCATAGAGATAATCATCATTGAAATGATTAATTTCATGGATTTAACCATATATCCCCCTATTACTTGTTTTTAAAAAATTTATTCATTTTTTAGCAAATTTCAAACATATGAAATAGTTAAAAACTGAAGTCAATTTTTTATATTTCAACTACCTTAAACGATTATTTTTCTTTTTGCAACTTTTTTGTTACATTTTTGTTACTTTTTAGGTCGCTTGAAATAATTTACTAAATTCGTAACTATCAACAAAATAATGAAGGATTATTACAATTAATATCCAATTAGTACTATTTAGAAAACTATGAGTTTATTTTATACTTGATTTAAAAAATTTTATTTTTTATTTATTTCTTTATTTTTTGCCCATTCAGGATAATAATCATTTACGACTATATTTGGACTTGGCTTTCCAAGGGGTTGGGGAGGAACTGCAAATTCTTTTGTTCCCGTCATATCGACTCCTACATATTTCATACCAGAATTTATTTGAGTTCTTGTAGATGGGATATTAAACGGACCGACTGAACTAAATGGAACCATCCCATTTTGAAATGCCCATCTCCCTGCGGCTGAATAAACGGTACTCCCTAAACCTGACAATTGTGCATCAGGATGCGTATCTACACCTATCTCTACAAAATTATTACCCACATCAGTAAGGGTAGCTGAAGCTAAGATTTTTTCTTTTTCAAAAACAACAAATGCCTTAAGACAATTAAAATCATTGTGCCAAAAAATACTTTTATCAACAATTTTATTAAGACTTTCACTAGATAAAATTTCTACATTATGCTTTTTTATATCAATCCAATCATTTTCTTCTGCAAATAAAACCCATGAAGGACCCCATACATAGTATCCAAATTTGTGAGTTATTCTTGAAAGCTCATAAGTTCCATAAGAAGAAAAAATCATATCTTTATGTGTTTTTGACAAAAAGCCTTGAACTTCTTCGCTAGCTTCTTTCTCAACTCCTAGATAAATATTTTGATCATACTCAAAAATCCAAATGGAGTCCTTAAAGCCATGCCCAGCTAATGGTTCATGCGTGGAGGTAGTTGAAGAGTCAGATGATTTTTTACTTAATTCACCAACAAAAATATTGGTATGGACTTGCTCATAATCAGGGATATTATTTTTTATCCAAAATTTTACTGTTTTATCTAAATTTTTTGATATTATCATTTTATTCCCAATCGAAAAGTACACCTAACATATTCTTATCTCTTTTTGTCATAAGATCGTATGCCTCTGGTATTTTTTCATAACTCATTCTATGGGTATTCAAGATGCTAGGGTTTAATTGTTTTTTATTCATAAATGATAAAACACTAGAGCATCTATTTTTCCATGAAAATCTATCATTATTTGGATACTGATATCCAAAGCTACCATTAACGGCAATTATGCTTATTCCTTTATTATAGAAATGCTCCATTGGAAAAGGGTTAAATGCTTTCTCTTCTTCTCCTCTACCAGATAGTGCAACTATTGATACTCTTCCTTCAGATCTTACAGATCTTAAGCTTGATATATAAGCATCCCAGGGATTAGCAGTTAGTATGACAAGATCAACACCTGCACCATTAGTAATTTGATCCAATTCATCTTCTAATGTTTCTGAATTACTAAGAACAGCATGATCAGCTCCCATTTGCTTTGCCATTTCATTTCTTACTTCACTATTACCTATTGCAATAGTATTTTTTGCTCCATAAAGAGGACCTAATCCAATTGCTCCTAATCCTAAAATCCCCAATCCAACCACAGCAACATTTTCACCTGGTATAAAATTTGCTTTAGTGTAGCAAAAACCGCTGAGAGTATACAAGGTAGACCAAACAGCATCTTCATTCTTTACTCCATCAGGAATCACACAAATATTAGTACTTTCCTTTGCAATCCACTCTGATTGATGTGGGTTCTGAGAAATAACTCTATCCCCTACTTTGAATTCTGTAACATCTGAACCAACTTCTTCTACTATAGCTATATTTGAATCACCTACCCATCTTGGATAAGTTGGTGCACCAGGAACATCTTCAGCTCCCTCATAATTACCTCTGTCAGTTCCTAGTTTCAGAGCACTAACAATAGTCTTAGCTCTGATTTCATCGGGATTTAAATTTTTTCTTAAATTTTGATCCTCAATTTCTATACAATATGGTTTCTTTAATATTGCGATTTTCATTTTTGAACCTTACCTTAAAATTAATACATAAAAAAAAAGTTACTCTTATGAAAAAACATAACATAAACAACTCACTAAATCTTTATAAAAAGGCTGAGAAAATAATTCCTGGAAAAACTCAATTAATTAGCAGAAGATCCAGCCAGTTTGCGCATGGTGTAAATCCTATTTACGCTAAAGAATCAAAAGGAGGATACTTTATTGATGTAGATGACAATAAATATCTAGATTGGATGAATGCAGTATCCGCAATTATACTAGGACATTCTCACGACTACGTTGACAACGCCGTGAAAGAACAGATTGATAAAGGGAGTATACACACTGTAAATAGCGCATTAGAACTAGATTTGGCAGACTTACTTATAGAACAAATACCTAGTGCAGAAATGGTTAGATATACAAAAGGTGGTGGAGATTCATGTGCTTTAGCAGTAAGAATAGCTAGAGGTACAACAGGAAGAGATAAAATTCTATTCAGTGGCTATCATGGATGGCATGACTGGTATCAATCAGCCAATTTTCTAGTGAATCCAGAAGATGGAGAGTTCCCTTTTGCAGGGATAGAACCGATTGGAGTCCCAAAGGCACTTGCGGGTACCGCAATTCCTTTTATTTACGAGGACATAGATAACCTAAAAAACTTGATCAATGAGCATGGAGATGAGGTAGCTGCAATAATGCTAGAACCGATGAGATCAGAATTTCCTAAAGAAGGTTATCTTGAAGAGGTAAAAAAAATAGCTCATGATAATGGATCGTTACTAATATTTGACGAAGTAAGTTGTGGTTGGAGAATGTCAGTTGGTGGAGCTCAGAAAAAATTAGGAGTAACCCCAGATATAACAGCTTTCGCAAAAGCAATGTCAAATGGTTACCCTATGGGTGCAGTTGTAGGATCTATAGAAGCTATGGAACAAGCAGATAGAATGTTTGTTTCTAGCTCATATTGGAGTGATAATATTGGGCTATCTGCTTCAAAAGCAACTATTGAATACCTAATAAAGAATAATTCTGAAAATTGGTTCGAAGATTATGGAAATAACTTAAAGAAAAAAGTTAATGAAGTTATGAACAGTTCTGATGTTGATGTTAAAATCACCGGAATACCCTCAGGTCCGATCATTCAATTTTTGAGTTCTGATTCATCAGAAATCCCTTTAATGAAAACATTGTTTGTGCAAGAAATGGCTAAACAAGGAATTCATATGAGTACAGTCTTTCACCCAACTATGTCTCATACAGATGAGGATATTGAATTAACCGTTAAAGCTATAGATGAAAGTCTAAAAATTATTTCTAAGGCACAAAATTCAAATTTTGAAGATTATTTAGAAGCACCAATTTTGAATGAGCCATTTAGAAGGCTAGTCAAGTAACTTGTGTACTCTACCTCTATGAATAATAGATTTAATATTTCGTAAGTCTGAAATATTTTTTTCAGGCATACCTTCAACAGAGATAATATTTGCTATTTTTCCAACTTCTAAAGATCCAACTTCATCCTCAACCCAGCATGATTGAGCAGAAAAAATAGTACCAGATTGAATTGCTTGCATTGGAGTCATTCCAATAGAAACATGAGCATGTATTTCATCTTGAAAACTTGTACCTCCAAGCTTGTAATACTGCCAAGAAGCATCTGAGCCTGAGACAAGCTGGATTCCTTTGTTAAGAACTTTTTCCCAAACTAATTGAGCTTCGTCCCAGCCTTTATTAAATATTTCAATTTCTTTTTTTTCATTATCACTTAAATCAGAATCATCCTTAGCTTGCAATTGCCAAATCCTGTCTCGTCCTTGGTGCAATGTTGCATTTACTAACACACCTTTATCTGCCATTTTGTCTGCTAATTTTTCATCAAATTCTAAGACTCCGTTAGTATTTACAAATCTACCATGAATAATTGTATCTACACCTGCATCTACTGCGATTCTCATACCTTCAGTGTTAACACAGTGTGCAGCTGTATGAATACCAAATTTATGAGCTTCATCAACTATTGCTTTCATTTCGTCGTAATTAAATGAAGGGACTCTAGTATTTGAAGTTCCTGTACTGCCTCCAGTTGCAGTTATTTTTATCATATCACTACCATCTTTGATTAATCTTCTAACCGAAGCAACACACTCAGTTACACCTGTTGCAACCTCTCCAAACCAATTTAGATGACCACCAATAATAGTTATTGGCCTGCCAGAAATAATTAAATCTGGAGTTTGTATAATTCCTCTTTTTGAAGCTTCCTTAATCATATAGGCGGACATATTTTTAGCACCCAGGTCTCTTAATGTTGTGACTCCTGAATCTAAGTGTTTTATAGCATTTTGTGCGCCATTTATAGCTAATAAATTATCATCTGTCTTTACCAAAACATCCCCAGGAGTACCATCTCCAAAACCTATAAGATGTACATGACAATCAACTAGTCCAGGCAAAATTGTGCCTGGAAGATTAATTTTTTGAGAACTAGAAAAAGCCGGATGATTAGAAATTTTTTCACTATCATCTATAGCTATAATCATTTCATTTTCAACAAGAATTGATGTTTCTTTTTCAACTACCTTACCTTTAACGGTATCTATCATTCTGTTACCAGAAAAAACTTTATAACTCATTTTTTACATCCCTTAAATATAGATTCAGTTAACCTTGTAGGTACAATATACCACACATCTGTTTTTTCTAATCTCAATGGCTCATTTGCAAATTCAACAGTCCATTCTAAGGTTTTCTCATCTATCAGTTCAAATGTATCCTTCTCTAAACCAACAGAGCCTTCAGATCCAAGAATATGAATTATTTCAGATGGTAATGGGAAAAGTTCAAATGGATCATCATTAGGGTCTGAAATTTGAATTAGTAATTCAACTGGGCTAAGTTGTGATCTTATAGTTTTTCTAAAAACATCGTCATCACATGTACTATCTACATAACTTTCTGCTAGATTATTTTTTATCCAAATATAAAAATCTAAAGTTTCATTTACATATATTTCAGATCTTACAACCAAATCATTAGTTAAATTTATATTTCTTCGAGACTCTAACATTTCTGTTCTTAGTTCTGATCTCCAATTTTTTAGCTGAGAATAATCAATAGAAGGAACTTCAGATAAATTAGAAGATGTTTCTGAAACCTCTTCTTGAACAGAACAAGATATAAGTAAAACTAAAAAAATAGAAATTAAGTAAAATAAATTTTTCATAATCATTTTAAAATTTTACTGAGATTCGTTCCTTGGGTACCAAGCACATTTATACTCATCATAACAGCAGGAGCAGTATAAAACATTATGTCCTGGTGATTCCTCTACCATCAATGGAGTAGATTCAGAACATTCTTCTTTCGGTCCAGGGCAATCGGATAAAAAGCTACAACCTGATGCAACTGAAGAAGGATTAGGCGTGTCTCCTAAAATAGGTTTCCTTTCTTTCTTGAAATCAGGATCTGGGTTAGGAATAGCTGATATCAAAGTTTCAGTATATGGATGCTTGGGCTGGTTAAAAATTTCATCAGGAGTACCAGATTCAACTTGTCTTCCAAAATACATAACATTAATTTGATCACTAATCTGTCTAACAATACTTAGATCATGAGAAACAAATAGATATGACAGACCTAGTTCGTCTTGTAAATCCATAAGTAGATTTATAACCTGAGCCTGAACAGATACATCCAGACCTGAGACAGGCTCATCGCAAACAATAAAAGCAGGATTTAGAGCCAATGCTCTTGCTATTCCTATTCTCTGTCTCTGACCTCCACTGAATGCATGGGGGAATCGAATCATATATTCAGATCTAAGCCCTACCTTAACTAAAAGTTCTTCAACTCTATCTTGTCGCTCAGTTCTGTTTTTGACTCCGTTAAGTAACAATGGTTCACTAACAATATCAAAAAGATTCATTCGTGGATTAAGAGATGAGAAAGGATCTTGAAAAATCATTTGCATTTCTCTTCTTAATGGCCTTAAATCTCCCTCTGATAACTTAGCTAAATTATGAGAACCGTCTTCATTATTCAATAGGATATCTCCATCAGTTGGATCTACTGCTCTCAATATACATTTTGATATAGTAGTTTTACCGCAACCACTTTCTCCAACTAATCCAATAGTTTTTCCTCTAGGAATATTAAATGAAACATCATCAACTGCTCTTACTTGACCAGTGACTTTTTTCAAAATACCTGAGGTGAGATTATAGTATTTTTTTAAATTTTTTATCTCAACAATATTTTCATTCATTACTTTGGATTTTGTAGTCATTTTTTTTCCTTAATTAAATGCCCCTTGGATACCAAGCACATTTATCCTTTTCGTAGCACACTCCACAATATAAAACAAAATGTCCTGGTTTTTCTTCAATACTTATAGGACTTGCATCCTTACATTCTTTTTTTTCTCCTTCACAATTTGGTTGAAAATTACAACCCGATGGTCTAGCTACAGGATGAGGAATAGTTCCTTGTAAAATAGGTAATCTTTCTCGATGTTTAGTTGCCAACGAAGGTATTGAGCTTAACAAAGATTTAGTATAGGGATGCATTGGGTTTTTATACACTTCTTCCAAACTTCCACTTTCTACTACCTTGCCTAAGTACATCACATTCACATCATCAGCTAATTCTGCAATGACACCTAAATCATGAGTAATCATAATTATAGACATACCATTTTTTTCTTGAAGTTCATTTAACAAATCAAGTGTTTGAGCCTGTGTCGTTACATCCAATGCAGTTGTTGGTTCATCTGCGATCAAAATGTCAGGATTTGTACATAGAGCCATAGCAATCATTGCTCTTTGTCTTTGCCCTCCACTTAATTCAAAAGCATATTGTCTTAGTCTTTGTTTAGGGTTGTTCATCCCAACTCTTATAAGCCAATCTTCTGCCAATTCCATTGCTTCTTCTTTTGAATGATCTAGATGAAGCATAATTGCTTCAGTAATTTGATTACCTATAGTATGTATGGGACTGAAAGAAGTCATAGGTTCTTGAAAAATCATTGAAATTTTTCCACCCCTAACTTTTTTCAATCTTTCTTTATCAAGAGTTGCTATATCTTGTGAATTTTCATGATTTTGATCATATAAATTCATGGTCCCATTTATTATTTTGCCAGGGTTATCAATAAGCCTAAGTATAGACTTTGTTGTAATACTTTTTCCACATCCACTCTCACCTACGATCCCTAAAGTTTTTTTAGGATAAACATTAAGGTCAACTCCATCTACTGCTTTTACAACTCCATCAGCTGTATAGAAATAAGTTTGCAAATCTCTAACTTCAAGTAGAGCTTTGTCAGTGTTATTATTTTTATTTTTTGTAACCAACTTTATACCTCCTGATATGGATCAGCTGCGTCTCTAATACCATCTCCCATGAAATTTAAGGCCAATATAACTACTATAACTGCAATTGCAGGTATAAATAACCATGGCATATTAGCTACCGATTGAACATTTTGAGCATCTTTAAGTAAAACACCATAACTTACTGCTGGAGGCCTTAAGCCAAGTCCTAAGAAACTCAATGAAGTTTCCGTAACTATCATAAGCGGTAATGACAACGATGCTTGGGCAATAATGTGACTATAAAATGATGGAAGCATATGCACAAATATAACTCTCATTGTCTTAGCTCCATTTAATCTAGCTGCTGTGACAAAATCTTCATCTTTAAGCGCTAAGAACCTTCCTCTAATAACACGCGCAAGATCAGTCCATGCAAAAAGAGAAATGATAACAGTTATCATAAAATAAACCTGATTTATTGTCCAATCATCAGGAAATGCTGATGACAATCCCATATACAAAGGGATAGTTGGGACCGATCTAATAATTTCTATGAATCTCTGTATTAAAGAGTCAATTAATCCACCATAATAACCTGATATAGCACCAAGAAATATACCAAAGATAATACTTAATGCAACTCCAACCAGACCAATAGTCAGGGAGACTCTCGTTGCATGCATTGTTCTGGAGAAAACATCTCTACCTTGTTTATCTGTTCCAAATAAATGAATCCAAGCATTAGGATCTTTTGTCTCGTCTGTCATTCCTAATAAATGTCTATCAGTCTTAATTAGACCCCATAATTTATATTCATAACCCTTTGCAAAAAATGAAATAGGTTGAGAATTATCACAATCTGCTTCAAATTCCATAAGGAATGTGTCCATGTTTCTTTCACCACTAACGTCACAAACACTCATAAAATGACCATCTTTGAAAAAATCTATCCCTTGTGGGGGCATGTACCCTCTTTTTGCAGCATAATCTACAGGTGGGGCAGTTGAAAGAAAATCAGCAAAAAGAACGACAAAATAAAATAAAGCCACTACAATTGATGCAGAAAAACCTAATCTATGCCTCTTAAATCTTCTCCAAATCAGCTGTCTTTGAGTCGCCAATTCTATCGAATCATTAGGTGCACTTTGATTATCTTTACTTCGATTAAAAATATTTAGTACTTTACTTACCATTATGAATCTCCTAATCTGATTCTTGGATCAACAATTAGCAATAAAATGTCTGAAATAAATGTTCCAATAACAGTCATAAAACCTATAAGCAAAATTATTCCTCCAGCCAGAAACATATCTTGGGCTACCAATGCTCTAACAAGCATAGGACCTACTGTAGGCAAAGAAAGAACAACTCCAACTATAATACTTCCTGAAATAAGGTAAGGAAGAATATATGCTGTAAGACTAATAGCAGGGTTAAGGGCTAGTCGAACAGGATATTTCATAATTAATCTCCATTCAGATAAACCTTTAGCTCGCGCTGTAATAACATATGGTTTACTAAGCTCATCGAGTAAATTCGCCCTTGTTATTCTCATCAGTGATGCTGTACCTGCAGTTCCTAATACAACCATTGGAATCCATATATGATCTATAAGATCTTTAACTCTTGCCCAACTCCAAGGAACTCCTACAAATTCAGGTGAAAATAATCCCCCAGGACTAAAATCAAACCAAACAAAAAATAAATACATTGCAATCAAAGCAATCATAAAATCAGGAATTGCTAGTCCCACAAATCCTAGAAAAGTGAATAAATAATCCCAAATTGAATATTGTTTTACAGCGGATATTATTCCAAAAGGAATTGCTATAACCCAAATAAAAATAACACAAAAAATAGCTAAAATAATGGTCAGCAAAAGTCTTTCTGATATTACATTAGTCACGGGCTGGTTATACTCAAATGAAAATCCTAAATTTTGTTGAAGAAAAATTTGATTCATCCATTTTCCATATTGAATATATAAAGGTTTATCTAAACCATAAAATTTTCTCAAATTAGCAGCTTCAGCAGCATCTACTGTACTACCAGTAGCTTGTAATTGAGCAATATAAGCCGTGACATAGTCTCCTTCAGGAAGATTAATTATAAAAAATGAAATAAGTGTCACTGCCCATAGAGCAACAAACATAAATACTATTCTTCTGGCGATAAAATTTAACATATTTTCTTCCGTTTATGAATATTTATTATCTAACATTTACTGCAAAAAGAGGGCACAAAAAGTGCCCTCTTTTCATAATAATCAGTTTATGATTATTGGTTTCCGCCTTCTAACCACCATGTCTCAGGGAAACCGTTTCCTGAAGTTTGTGCATGGTATGAGAAAGGTAGAGGATTTGGAACGTTTCTAACGTTCTTCTTAATAATAGCTGTATATGTAGGTTTGTTCATCACTGTTGTGATTGGGTTTACATTATTACAGTTAAGTTCTACTACCTTCTTAAGGTTTTCAGCATACTTAGACGAGTCTGTAACAGCTTCATCGTAAAGACTTTGCCATTCACCGATCCATCCGTCCTGGATTTCTCCAGTAGCTAAGTGTGCATCAGAGTATTTAGGAGCAATGAATCCGTCTCCACCAACTATTCCTAGGTGGTTTGGAGTTATGATAGCTCCAGCTCTTCCAGATGACTCCCAGCTGTTAAGCATAGTTTCGTTGTCATCTCTTTTAGAAGACCATAGACTTCTTTCTTGAGCATCAAGTTTTCCGTCTATTCCAAGATGCTTTTTCCACATTTCGATTACCATAGAGTCAATACCCTCGTAATCTTCGAAAGCTGCAACAGCCACTGAGTGAACTACTACAATTTTCTCTCCTGTTTCAGGCATCAATCTCATGCCGTCAGCATCTTTTTTATCCAAACCAATAGAGTCTAATAATGCATTAGCTTCTTCTGGGTTGAATTCAATATAGTGTTCTCCAACATAGTGATCAGGGTCATTAGGGTCGTCCCATCCGGCACATAGACCACCAGTTTCACCTAATCCTAGGAAGAATACTTCATTAATTTCTTCTCTTTCAATACCCATTGATAGAGCTGCTCTGAAATCTTTATTTTGTAGGAAAGAAGCAGTTTCTGAATCAACAGCTCCGCCGTCACCTTCCCAAGATTCGTTAATGTATAGGTTTGCTATACCAGATTCAGGTTGTCTCCAGAATTGAATTCTGTAGTTACCTTTATCAGAGTTCTCTTTGAAAACAGGTAGTTTTGAAAGATCAATATGTCTACCTTGAACAGTGAACTCACCAGCAATAGCCTTAAGGTTCAATACCTCTAGGTTTTCTGCTAGATCAAGTGTAACACCATCCATGTATGGTAGTTGGTTTCCTTCTGTATCAACAGCATAGTAGAAACAGTTTCTCTCTAGTGCCCATTGGTCAGAAGTAATTGGCTTAGTTACATACCAAGCTGTCATCATAGGAGAATCAGGGTTAGCGTTAGCGTGGTTTAAGAACAAGAAGTACTTAGCCCAGTTTTCGTAACCTGCAGCTTCTGCTTTAGCATTAGCTTCATCTAGACCTATAACGTCAGGATGGAAATCACTTAAGTAGTGAGATGGTGCATATAGACCTAAACCAGAGTCACCTCTTGTGTGTGGTCCTGCAACAATAACAGAAGCAAGTAGAGTAATCAAAAGACCGTATGGTTCTTTTGAGTTAATCTGAAGTGTTTCTTTATTCACTGCTGTGAATTCTAGAAGTTCTCCTCCTGATTTCATCCATGCTGGTGGATTAGGAACAAGATCTTCATTTGTAACCATGTGGTTATACCAGAACATGATGTCATCAGTGTTGTAGTCATCTCCGTCAGACCATTTTAGGCCTTTTCTTAGAGTAAGAGTAAACTCTGTTGCATCATCATTTGATGTCCAACTTTCAGCTATGTTAGCTTGAACGTCAGTCATGTTTGTTCCGAAGAACAAAATGTGATCTTTCATAGGTCTTTCCATGTTTTGTCCATCAGCAGGACCTGTGAAAGCTCTGTACCAAGTTCCACCATATTCTCCAATGCTTTCAGCAGGCTGAATAACAAGTGGATTTTCAGGTAGTCTATCCTCTAGAGCTGGAATCTCTCCAGCTGCAGCTTTAGCAGCACACATAGGAGATTCGTTGAATGAACTTGGCATTGTGTCTGAAAGACTTGGCCATGATACATCACCTTCTCCTAAACCAGCAGCTTGGTCATCTGCTGTAGCAGCTTTTGAAGTCTTAGAAGTTTCAACAAGCTTAGGCTCTGCTTTACTTTCAGCAGGCTTAGAATCCATAGCAGATTTAGCTTGATCAGAAGTAACTCCTGAATCTTTAGCTGCTGCTGCGGCTCCACTAGCGCTTGTAGTGTTAGTAGCTTCTTCAACTTCATCCTCTGAACATGCAATAGCAAATAAACCTAATGCGGCTATAGAAACTATAACAAGTCCATATCGGAATTTTTCTAACATACTTTCCTCCGTAGTCGTAGTTATTTTTTTCCTTCCATAATACAAAAAGGGGCATAAGCCCCCTTATATTATTTCAATTATTATAACCCATATTTTGAAAAAAAAATCAATATCTAAATGATTTAATGATTTTTTTTATTTTGAAAATTACATGATAATTCATCCCCTTTAATAGTTAAGGGGACTAATTCACAAGATTAGACAATTCTTCTTTTGTAATCTTTCCAGCATGAGTAAAAGCAATAACTCCATCATTTTCAGTGAAAACCCAAGAAGGGAAATATGAAACTCCAAAATGTTTTGCAATATTGTTTTGTTCATCATCATAAATAACTGGGTATTGCCACTTTTCATTAAAAAGCCATTCATCTGGAGGATAATTTGATTTTTCTGAATCAGTACTAGTAACAACTAGAAGTACATTCACACCTTTTTGAATAATTTCATCTTCTTCTATCCAACTTACAACTTCAGGGATTTCTTCTTGACAATATGGACACCAATGAGCAACAAAAAGTATGATGGTCGGAGCATTCCCTGGGTATTCAATGGATATTTCATCGCCGGGTATCTTATAAATAATTTTGGGCGACATTTCCCCACTTGCAGAATCTATCCCAGAATTCGGTGTAGCAATTGATATTTTTTCACCAGACAACTCTACCTGAGATGCAAAATTTTCTATTTCTGAATCAGAACATGAAAGGCTAAAAAATACAAAAAGTAAAATAAGTATTGTTTTTTTCATAAAATATCAATCCATTTATTTTTTTTATTAATCATAGATAATTCTAATCCATTAGAAATTTTTTGTAGCGATTCTATTTCTTTAAAATACTGTATTTTACCTTTGTTTTGGTTATAGAAAATTTCATTTAAGAATTCATTCATTCCAGGCCATCCATGATAAGGTTCATAAAAATTGATTTTTTTATTATTATCTGAGATTATTTCTGATGTCATTAGATTTATTTTCATATCTTTTTCTTCAAAAAATAATTCTAAAATCACACTTAATTCATTGGATTCCATGTTGAACTGCCATTCTGCAATAAAGTTTTGATAATCTAGAAAAGCAACACCTTTTGATTCAGTTGGATAATTTGATTTTTCTTCAACTTTACTTGACACTCTACAAGGGAGAGAATCAAATATTTTGTTAAGAACATCTACATACCACGCAGAAGAAGAATATATTCCAAAACCAGGCCACCAATTTGCACTTAGTAACAATTTAGCAGAAAGAATATTGCCATATTTTTTCTCTTCAATAATTGATTTTAGGTAATCTACAATTGGTAAATAAGACATTTCTAAATTTGGGATTATTAAGTTATTTTGAGAATCTATCTTTGATATTAATTTTTTTGCATTTTGATTTTTTGAAGTTAAGGGCATCTCAATTACACAATCGATATTTACGTCTAAAATTTCTTCTAAAATTTCACCATGCATTTCATCTGGAACACTCAAAATAATCAAGTCTAAGCTTTCATCTTTTATTAAGTTTTGATAGTTCAATGAATAATTCAAACTATCTCCAAAAATTATTTTAGATTTATCTAAAGAAGTTTGTGTTTTAGTTGATATGTGGGAAATATTTATTTCTTCAGAATCATTAATAAATGGCAAATAAGCATCATTGATCCAATTTCCAAATCCAATTAATCCAATATTTTCATAACTCATATGTAAATTTTATATTATGATCTTTTTTTTGCGCTATTATTATTTTAGATATTTATAAACAATAAAATAAATGAGGGTATTATGACTACCACTGAAAATTATAAAAAAGGTATAAAAATTACAGAAATAGATACTCCTTCTATAATAGTTGATCTAAACATAGCTCAAGAAAACATAAAAAAAATGCAAGACTTTGCAAATAAAAATGATGTTTCAATGAGACCCCATTCTAAAACTAACAAAAGCCCATACTGGGCAAAAAAACAAATTGAAGCTGGAGCAATAGGTATTTGTTGCGCAAAGTTAGGCGAAGCAGAGATGATGGCCGATGGAGGGATTAAAGAGATTTTGATTCCTAACCAAATTGTTACCGAGCAAAAAATAAGTAGATTAGTTGAAGTTAACAAAAAGTCTAAAGTTATGGTTGCTGTGGAAAATAAAGAAAATGTAGATAACCTTTCTAATCAATTCGAAAAAAACTCAATGAAATTAAGTGTCATTATTGAGGTAAATGTAGGAATGGATAGATGTGGGGTAGAACTTGATGAAATAGTAGATTTTGCACAATTTATAATAGATAAACCTGGATTAGAATTTGAAGGAATTATGGGATATGAAGGTCATACAGTAAACATTGGGAACTTTGAAGATAGAGTCAATGAAACAACTAAAGCAATGGATAAATTGATTAATGCAAAAACAATACTTGAAGATAATGGTATAGCTGTAAATATTGTGTCTGCATCAGGAACAGGAACATATAACATAACAAGCAAAATCCCTGGCATCACAGAATTACAATGTGGTTCTTACATATTTATGGATGGAAATTACCTAAAGGTATTCGATGATTTTCAACCTGCTTTATCCGTACTTTGTACTGTAGTCTCAAGAAGAGATAATAGGATAGTTATAGATTGTGGATTAAAATCAATATCAATGGATCAAGGCTTACCTGAGGTTGTATATCCAAAAGGAGTCAAACTTATCTCTCTCTCGGAAGAACATTGCAAATGCGAAATTGAAGGAGACGTTGATCTAAAAATAGGAGATAAAGTCTTTGTAAGACCAATGCATTCAGATACAACGATAAATCTTCATGAAAACTATTTTGTTCATAGAGATGGTGTTTTTGATGAAAAAGTAGAGATAGTGGGCAGAGGAAAATTCAAGTAAAATGCTTGATTACTTAATCAAAAATGGGCTTATAGTTGATGGTTCAAACTCTAAGCCAAAGGTTTCAGACATAGGCATACTTAATAAAAAAATTATTATAGATATACCAAAAGATGCATTAGCAAAAGAAGAAATAGACGCTCATAATAAAATTGTCGCACCAGGTTTCATAGACGTTCATTCACATGATGACTTCAAGGTTATTTCTGATAGAAAAGTTTCTCACAACATACTTCAAGGTATCACATCCATGATTGTTGGAAATTGTGGTTTTGGGGTATCCCCTTTTGAGTCTGCAAAAGAGCAAATGTCTGCGCTTTATGAGGTAAAAGATTTAGAAATCAGGTGGAAAAACTTTGAGGAATATTTTGAGGCATTAAATAAAAATAAGATGTCAATTAATGTAGGTGTTCTTGTCGGTCATCACACTGCTAGGAGACATGCCTTAAGTGATATTAAGAAAGAAACGCCAAATAGATTTGAATTATCTGAAATGAAAAATATTATTAAAGAAGGGATGGAGGCTGGATGCTTGGGATTTTCTACTGGTTTAGTGTATGAACCAGGAAGATATTCAAATACTGAAGAAATTATTGAATTAGCAAAAATCTTAAACAAATATGACGGTGTGTATGTATCCCACATGCGTAATGAAGCTGAAGGATTACTAGAGTCAATACACGAAACTGCAAATATAGGATTACAATCAGATGTAAAAGTAGAAATATCCCACCTTAAATCTGTAGGGAAAGATAATTGGGGGAATTCCGATAAAGCACTTGATCTTATAACTAAATATAACAAAGATGGACTAGATATTAATGTTGATCAATATCCCTATACTGCAAGATCTACTATGTTAAAAGCTCTTTTGCTAAATGAGACATTTAACTATAAAAATAAAAATAGCCCTATGGGTAAATCAATGCCCAATGAAGTTTTACTGTGCTCTGTTCCTAATGAAGATTCTCTGGAAGGTAAGACCCTAGAAGACATTCAAAACATTTACGATCTTCCAATAGAAGAAACTGTTAAGAAGTTACTCAATGAAGTTTCAGATAAAATTTTAGTAGCAGCTTTTGGAATGGACGAAAAAGATGTAAGAAATATAATGAAAAATAAATTAACAATGATTGGAACTGATGGAATTGATGTAGGCTCAAAACCTCATCCAAGAGCTTGGGGTACATATCCTAGAATCCTAGATGAATATGTAAACAAACTTTCAATAATTTCTTTAGAAAATGCGATATATAAAATGACAAAATTACCTGCAACAAAATTTGGTATAAAAAACAGAGGAGAAATTAAAAATAACTTTTGGGCAGACTTATTGATCTTTGACCCAAAAAAAATAAAAGATAACGCAACTTTTATAGATCCTAAGAATGGCCCTTCTGGTGTAGAATATGTGTTTGTAAATGGTAAAAAAACTGTGGTCAATGGCATGATTTTAGAGGAATATGCAGGATCTACAATAAGAAAATGACAGAGCCTAAAAGTAAATTATTCATAAAGAAACTTTCCAAATGGATAGTAATTATTTTTGCAGGATTTTTACTTTTTCAACTATTCAGGCTAATTTTTATTATGCTTTTTCTTGGTGGATCAAATCCTTTATAATTTTTCTTTTCTGTTACGTGTAAAAATAATTTGAGCTTGTCGTTGCCTAGACTTTTCATTTTGTTCATTGCTTCTAACATTTATACAATTCGGGCAACTAACTCCTTCTTCAAAATATATTGACTTCTTATCATCATTATCTATAGGATTTCTGCAACCATGGCATAATTCAAAGTTTCCTACTTCAGAGTTATAAATAAGTGATACTCTTTCATCAAAAACGAAGCATTCCCCATCCCAAGAACCATTCTCTTTTTCAACACTATTCAAATAATTGATTATTCCACCTTCAAGCTGGAATACATTCTTAAATCCTATATCTTTCATGTAAGATGATGCTTTTTCACATCTAATTCCTCCAGTACAATACATTGCAATCTTCTGATTTTTATCCACTGAAAGGTTTTCGTCTATATAATTTATAAAATCTGTAAAAGTTTGTGTGTTTGGATCTATAGATTTTGGAAATTTTCCAATTACAGTTTCATAAAAGTTACGGACATCTATAAGCTTCACATCTTCATTAGAAATAAAGTCATCCCAGTCTTCAGGGGATATAAAAGTTCCTGTATTCTTTGCAGATTTTCCTAAATCCATGAAAGTTACAATTTCTTTTTGAATTTTCACTTTTAATCTTTTGAATGGCTTTTTCTGAGATTCTGAAACTTTAGTGTTGCAATTGTATCCTAAGTCTTTCAACAAATTATTAAGTTTATCGATGGAATTTGAAGGACCAGAAACTGTTCCATTTATACCTTCAGTAGAAAGTATAACGGTTCCTAAAATAGAATCATTTTTAGAGGTATTAAAAATTTTGCTTCTATTATTTTCAACTTTATCAAGGCTTAGGTCACAAAATTCATAAAAACTAAGTATTTTATGCATAGAAATCCCTCAAAATATATATAAAAATCTAAAATAATTATAAATCAAAAAGGCAGGTAAGTATGTCTAGTAAACCAAATGTAATAATAATTTTTGCTGATGATCTAGGATATGGAGATTTAGGATGCTATGGTTCAGAAATAAACATGACTCCTACTTTAGATAAAATGGCTGATGAGGGAAAAAAGTTCTCTAACTTTTATGTGAGCTCACCCGTTTGTTCTCCATCAAGAGCATCCTTGTTAACAGGGTGCTACCCTCAAAGAATAAGCTTTGGGACTTTTGATGGCTTAAGAGTACTATTTCCTGGACAAGGGATTGGCTTAAGTAATGAGGAAAAGACTATAGCAAAAACATTGAAGGAATCAGGATATAATACAAAAATTATTGGTAAATGGCATTGCGGAGATCAAGAGGAATTTCTGCCAACTAATCATGGCTTCGATTCATACTTTGGAATTCCTTACAGCAATGATATGGGGAGACAAGTAAAAATTAAAGACTATATTCCTAACGATTCAAGTTTGCATAAAATAACAGAATGGGATAGACCTCCATTACCTCTAATTAGAGATAAAGAGGTAATTCAAGAACAGCCTGATCAAAGATCAATAGCAGAAAGATACACAGAGGATGCTGTTACTTTCATGCGAGAAAATTCAGATAATCCTTTTTTCTTATACTTAGCTCATATGCAAGTTCATCTCCCATTATATGCTGCAGAAAAATTTGTTAAGGAATCACAAAATGGAGATTATGGAGCTTGCGTAGCAAGTATTGATTGGTCTACAAAAGTAATTTTTGACGAATTAAAAGAATTAGGTATTGATGATAATACTATTGTTATATTCACTAGTGACAATGGATCTAGATTACAAAATCAAGGTGGAAGTAATGGAGATCTAAGAGGCGGTAAAGGTCAAACTTGGGATGGAGGTCAAAGAGTTCCTTGTATCATAAGGTGGCCTGGGAAAATCAATAAAGGCGAAGAAACAGATGCTCTCGCTACGACAATGGATTTTTTGCCATCAATAACTAAACTTACTGGAGGGAAACTACCTTCAAAAAAAATAGATGGCATAGAAATGTCGGATTTATTTTTCTCAAACGAGAACTCCTCAAAAAGAGATTCTTTTGTTTACTACAATGAGGACGAATTAGAAGCAATTAGATATAAAAACTGGAAATTACATTTCAAAAAACAAGGTGAAATAATTAATGAATTATATGATCTAGATAATGATATTGGAGAAAAATTAAATTTATATGATAACAATAAAGAAATTGTAAAAAAATTATCAAATTTAGCAGATGAATATAGAAAAAGTTTAGGTGATAAATCTTTGAATATAAAAGGCAAAGAAGTAAGAGCCGCAAGTAAAATTGATAACCCAAAACCATTAACTGAATTCGACGAAAATCATCCGTACATGTATGCAGAATATGATAAAGGTGAGAGAGGATAAAAGGAGCAAATTATGAAAAATAAAAAACCAAATATAATACTTATTATGTCCGATGATTTGGGATATGAAGTCATCAATGCTAATGGAGGGACATCTTACAAAACTCCAGTATTAAACGAATTAGCTAAAACAGGAATTCGGTTTGAAAATGCTCACGCCCAACCTCTATGTACTCCAACTAGAATACAATTAATGACGGGGAAGTATAACTTTAGAAATTACATAGGGTTTGGATTAATGGATCCATCAGAAAAAACTTTTGGACACATTATGAGTGATAATGGTTATAAAACATTGATATCAGGTAAATGGCAATTGTACTCATATAATCCCCCTAATGAAATGCCAGAAGAAAGAAATAAAGGGCAACAAATTGAGGATTCTGGTTTTGATGAATTTTGCGTATGGCATGCACATCAAACAGAAGAAAAAGGTTCAAGATATAAAAATCCAATAATTTATCAGAACGGAGAATATCTAACAAAAGAAATTACAGAAGGAAATTATGGAGAAGATATCTTTTGTGACTATATTTTAGATTTCATGGATAGAAATACTAATGACCCTTTCTTTGTATATTTCCCAATGACTCTTACACATAGACCTCTAGAGCCAACACCTGATAGTGAAGAATTTGCTATATTTGATCCTCCTTCAAATAAAACACTTGGCGGTAAGACTTGGGATGAATTAGAAGGTTGGGCTGATGATGCAAAATATTATAAAGATATGGTCGAATATCATGATAAAACAATTGGAAGAATAGTTAAAAAACTAGATCAATTAAATATTAGAGAAGATACATTAATTATATATCTTGGAGATAATGGATCCCCAATAGAGGTTTCATCCTTTGTTGGAGACAAAGAGATTCCAGGAGGTAAAGGAAAAACAATAGATACAGGAACTCATGTTCCAATGATTTGTAATTGGAAAAATAATATTCCAGAATCAATAGTAAGTTCAGATTTGGTAGATACTACAGATTTTTTGCCTACAATTTTTGATGCCGCTGGAATAGAATACCCTGAAAATTATTTGGTTGATGGAAAATCTTTCTACCCTCAACTAATAGGTGAAAAAGGTAATCCACGAGATTGGATATTTTTTCATTTTGATGCAGGTGGTCGTAATAAGAGGCCCATTCAAAGATTTTTGAGAAACCACTCCTGGAAGCTTTATGAAGATGGCCGAATGTTTGACATGAAAAATGATTTATATGAAACAAAAGCAATCTTTCCAGAAAATGACTCAGAAGAAAGTAAAGATAATCGTAGTAAATTAGAACCTCTTTTTCAAAATCTTAAATAAAAAATAGGAGCCTATTATTCATTATCAGGAGAGAGAATAGGCCCCTATTTAAGAAGAGAATTAAGAGAGATTATCTATTGTAAAGCACCTACTTCAATTAGTAGAGCTTGTGTGTTTTCTAGATCACCTAATTGAGAAATGTCAATGTCTGGTTTATTTAGACTTTCCATATCTTCTAGTAATCTATTTGGTGTTACTCCATCAGTAACTAGTGGGTATTCATGAACTTGAGTAGCAAAATACTGTTGAGCTACTTTTGAAGTCATGAATGTCATGAATCTTTCTGCATTATCTTTGTTATCTGATACATCTAGTATTCCAGCACCAGAAACTAATACTACTGATCCAGCATCTCCATTGCTTAGATAGTGGTTTCTAGCTGCAAAGCTTTCACCCTTATCAGCAATAAATCTGTGAAGGTAGTAATGGTTCACCATACCAAATTCAATCTCTTGATCTGCAGCAGCTTGAACTTGTGGTGTGTTTTTTGGGTATACTATTGGTTCGTTAGCCATTATGCCTTCTAACCAAGTTTTAGTCTTTTCTTCACCCCAGTAAATTCTCATTCCTGTAACCATTGCTTGGAATGATCCGTTTGTTGGAGCCCAACCTAATTTACCTTTATACTTAGGATCTGTTAGATCATCCATAGATGTAGGTAAATCAGCTGCAGCTGTTACATTCGGGTTGTAAACAAGTACTCTTGCTCGACCTGTTATACCAATCCACTTACATGAATTATCAGCAGCTCTTGGTGCCACAGCCCAAGCAGGTATTAAGTTACATACCTCTCTTGACATAGGTGACAACATGTCGCTCACTGCACCTAATCCCCCTGGATCTTGTGCATAAAAAACGTCAGCTGGTGTTTTTGATCCTTCTTCTTGAAGAAGACTTACCATAGCACCTGTCTTACCGTATTTTACTTCCACAGGAATACCTGTAAGAACAGAAAATTCTTCAATTATAGGACCAACCAATGATTCTGATCGTCCTGAGTAAATTACAAGTTCTTTTTCCTTCTTTTCAACTTCAACTTCCTTCTCAACTATGATTGTTTCGCCAGGAACTTTTACTTCCTTTACAACCTCAGTTATAACAGTCTCACCAGGAACTTGAACTTCCTTAATAACTTCCTTCTCTACAACAACTTGCTTTTCCACTTCTACTACTTCAGTTTCAGCTGAACATGCAGCAAAAGATGCGATTAACAATGATGAAAATAGAGCAATAGCTAAATTCTTTTTCATAAATAAAACTCCTTGTTATTTGTTGTCTCTTAATTGTCAACTATTTTAGTATACAAAGAGAATTAAGGATTTGTCAACAATTTAAGTAGACAATATTTTTTATGATGAATTAAGCCTTTTTTGTTGGAACTCTGAGAGTTATATATGCTATACCGGTTAGACCAAATAAAGCAACTATTATGTCTACCCATATAGGCTCGATGGCAAAAATCACAGCAAATCCACAAAAAATTATTATCATAGATACTGCACTAATTTTAGCCTTGAAAGGCATCCCCTTACCTTCGTTATAATCTTTAATAAATTTTCCGAATAATTTATTATTTATCAACCACTCATAAAGTCTTTTTGAAGATCTAATGTAGCAAGCAGACGCTAGAATCAAAAAAATTGTTGTTGGAAGACCCGGTACAAAAATACCTATATAACCAATAGCAACAAAAATTGAACCAAGAACAATCCATAAAAATCTTACAAGTTTGTTTTTCTCTGTTTTTACTTGATTATTAGGCAAAAGGTCTCCTAGGTATTAATATATTGAGATACAAAAAAAGTATAAACCTAGATCAATGTAAAGAAAATACTAAAACTATCAAATTGATCCTATTTATTATATATTGATCTCAGATAACCAAAATTCTTAGGCCTTTTCATGGATAAAAAAAAATCTAAATATTTTTATGGATGGAATATTGTTTTGATCATGGCAATAACCTCATCTATGACAATGGCTCTTGGTACGCTAAATTTTGGGCTATTCATAAAGCCCATGGGTGACGAATTACAAATCGGTAGATCTTATTTTGGTTGGGCACAAACTGCTAGGCAACTTGTTGGAGGTCTGACTAGTCCCATCATGGGAACATGGGTAGATAAATTTGGATCAAGAATAATTTTACCTGGCGCAACCTTAATCACAGGCTTGGGATTAATATTATTAGGATTTAATTCAAGTGGCATTTTGATGATTATAATTTTTGGTGCAATAGGGATTACAAGTTTAGGAGGGCCAGGAGCTCTTATAACCACAGTTCCTATATCTAAGTGGTTTGTTAATAAAAGAGGTAAGGCGTTAGCAATTACTTCTCTTGGAGTTCCCATAGGTGCAATGATTTTTGTACCATTAACGCAATATCTTATTGACTTCAGTGGATGGAGAAATACTTGGGTGATTTTTGGATTCTTGGCGATTATAATCATAATTCCTCCTGCTCTAATATTGCTTAGAAGGCAACCTGAGGACATTGGTTTATTACCAGACGGAGAAGTAATCTCTGAGGATGATTATAAGGATTCTGAAATTTCTTGGGAGTTTTCAGAAGCTGTAAGAACTCCAGTTTTTTGGAAAATAGTAATATGTTTAACTGTTATTTCAATGGCTACAGGGACCATTGCTATTCATAGAATACCTGCTTTTATGGATAGAGGATTAGATGCTCAACTTATAGCATGGTCTACTGCATTTGATGCTGTTTGTGCAGGAATAAGTACTTTCACTGTTGGAAACTTAGTAAAAAAAATAGGTATAAGGATTTTGGGAACAATATCTTTTTTATTTCTTGCATTTGCAAGTCTTATCACAATATATGCTTATTCTTTTTTTGAAATTTTTATTTCAATGGCTATTTTTGGTTTAGGAATAGGTGGACTAATGTTCATTCATTCATTTATATGGGCAGATTATTTTGGTAGAAAAAACTTAGGACAAATAAGAGGGAAGGTAACTCCTTTTATACTTATATTTGGAGGAATAGGAGCTCCAATAGCAGGTTATGTAAGAGACTTTACTGGTAGTTATGTAACGGTTTGGTTTGTAGGTATGTTTATGATGTTTTTTACCGCTGTTTTATTTTTTACTTGCAAAAAACCTGAAAAAAAAATATAAAATGATAAATATCAAATAAATATATTGGAAGATTATATGAAAAAAGCCTTAATAATATTATTTTTATTTATAATTTCATGCTCTGGGGGGACCTCAGAATCTGAAATCAAAACAGATGTAAAAGAACTAGGTGATTCTTTAGTAAAAGCATCATCTAATATTGAGAAGAGTCCATCTGTTAGCCTTCAACAAATTGGATTTGAAAGTATTTTACCTGATATTGTTTATCAGAATTTTTTAGTACTGAAAGAATTTGATTATGTAAAAGAAAAATCTCAATCAAAAGGATATGAAATTATTAATGATGAATTTATACGTGCTCCAGGAGAAAAAATTGCTGATAAATTTTCGATTAATCTAAGTGGAGGATTGGCATTAGCAGTAGAAAAAGACGACATACTATTTATTACTTTTAGATCTACTTCTGCTAAAACAAAAAAAGAATATACTAAAAACGTTATTACTGACTTAGATGGAGCTATGGTAGAAGTCGACTGGATAGCTTCAAAGGATGTATTTGTGCACAGAGGATTTGATTCTGAATATGACAGATTTAGAGATATAATAGTTGAAACAGTAAATTCTAAAAAACCATCTAAAATTATTATCTCTGGGCATAGCCTAGGATCAGCATTAGCAACATTATCATCATTAGATCTTTCTATGAACCATGGTTACGACGTTTCTTTGGTTTCTATGGGAGGCCCTAGAGTGGGTAATAAAGAATATAGAGAATTAATGGATGAATATGTCAAAGATAATTATAGAATTTATATCCCTCAAGACCCAATAGTAAATATACCAGGCTCATTAAAAGATTATGAACACTCAGGATTTGCACTTGGAATAAATCCAGATGGAACACATAACAATGAAATAAATATTGATTACTTCGGTTTCACTGCATATAAATCAATTTTTGATGATAGGTTCAATATTCATCATTACGGTAATTACATAAAATCTATCAATAAAATATTATCTAATTGTTATAACGATCAATCTGAATGTTTTGATATGCAAAAAGGTTATGTAACTTCAATGGTTGAAAGAGAAACTATGAATCAGTTTAGAGCGGCATTAAAAGCTAAGCCTCAGGAAGTAATAGACGAAACAATGGAAAAAGCTCTTGGAAATCTTGAAGAAGAAAAGAAGAAAATACAAGAAATCACATCTGAATTTAAAGAAAAAACAAATACTGAAGTATTAAGTAGTTTAGATGAAATAATTCAAGCAAATAAAGATAAAACAGAATGGGTAAAAAGTTACAGAGAAAAAGCAATGAGCCTAAAGGATAAGGCAAAAGATTTACTAAACAAATAAATTTTGGTGGAGCCTGGGAGGATCGAACTCCCGACCTCTTCCGTGCAAGGGAAGCGCTCTCCCAGCTGAGCTAAGGCCCCATTTAGTTAGAATGCGTATTTGTAATGATACCAAATCAATTATAAATGAATCTATTATTTTAAGGTTGAAAAAGTTGAAAAAAAAGTTGAAACGTTTTTAGATGGCTAATTCTGACATCATGTATTTGAATAATTAGTCTGATTGATACATAATATACTCAAAGCATTATGGAGGAAAAATGAAATTAGTAGGAACATTCGAAGTAACTAAAGGGTACGAGCATTGGAAAAAAGCTTTTTTAGCTCATGAATCTAAAAGAAATGAGTGGGGAATAAGTACTGTTTTTACAGGTATGGAAGCTGAGAACAATAATAAAATTCATGTTTGTCTTGAAGTTGAATCAATGGAAAAGCTACAAGAATTTATGAAGAATCCAGATAATGCAAAAGTTATCGAAGAAGCTGGAGTAAAGATAGAAACCCAAATAATGATTCCGATAATTGAATAATTAGTCTGATTGACACATAATTAGAGGAAATTATTTAGAAAAAAAATTTATTTAAATTTTAATATTACTTTCGGACCAATTTTTGATTAATTCTAAAACAGGTAATATTGATTTACCCTTTTCAGAAAGAGAGTACTCAACTTTAGGTGGAATCTGAGAATAAACTTTTCTTATTACTAACTTAGAGCCTTCTAGTTCTTTTAAGTTTTTTGACAACATTTGTTGAGTTATTCCTGATAAAGCTCTTTTTAATTCTCCAAATCTATGAGTTTTTGCTCCTAAATTGTAGATAATTGGCATTTTCCATTTACCTCCAACAATCTGCATTGCATTGGTAATAGGACAATCTGTTATATCATTTTTCATAGTATGGATTATAACACTAGTATTATATTAATGCCTAATTGCTTAATTATATTATTTATGAAATCCTTATTAAGTATGAAAAACATACTATGCTAAAAGGAGTTATAAATGGACAGTAAAAAAGAAGCAACAAGTGTCGAAATCATGAAAGATGGACCTTACATAATTAAAGGACCAATATCTCTTAATGATGAAAATGGAAATAAAATTGAATTAATAAAGAATATAAACGCTTTATGTAGGTGTAATAATTCAAAAAATAAACCTTTTTGTGATGGAACTCACTCTAAAGCTTTTAAACTCTCAGAAAAAATATTATAAGGAAATTCAATGCCCGCAAAATTAGTTAATAACATGCTTTCACTAAGCAGGATTAAAAAAATAAGTCAAACTTCTGTGATTAGAAAAATTAAAAAATTAGCTACAGCAACCCCTGGTTTTGAAGGAGAAGGATTCCCTGTAAGAAGAGCATTTACAGAAATTTCACCAAGGGATACAGACCCCTTTATCCTAATGGACCACATGGGAGAAATTGATTATGAGGTAGGAGAAGCTAAAGGAACTCCTTGGCATCCACACAGGGGGTTTGAGACGGTAACATACCTTATAGATGGTTACTTTAAGCATAAAGATTCTAATGGAGGAGGAGGGCTAATCGGTAATGGAGATACTCAATGGATGACTGCTGGGGCCGGAATTTTACATATTGAAGCTCCTACTGAGGAAGCTGTACTAAAAGGAGGTTTGTTTCATGGTGTACAAATATGGGTTAATTTACCAAAAATACTCAAATGGTCTAACCCAAGATACCAAGATATTAAATCTCAAAAATTAAAATTACTGGCTTCAGAAGATGGAAGCAGCCTAATAAGAGTAATAGCTGGTGAGATTGACGGACATAGAGGCCCTGGAATTACTCATACTCCTATCTCAATAATTCATCTAAGTATGCCACCAGATTCTAGCGTGAAAATTCCATGGAACCCAAAATATAATGCTATAGGTTATATACTTGCAGGCAATGGAGAAACAGGGGATGAAAAAATAAAAATAAGCACCGGTAAAACAATAGTTTTTGATGATGGTGATTTTATGACTTTTTCTTCAAATTCAATTCAAGATACTTCTTCTAAAAACTTAGAATTACTAATTTTAGGAGGTGAACCAATTAATGAACCAATTGCTTGGGCAGGGCCTTTTGTTATGAACCATAGAGAAGAATTAAGAGACGCTTACAACGATTATAATTCTGGCAAACTTGGCTCAATCCCAGTTATAGAATAGTTTGCCATTTAAAGAATTAAGGTTCTTAATAGATTGCCTTAAAAATAAATACTACACTGCTAACTCTGACATCATGTATTTGAATAATTAGTCTGATTGATTCATAATTAAAGATAAATTTCATAAAATATTAATTAATGAAAAAAATTTTACTTATTTTATTGCCGGCAATATTTTTAGTTATTGTTTCTTGTTACACAAGTACTACTGGTCCAAACACCTGGGTGAGAGATAGTGGAGCTGGAGATGGTACTGAATGGGGAGGCCCTAGATATTTTGTTATATCAATGGATACAACAAAAGCTAGAGATGAATGCGTTTTATTGAGATTTAATCCAAATGAGGAATATGAGGATAGAGATGCTAAAGGAAGACCTTATTTTTTTGGAGAACCCTGGGAGAATAGATTTACTGCTGATTGTGGTGATTATGCTAAGTCAAAAAAACCTGCTTTAGTTAGCAATTTTGTACCTGACGAAATTTATAACAAAGTATATCCAGATGGTGAATTTATTCGGTAAGCCCAATTATATTCTTACATCATGTATTTGAATAATTAGTCTGATTGATTCATAATATAGGTCGCTTTACCATGTTTATATTTATAGGAATTACTTTAATTTTGTTGATAATATGTTCTCAAAGCATTAAATCAAAAATATAAATTATGAATTACAACATTACAAAAATAAAAAGTGAATTAAGTTCTAATGGTGTTCTTAGAGCTGCTATAAATATGTCAAACATTCTTTTAGTAACAGACAAAATGTCAGATGGTACTCCTATCGGCGTATCACCTGATATGGCACAAGAATTAGCCAGAAACCTAAATCTAAAACTTGAACTAATTCCATATTCTAGTCCGGGCGAAATCGCAGATGATGCAGATAAAAACAAATGGGATATATGCAATATTGGCGCAGAGCCACAAAGAGCTGAAAAAATATTCTTTAGTTCTGCATATGCCGAGATTCAGGCGACATATTTAGTAAAATCAAATTCATCCATATCTAGCATAGAAGACGTAGATATGGATGGGAAAACAATTTCTGTTGCAGACAGATCAGCATACTGTTTATGGCTAGAAAGAAATATTAAAAATGCAAAATTATTAAAAACAGACGGAGTAGAAAATTCTGTCGATAATTTTATTAATAAAAACTTGGATGCACTAGCTGGATTGCGACCACAATTAATCGAAACAGTAAAGACAATAAATGATTCTAAATTATTAGAAGGGTACTTTATGTCAGTCCAACAAGCTATTGGAACTTCAAAAGAAAATAAAGAAGCATCAAAATATATAGCAGATTTTGTAGAGAATATGAAAGTAAGTGGTTTTGTAAAAAAACGTATTGTTCAGCATAAAGTGGATGGGAAATTATCAGTTGCAAAATTAGCTTAGGAGTAGAGTTTCATTGTATTTTTCATATCCTTATGCCCATCATCTTTTGAATTAGTTAATTATAAAAACTAAATTTGCAGACAAGATCAGAAAAGAAGCGATTGAAAATAATGTTCTGATGTTATGCCAAAAGTTCCATGGCTTCTTATACCATAAATCAACTCCATCAAATTCATCTGAATTTAATTTTTCTAATTTATTATTTAGTGGAACATTTTTAAGAATTGTAATTAATAAGACACCTAAAAAGTACAAAATTGTTGAAATGAGAATGGCAGCAAATGAATTTGAATCATTTCTACTCATATATGTTAGAACTGGCATAGTTATTACAGGTCCAATAAAAATAAAAAAAAAGATTGGATTTAATATTACTAAATTTATAAATTTCATAGCACGATAGTATTCTTCTTCTTTGAGCCTTGCTAATCCAGGATTTACAGCATTTGAGAAAATAAATAAAAGGCCTGAAGTTAGACCCAATTGCAATATTATTAAGATGTATAAAATTTCAAAAATCATAATTTAAGTAAACACCCTTCTAAACTTAAGTGATAGCTGTTATGAGAAGAGATGCTAAGAAAAGTAGTATGAAAATAATAGCTAAACCACCAGATACATATCTTATTACTTTATTTATTTTATAAATTCTAGACATAAAAATTCTTAATATTTATTCAGATTTATTAGTTTCTTCAACAAAAGTATCAATGGCCTTTTGAGCCTTATCAAATAAATTATCAAAAACTTTAGCATGTTTAGGTAATTTATTTGGACTATATCCTATCAAATCATTGAAAACTTGTACCTGACCATCCGTATATTCACCTGCTGAAATTCCAATTGTAGGTATTGATATTTTTTCAGTAATTATCTTTGATAATTTCGAATCAACAAGCTCTAAAACAACAGAAAATGCGCCTGATAATTCTACTTGTTTAGCATCTTCAAATAAATTATCTTCTTCAGTTTTATTTTTTCCAACAATTTTATAATCTGAAACATTATTCACAGATTGAGGCTTTATACCAATATGTCCCATAACATGTATATTATTTTGAACTAAAAATTTTATTATTTGGGATTTCTCTTTACCGCCCTCTAGTTTTACTGCATCTGCACCTGCATCTATCAACATCAATGCATTTGAAAGAGCTGATTCATTAGTTTCATAAGTCTTATACGGAAGATCTGCAACCAATAGTTTAGTTATACCTACTCTTGCTATTGATTGAGTGGCTCTTACAATATCATCCAACTTTACACTACTTGTAAACTCATAACCTAAAGTTGTCATACCTAGACTATCTCCAACTAAAATCATTTCAGCATCAGAATTATTAACTATGTGCCCACTAACAAAATCATAAGCTGTAACCATAGTAATCTTACGAGTATTTTTAAGTTCAATTATTTTTTTTACTGATATTTTATTCATTTTCAACTAAAAAAATCATATTATCAATTAGCCTTACTTCCCCAACAAAAACAGCTATAAGTATAACAAATTCATCATAGATTTGATCTATAACTTCAAAGTTATGAGGATTTCTTATCGAAACATATTCTATCTTTACAGATTCAAAAGATGATAAATATTTAGTTATAAAATTGATTATTTCACCAGATTTTTTTTGACCCGAAATAATTTTTTCAACTCCAGCTCTTAAGGCCTTTACAATTTCACAAGCACTCAGCTTTTCATTAGAATTAAGTTTTATATTTCGACTAGAAAGAGCCAATCCATATTTATCTCTAATAGTTTTAGATTGAATAATTTTCACTGGTATATTTAAATCTCTTACAAATGATCTTATAAGTAATAATTGCTGATAATCTTTTTCTCCAAAAACAGCATAATCTGGAAGAGTTATGTTAAGTAATTTTGTAACTATAGTTGCAACACCCTCCATATGTCCTTTCCTATATTTACCTTCTAGAACATCGGAAAGAGACGTGACTCTAACAGTTGTGTCAAATTCTTTTGGATAAACTTCCGTAAGAGAAGGACAAAATAATATATCAACTCCATTTTTTTCAAGACTTTCTACATCTTTATCAAAACTTTTTGGATAAGATTTATAATCTTCAAGATTATTAAATTGGATGGGATTAACAAAAATAGTTGCTATTACAATATCTCCATATTTTTTAGCAGTTTCAACAAGTGATATGTGGCCTTCATGAATACTACCCATTGTAGGGACTAGGGCAATTTTTTGGGATAAAGTTTTCCTTAATTCAATAAATTCAGAAATTGTATTAATAATTTTCAATTTTCTAATTTTGCTCTTAATATATTTTTTGTAAAAGATTTTTTAACCAAATAGACAACTAAATTCTAACAAATATAAATTTTATTGTTAGTTTCTATTAAATAAAAAAACGTAGGTAAGAAGTACCTTACCTACGTTTTAAATTTTATTATCAGAAGTTAGTTTAAGAGTCTTGCTTAGCAGCTACCCATATAACTAATCCAAATGCAGTTTTATTAATAAGATCTGCAAAATTATAAATGATGTTCATAGTTTGAGTTCCATTAGTAACATCAATCATATTTCCTATTATGTATCCAATAGGATAAATTGACCAACCAACAAGAACAATCAATTTCATTGAATTAAAAGCCGATTGCACTGATGCATTTTTTGATTCAGCACTAGCTTTAGCAGCACCACCAACAAAAATTAGGTAAACTACTCCAGCCCAACCAATCATTCCAATTACAAATCCAACAACTTCGTTTAGCACATCCATTTCACCAAGTAGTCCACCAACTAGCATAACCAAGCTAGCTACAAGTAACTGCCAGAAAATTCCTCTAGTTACTTTACCAACTACTTTCAAAATCAAATAGAATTCAACTATCTGTAGAGGCACAGTTACAAGCCAATCGATATACCTTAATTGAGTAAGGTTACCTGATTGAAGAGCTCCTGACCATGCATCTCGCATATAGAAGTAGTGGAAAAAAGCAATAAATGTAACTAATCCAGCTACAGTTACTGATGTTCTCCATTTAGCTGATACTTCGCTTCTTTCGAAAAAGAAAAATACTGCTGAACAAAGCATAGCAGCGGTTCCGAAATAAAAGCTAAACTGCGTTAAACTATTTATATCCATTAAATCCTCCCAAAGTTTATTAATGCCCTCAATTTTCGTCCCTCACCTACTAGTCTACTGCATATGTATACAATTTTTCAACTTTTTTTTTCTAGATGAAAAAATAAATTACAATTATAATAATCAAAAATAAATTATAAAAATATGATCACAAAAGAGTATAAAACTCATAACTTAAATTTTTTAACCTCTATTCCTGATAATTATGATCAAGAAAAAAACTATGATGTAATTTTCTTGATGCATGGATTTGGTGCCAATATGTATGATTTGTTAAGTCTTGCCCCTATGATAAACCAAAGTGATTTTATATACGTTTTTCCTAATGCTCCACTAGAAGTGAACCTTGGATTTGAACAAAAAGGGTACGCATGGTTTCCAATAGAATCTAATGATTATGTTGAATCATTAGATTTACTCAATAAAACAATAGACGAGGCTTTGAGTCTTTTTTTACCAAACGAGATATATATAGGAGGTTTTTCACAAGGCGGAATGATGGCTATTCATGCCGGATTATTATCAGAAAGAGACTATAAAGGAATAATAGCACTTAGTTCTAAATTAATAGAATCTAAAAAATTTGATATAGAAAAAAACAAAATAAGGAATACTAGATTATTTATAAGTCACGGAAACTTTGACTCAATTATTCATATTGATGATGGTAGACACATGAAAAATAAACTAGAGGAATTGGGACTTAGTGTGACTTATAAAGAATACAATATTGCACATGAAATAAGCGATCAAGTTATAAAAGACTTATCAGATTGGTTTTCAAAATATTAATTGGGGAAAATATACAATTCATATAACTATAAATAAATAGTAAAGGGGGAATATATGAGTTCTAAAGGAACAGGTTATAGTCTAGGTCTTGGACTACTAGTTGCATTCATTGGTTATATAATATGGCAACTTACAATAGGAATAGATACTAAAAGTGACGACATAACCACAATATTAACAAATGCTGGAGACGGTTCAGCGATGATGAAAACATCTGCAATACTTATTTGTGTTGGAATGGTTGTCCATGTTGCTGGATTAATAAGTACAAGAGGAACAGCATCGGGAACAATGGAAACTATAGGTATATATAGTATTACAGCTGCAATAGCTTTATGGGTGACTAACATAGGACTAAGTTTGTCTCTAGCAGAAATGGGAGAAAAGTTTTCAGCTGCAATGGCTGGAGGTGATGCGGCTACTGCTGGAACAATAGCTACGGCAGCAGGATTTTCTCAAGCAGCAAATGTTGCAACATCAACAATGGGAGCATTACTAGCTGGAATTGGATGGCTATGTATGGGTATAGCTTACAGAGAAAGTGATGCAAAAGGTATAGTATCCTTTTTGCCACTAGGGATGTTAGCAATAATTATGGGATTAATATTAATAATTTCAAACATAATTATTACTTCAGTAGTAAGCGTAGAGGCTGCGAGTCAAATATCTGGAATAGGATTTATTCTAATAGTTATTTGGTCTTTATCTAGAGGCTTTGAAATAGCAAAGAAATAAACTTTAGATTAATAAAAAAAAAGTCTTATCTAAATTTTTGAGATAGGACTTTTTTTTATTAATAATTTAATTGTAAATTCATTAAAGTTAAAAAGAACAAAAAAATTTATTTGAATTTTTACCATATCAAGGTAAATTTAAAAAAGCTCTTATTTAATCCCGGGTGGTCTAATGGTAGGACAGAGGACTTTGACTCCTCCAGTCCTGGTTCGAATCCAGGCCCGGGAGCCAATATTTATCTATCCCATTTCCTGATCTACTGAAAGCTTAAATTCAGTCAAATCATGACCTGTTATTGTACTCCAAGGAGTTTCAACAACATAGTGATCTTTTCCAACCTCAACTAAAGGAGGTCGTTCTTTTGTATACTTATGATTTTTTCTTACAGGCAAAGGAGTTCTTGTCTGGAACACGTCTCCTACAGGAGGATTCACAGGAGATACCACTTCACCAGGAAGAACAATCTCATCTCTTTCAATATCTGGGTGAGATGGCAAAGCTGCAGAAATCAATGCATTTGTATACAAATGAGTTGGATTTGCAAAAATAGCTTCTGTATCACCATACTCCTGAACTACTCCCAAATACATCACTGCTGTTCTATGACACATATATCTTACTGTCGCAAGATTATGAGCAATAAGAATATAAGCTAAATTATGTTCTTTCTGAAGATCAACTAATATATTCATTATCTGAGCTCGAATCGATACATCCAAAGCAGAAACAGGTTCATCCAATACTATTAGTTTAGGATTTAGAGCTAATGCTCTAGCAATTCCAATTCTTTGTCTTTGACCACCAGAGAATTCATGAGGGTATAGGTTACCTTGGTATGGGTTAAGCCCAACTTCAGCTAGCAAGTCCCCTGCTCTCGTATCTCTTTCTTTTTTTGTCATTGTTGTGTTTATTTCTAAAGGTTCTCCAATAATTGTATTTACTCGCATTCTTGGATTTAGAGATGACCATGGATCTTGGAATACTGCTTGTACAGATCTTCTCATTTCTCTTCTTCCTGCGGAAGACAATGTAGTCACATCTTGCCCTTCAAAGTAAATGCTTCCAACTGGGACTCCTCCATCAGTTGAAGGATCTTCCAATCCCAAAACCATTTTTGCTGTTGTAGTTTTTCCACAACCTGATTCTCCAACAAGACCAATAGTTTGTCCAGCAGGAACATCAAATGAAACATCGTCAACAGCTTTTAGCCAGTCATGAGAACCAATAATAGGAAGACCTTTATTTACCTGATACCATTTCCTGATATTTCTAACCTGAATGATAGGATCTCCATCATTTGAACAACCTATAGCCTCAGGAACACTTGAATAATCTTTTCTTTCTTCTGTAGTCATTTTTTCCTCTCGAATTATTTTTTAGTACGAAACTAAATCTTTATATTTATCGAAGTCAGCAACTGAACATCTAGACATTTGAACAAAATGATTAGGCTTTACTTCAACTAATTCTGGTCTAATCATTGCATCTTTCTCATCATATTTTAATGGTGATCTAGGAGCAAAAGCATCCCCGGGAGGGAGATTATATAACAGTGGAGGTTGACCTTCTATTTGAGGCAATCTACCTGTTTTTTCTTCTAATTTTGGAACAGATCCAATTAAAGCCTTGGTATATTCATGAAGGGGATTATTGAAAATTTCCCTTACATCAGCCATTTCAACAATTCGTCCAGCATACATAACAGCAACTCTGTCACACATCTTTGCGACTATTCCAAAATCATGAGTAATAAATATGATTGCAGCACCAGTTTCTGCTTGAATTGTTTTTAATAATCTAAGATATGCAGCCTGGATAGTAACATCTAATGATGTTGTTGGTTCATCTGCAATAATTACTGATGGATTAGAAGAAATACCAATAGCACCAACTACTCTTTGCCTCATTCCACCTGATAGTTGATGAGGATAATCTCTAGCTCTTGTATCTGGGGCAGGTATTCTTACTTTTCTTAAAGCATCTACTACTTTATCCCATCTACTTTTTCCCTTTAATCCCTGATGGATTCCAATAGCTTCACCCACCTGATCATTGATATCAAACACTGGATTCAATGCCTGCATGGGATCTTGAAGAATCATAGAGATTTCACCACCTCTAACTTTAGTCATTTCTTTCTCAGAAAGTTCCAAGATATTTCTACCGTTAAGAATAACTTCTCCTCCAGCTATAACACCAGGAGGAGACTGAATAAGTCTCATAATAGACAATGCTGTAACGGATTTACCAGAGCCTGATTCTCCGACAACTCCAAGTGTTTCACCTTTTCTTACAGAATAAGAAACTCCATCACAAGCTTTTACTGTACCCCACTTTGTTGTGAAGTGTGTTTGTAGGTTTTTTAGTTCAAGTACAACTTCATCTCTGACAGTAGACGGTCCAAAACCATCTCTATCTATAGATTCATTTTCTACTTTCGAATCTGAATTTTTAGCCATTCTCAATCCTCTTATAAATTTATTTTTTTTGAGTCTTTTAATAAGTTACTGTAAACATATCATAAAAGAATAAAAAAAATAGTGATAAAAAAGTACTTTATTTGACTTTAAACTTCTTTTTCAATCTTATTTATTGCAGATGATAAACCATCAACCAAAAAATCAATTTCATCTTTATTAATATTTAGTGGAGGGCAAAGAGAAATTATATCTCCTGCTCTGAAAGTGAAAATATTATTATCATTTAGGTATTGAGGTATTTTTTTCTGAATTTCAATTGAAGCTGGTAGTTTTTGTTTTGATTTTTTATCGCTTACTAACTCTATTGCCGCAAGCAGACCTAATCCTCTAACATCACCCACAATTTTAGAACTCTTTAGCCCCTCAAGTTTACTCAATAAATATTCTCCCATTTTTTTTGAATTTTCAACTAAATTCTCTCTTTCGTAGATTTCTAAATTTTTTAGACCTGCTGCACATGAAGCTGGATGACCACCAAATGTTATTAGATGCAGGAACATTTCTTTTTCAGAGCCTATAAAAGAATCAGCTATTTTTTTTGTTGCTATAGCCGCACCTAAAGGGGAATATCCACTAGTAAGAGATTTCGCTACAGTAGTAATATCTGGCATCATATCCCAATGATCTGTTGCAAAATACTTTCCAGTTCTGCCGAATCCAGTTATAACCTCATCTGCAATCAAAACAATATTGTATTTATCAGCTATTTCTCTAAGTCTTTGCCAGTATTCTTTTGGAGGCACATGTATCCCAAAAGCTACAGAAATAGGCTCTGCAATCATAGCTGCAACACTATCTGGACCTGTATGAATTATCGCCTCTTCAAACTGATTAGCACAATAGATAGCATAATCTACTACATTCATTTTATTGGGAATTCTATATGAGTCCCAGTTTTGAACATGTATAGCTCCTGGCATCTCTGGACCCATAGTGTCTGATGTAGATGGTTTACCTAAACTTACAGCCATAGCAGTTGCTCCATGATATGAGTATCTTCTTGAAATAACTTTATAAGCTCCAGATTTTCCGGTATTGATCTGATATTTTTTTGCCATCTTAACAGCAGTTTCTACAGATTCAGATCCTCCTGAAGTAAAAAAAGATCTTGCATGTTTATCTGGGTATATTTCTGCAATTTTTGCTGCTAATTCTATTTGAGGTATACAAGCAGCCATTGCAGGTGGAGTTTCAATTTCACATATTTGTTCATAAATTGCCTTACCAATTTCAGATCTCCCGTAGCCTGCTCCTTTAAACCATAAGCCACCAGTTGAATCTAAGTATCTATTATCGTTAATATCTGTAACCCATACTCCTTCACCTTTTACAAATATTCTCAAATCTCCTGCCCAATCGTTGATTTGTTGAGCATGCATAAACAAATTTTGAGATGCCAAACTTTGCAGTTCTTCTATTTTTTCTCCATTAATTGATAATTCATTCATTTCAAAACTTTTCTACTAATAATTTATTAACTATAAATATATAAAAAAAATTATAAATAACAAACTTTAGAACAAAATTATTATATTTTTTGAAATAATAATAATATGGTTATATTCACTAAAACTGATGGATTTTTTCAATTATCCGTTGAACAAAAAGTTCCTCGAAATATAGAGGATGTTTTTTCATTTTTTGAAACCCCTAAAAACTTGAATCTCATAACTCCTCCTTGGTTGAATTTCAAAATAATTCCTCCTGTTCCAGAACAAACCTACGAAGGTCTAGAAATTTCCTACAGATTAAGTATTCATAAGTTTCCTATGTTTTGGAAAAGCAGAATAATAAATTACAAAAAGAATAATTTTTTTTGCGACAAACAGATTTGGGGACCATATTTATTTTGGGAGCATACACACTCTTTTATAGCTGATGGTGAACACACGATAATAAAAGACGTTGTAAATTATAAAGTACTGTTTGGAAGAATTATAAATAACCTTTTTGTTAAAAAAGATTTAAGTAAAATTTTTAAATATAGATACAAAAAAATAGAAGAAGTATTTAAAAAATAGTACAGACTCTTAAAAGGTGCTTTATAATTGATATAGAATTATTCCCGAGTAGCTCAGCGGTAGAGCAGCCGACTGTTAATCGGCGGGTCACAGGTTCGAATCCTGTCTCGGGAGCCATTATCTTTTTATGTAATTATTTTTTATCCCTTTTTTGGTGGAGTGTAATTAAAATCACTAGCTTTTTTTATTGCTTCAACTCCTTCTTCTGGATCTATAAGAACTGTAGTTGAAATATTAGTAATTGCCCCACTTGATGCTACCTTTATTAACATAGAAGCTGCTGTTGCATTATCAGGAGCTTCAACTATTATTACTAAATCATCCTCTCCAAAAGCAAGATATCCATTCAGTAATTTGCAACCCATAGCTTCCATTTGCTTACCAACAACTTCAATCCTATTTTGAGGGTTATCTATTTGATTTGCCCAAGCTTCAGATGTATAACTTGCTTTGACTAAAAACTTTGCCATAATTACTCCTTGTTTATTAATATCTTAAATAATATATTAGCGTATAAATATTACTTAAATAATAATAAATATGAGGCTACATTGGAAAAAATAGGAGTTGCTCAGTGGGGCACAAAACATGGCCATGCTAAAGGTTGGCTTGATCTATTAACTGACTCTAATAAAATTGATTTCAAAGGACTGTATGAACCAGATATCAAAAGAAAAGAAACTTTAACTAATTCTAATGACTTAACATGGAAGACTGTACATTGGATTGATAATTTTGAAAAAATATTATCCGATAAAAAAATCAAAATAATTTTTATTGAAGAATCAAATAATAAAAGCTTAGAAGTTTTAGAAAAATGCATTAAGCACAATAAAAATGTAATGCTAGATAAACCTGCAGGCAATAATTTCAATAATTTTAAATCATTAGCTAAATTAGCAAGTGAAAAAAAATTAATCATAGAGCTAGGATATATGTTCAGACAACATGAAGGATTTAAGAAAATAGCAACCTGGGCAAAAAATGGTAATCTTGGGAAAATTTTTATGATAAGAGCGCATATGTCTACAAATTTACCTGAATATAATGAGGCAAATAATAATATTTCAAGAAGCGGATTATCAAAGTATAAAGGAGGAGTATTTTATGATTTAGCCGGGCATATGATTGACCAAATATGTTGGATTCAAGGGAGACCTCAAAAAATAAAAAGTTTTTTTATGAACTCAGATTCTAAAAATAAAGATTTTTCAGATAATACCATTTCTATATTTGAGTACGATTCAGCAATGACTATAATTGATATTGCTGCAATGGAAACAAAGCCAATGGCTAGAAGATTTGAAGTATATGGTTCAAAGGGGTCTGCAATAATGGAACCTTTTGAGCCTGCTAAAAGTATCAGGCTAACTTTAGAAGAGCCTTTTGAAAGATATGCAACAGGTGAAAATATAGTAAAAATAAAAGATGTTCCAAGATATGATGTACCTTTTGAATTGTTTATTGATAGAGTCATTAACAATTCAAAACCAGTAAGATCTTTGGATCATGAAATTTTAGTACAAGAAACATTAATGAGAGCAACAGGAGCAATAGATGAAAAAATATAAAGCTGCAATTGTAGGATGCGGAGGTATTGGACATGCACATATGGAGGGTTATCAAAAATTAAGTAATGTAGAGGTCATAGCTTGTTGCGATACTGTACCTAATGCAGTGGATTACTATAAGAAAGAATTTAATATTCCACAAGGATTTGTAGACCTTGATGAAATGCTATCTGTAGCAAAACCTGAAATTGTTTCTGTTTGTGTTTGGCATATGCTCCATGATGAAATAACAATTAAGTTAGCAAAATCCCCGCATGTAAAAGGAATAATATGCGAAAAACCTATGGCGATAGGAATAGATAAAGCAAATTCTATGGTTGAAGCTTGTAAAAAAAATAATACTAAACTAGTAATTTCACACCAAAGAAGATTTACACCAGGATGGAACAAAGCTAAAGAATTAGTAGAAAATGGAGAAATAGGAATTCCAACCAGAGGAGAGTTAAGAGTTAAGGATGGGTTATTAAATTGGGGAACTCATTCAATAGATGGAGCAAGATATATTTTAGGAGACCCAAAGCCAAAATGGGTTGTAGGTACTGTTGAAAGATATTCAAACAAATATGAAAGAGATACTCCAATTGAGGATTCATGCACTGGATTAATTCATTTTGAAAATGATTTGCAGTTCTTTATTCAATCAGACTTAATGGATAATGATTGCGATGCTGGAAAATTTGAAATTTATGGCACTGAAGGGTTCTTAAAAATAACTGAAACTGAAGTGAAAATTTTTAATAAAATATCAAACGGATGGAAAGACGTTGATATAGATTTGAAAGAAGGTGATGTAGCTATTGGAGGGAACACTAATGCTGCACAAACTGAAGAGTTAATTGATTGGATCGAGGGAGGTAAAAAACATAGAGGATCAGGAGACATAGCTGCTGAAACAGTAGAAATAATGATGGGGATTTACGAATCAGCAAGAATAAATAGAGTAGTAAACTTCCCATTAAATGCAAAAGGTTACCCCCTACAAACAATGATAGATGAGGGTCAATTAAAATTAGAATCTAAAGAAAAATACGACATCAGAGGTTTCTTGAAAAGAGAAAATATTGATGAAAATCTTTACTCAAGACTCAGGGATGATGGGCTTTCTCATCATGAAGCAATGAGAACAATTAATAAAGGCTAAATCTTAATTTTTAGGAGATCTAATTAAGGTTATAGCTAAGATTATTATTAGTACAAACCAAACTATCTGGGATACACTAAATATCCTATAGCCCCATTCTGTATTCACTTTCCATATAATATTTAATACTAAAAATATCATCCCAGAAATTATGAATCCATATCCAGTAATATTATTCATTAATTGGCTCAAATAATAATTTCCAGATCTTAGTATTAATCCTCCTGTCAATATACTGGAAATATAAAAAACATATCCTGAAATTGATAGAAGCCCCCAAAATAATGTGTATAAAGAAGCAGAAGATGAACCCGCTATGATCGAATTAATTGTTGCTACACTTTCTCTCTGAGCTGCTTCAAACATAGCAGCTTGATCTCCTAATTGACTTGCTTGGGCCGCTGCTTGGCTAGATGCCTGAGCAAGTCCATAAGCTCTCATATTTAGCTCGGCTGCACCCGCAAATGCTGATCCTACTGATATTACAGCTAAAAATAGGATTACAGAAGCTATATTCATAGTTACAAAAATATATTTTATATTGTTTTCTCTGCTACCTACATTTATATAAATACCTATAATACCGTATAAAAAGATTATTAGCCCAACTCCAATTATAGTAAGGAAATATTGTACAGATTCTGAACTTGATCCATAGTTTTCAGTCATAATATTTACTTCAGTTATATTTTTAGAAAATACATCAAGATTCCCAGGAATCAAAAAATTAAAAACTATAATAATTAAACTTCCTAATAATAGGCTAGATCCTGTTACAAGCTTTGACATAGAAACCCTCTCAATTAAATTTATAGATATTCAAGTATTACATTTATAAAATTAAAAGCAACAAAACTTAAAGTATTTATTAGATGCAATAAAATTTAAATTTATTTACAATTAGCATATATTGAAAATTGAGAGTAAATATGAATAAAGATTTTTTTGTTTCAAATTCGCCAGGTATATTATTTTGCGCTGTTTTAGCTGTTATAATTCATTTTATTTTCACCCAAATAGAAACACAAATAGTAGACACTCTCGTAACAGGCTTAATTTTAGGTGTATTATTAAAAAATTTTAGAGTTCCATTAGGTAAATTTGAAAAAGGAGTTAAATTTTCAGGTAAACACATTTTAGAGTTTGCCGTTATGTTGATGGGTGCAAGTATTTTTTTACCTGATCTTTTTGAAAACGGATTTAAGATATTTTTAGTTATTGTTTTTGGTATAGTTGGATCAATGCTGATTTCTTATATTCTTGGTCACAAAATATTTAATTTAGATAAGAAATTAGCAACTTTAGTAGGTGTCGGAAACTCAATTTGTGGTAATTCAGCTGTTGCAGTAGTTGCACCTGTTATAAAAGCTAATTCTACTCAAATAGGTGCAGCAATTGGAATTAGTGCTATTTTAGGTGCAAGTCAAATTATATTATTGCCATTATTGGTACCTATTTTTGGGTTAGAAGATTTTCAATATGGAATAGTTGCAGGTCTATCAGTATATGCAGTAGCTCAGGTTGTTGCGGCCTCTTCAATTATAAGCCCCTTGTCTGCGGATGTAGCCACTTTAGTAAAAATAACTAGAGTAATACTATTGGCACCATTGGTATTAATTCTTAGATTGTTTTTCAAATCAGAAAATGAAGAAAAAAACGATAAAAATTTTATAGGCAGTTTATTAAAATTTTTACCATGGTTTGTTATAGGATTTATAATTCTATCATTATTAAGAAGCACAGAAATCTTAAACAAAGATCTTGGGCTAGATATAAGAAGCTTTGCAAAGTATTTATTTGTATTATCTATGATTGCAATTGGACTAACTGTCGACCTTAAGGAAATTGCCAAAGTAGGCCCTAAAGTAGCTCTAACGATTATTGCAATAATTGTGTTTATGATAACTCTAGGTATTCTTTCATCTAATTTTATTTAGGAGATTAGAAAGATAGCACTATCTGCATTTAGATTTGGATCATTTTCTATTTGCTTATTATTTATGGTATCAAGATACAAAGATTCTTCAATCTTAATATCTTTTTCCTCACAAAATTCTTTAAAATCTTCTATTGAAGGGAATCTTACATTAGGTGTGTCATACCAGTTATAACCATACCAGCCCTTTACCTTAGGAGCTTTACCTTCATTAAAAAACATTTCTCTCATAGGCTTGAAAGCAAAATTTGGAAAAGAGACAATGCTATATTTTGATACTCTAGTCATTTGTTTTAATATCTTTTCAACGTTCTTGATAGACTGAAGTGTTTGAGATAAAACAGCAACATCAAATTGCTCATCGTAAAATTTCAATAAAATACTATCTAAATCGCTATGAACTACTTGTATATCACTAGAGATACATTCAATAACATTTGATTGGTTTATTTCAACACCCAGTGTATTCTTAAAACCGAAACTTTTTAAGTTATTAATCAATTCTCCATTTTCACATCCAAGATCTAAAACACTTGAATTCTTAGGAATAAAATCTGAAATATATTGAAAATCTATTCTATTTGTTAAGCCTAATTTTACTTTAGTATTTATAGATTTTTTCTTTGGAAGATTATCATCTAAATTGAAAGCATTATTAAAAAAAGATCTGGTAATTTCACCATATGATTCAATATCTGAACTTAACAAAAATGCATCATGTCCAGCATTAGAATTAATATTACAATATGAAACATTTTTTGAATCTGATAATAATGCATCAACTATATCGAATGATTGATAAGGCGGATATAACCAATCACTAGAAAAACTTATTATCATCCATTTACATGTTGATTTTGAAAGACTCTTTTTCAGTTCTTTTTTTTCGCTACCTAAATCAAAAAGATCTAAAGCCGTTGATAATGTAACATAACTATTAGCATCAAAACGTTCAACAAATCTTTCTCCCTGATATGCTAAGTAGCTTCCAACTGAAAATTTCTTTTCAAAACTTGTTGTTATTTCCCTAGGGTTATTTCTATCTATTTCGAATTTTTCATTCATTGATTCTCTAGATAAGTATGTGATGTGCCCTAGCATCCTTGCTAAAGCTAGCCCAACATCAGGTTTTTTTTCATCATCATAATAATCTCCAGAATTGAAGTTTGGATCACTAATTATTGCATTTCTTGCCACTACATCAAATGCTAATCCTTGGGTCGTAAGTCTTGGTGAAGAGGCTATCGGAAAGCATGTTTTTATCATTTCAGGGTATTCTGTAGCCCATTCTAGACATTGAAATCCTCCAAGTGATCCACCAACAACTCCCAATAATTGCTTAATTTCTAAATTGTCAATTAGAATTTTTTGTAATGAAACCATATCCTTAATTGTGATCACAGGAAAATCAGCACCATAATAATCATTTGTTTCTGGATTTTTTGAGTTTGGACCAGTTGTACCTCTGCAACTACCTAATACATTTGAGCATATAACAAAATATTTATTTGTATCGATAGGCTTACCAGGCCCAACCATTATATCCCACCAACCAGGTAAATCATTCTCATCATGTTTTGCTACATGAGAATCTCCAGTAATAGCATGGCAAATCAAAATACAATTACTTTTATCAGAATTTAATTGACCATATGTTTCATAAGCTATTTCAACTTTTTCTAAACTGCCACCTCGTTCAAGATTTAGGGTGTCAGAAAGTTCGAATTTTCTTATGTACTTAGAAAATTCATGAGTTCTTTGATCATCTGAATTATTTATTTTTTCCAAAATTTTCCTCTTTTATTCAGCCCTATATAGAATAGGGCTGAATAACATTTTTTATGATAAAGCTTGATTTATATCATTCTTTATATCTTCAACATTTTCTAACCCAATTGATAATCTAATATATTCTGGGCTAACTCCTGTTTCTGCTTGTTCTTCTGCACTTAGCTGAGAATGAGTAGTAGAAGCAGGATGAATTACAAGTGTTCTTGCATCACCAATATTTGCAACGTGACTTAGTAATTTTACATTATCAATAAATTTAACAGCTGCTTCTTTTCCACCTTTAATTCCAAATCCAATAATTGCCCCCTTACCGTCTGGCAAATATTTATTTGCGCTATCAAAATCTTTATGAGATTTTAGCCCAGGATAATTTACCCAGTCAACTTGGTCGTGATTTTCCAAAAACTCTGCTATAGCTTGAGCATTTTCACAATGCCTTTCTATTCTAAGATGTAAAGTTTCAAGACCTTGTATTGTAACCCAAGCCGCAAATGGACTCATTGCAGCACCTGTATCTCTTAGCCAATGTGTTCTTATATGTACTAAATAAACTAAATTACCAAGAGGTCTAAGAGCTTCTTCTAAAACTGCACCATGATATGAAGGAGAGGGTGCACAAAATTCTGGCCATTTTTCAGGATTGTCTGCCCACTTGAAGTTTCCACTATCCACTATTACTCCTCCTATGTGTGCTCCATGTCCTCCAATAAATTTGGTAGTTGAATGAATTACGATATCTACTCCATGCTCAAATGGTCTAAGTAAAAAAGGAGTCATTACTGTATTGTCACAAATAACTGGCAATCCATTTTCATGACTTATTTTTGAAATATTTTCAAAATCAGGAACATCATTTTTAGGATTCCCTAATGATTCAAAATATACACATCTAGAATTTTCATCAACTAGGTCATTTATTTTTTCAGGCTCAGATGGGTCAAAGAACCTTACCTCAATCCCAAGCTTTTCAAAAGTTTGTGTGAAAAGAGTCCATGTTCCGCCATATAAGCTAGTTGAGGAAATAATATTTTGACCGCTGTGAGCTATAGTCAAGATTGCAGCATTTATAGCTGCTTGTCCAGATGAGAAAGAGAGTGCATATATTCCTCCATCTAAAGCAGCAATCCTTTTTTCAAGCACATCATTTGTTGGATTCATTAATCTTGAATAAATATTACCAAATTCTGCTAAACCAAATAAGTTTGCAGCATGCTCTGAATCATTAAATGTATATGATGTTGTCGGATATATAGGGACCGCCCTAGAATTAGTAGAAGGGTCAGGATCATATCCCGCATGCAACGCTAATGTTTCTCTTTTATAATTGTCTGTCATTTTTTTCTCCTTTAAACAAAAAAACCCCCTTTTGGGGGTTTGCTAATTTTTTTTAGATCTAAATGTTACATCACAAAACTAGGCTTCCCCCTCCGAGAAAGTCATCATCATCATGTTCATGTTCATTGTAAATCTAATTAATTCCATAAAAGACAGTATATTACGAAAAAATAAAGTTTGTCAAACGAAAAAAAAAAATAATGTTTATAATGAAGATACTTACATGTATATTCTAAAATTTTATGAATCCTATAATCGAAGTTCTAAAAACTAAAGATTTCAAAAAGCTATGGTTTATTGGAACAACTGGAATGAGTATGCGATGGATTGAACAAATAGCTCTAGGTTTTTATGTTTACAAGATAACTCAGGATGAATTTCTAGTGGGCTTAGTCTTCTTTTTTAGAAATATACCTATGCTTATGTTTGGAGCATTTATTGGGGTTTTATCAGATGAATTTAATAAAAAGAATATTCTAAAAGCAACTTTAATAATTACAACTATTGTTTATTTTTGCTTAACTCTTAGTTCATTTTTAGGACAATTAAATTATTTTCAAATTTGCTTTGGCGCTTTTGTAGCAGGTTTAGCCTGGTCCTTTGACTTTCCAATTAGAAGGTCTTTACTGAGCGAAATTGTTGAAAGAAGATTGTACCCTAGCGCAATTGGGGTAGATATGACCTCTAGTAATATTGCTAGAGTAATTGGTCCAATTTTTGCAGGAATTGTGTTACAACAAGTAACACTTTTACCTATATATCTTTTTGGTACGATTCTTTTTTTTATGGCTTTTATTGCTTGTTCAAAAATAAATGACGTAGATATTTCAAGTGTAAAAAATCATAGCTCTATCAAGTTTTTATCAAAGGATTTGGTTGAAGGGATTAAGTATATTTTTAAGAGCAGAACACTAATTACTGTTTTAGTTGTTACTATAATTATGAATTCATTAGTTTTTACTTATCAAAGCCAGTTATCTGTAATCGTTCAAAAAAATCTTACTGATTTACCAATAATATTAGGTGTTTTAGCCGCACTAGAGGGGCTAGGTGCAACATTTGGAACTTTATTGATAGCAAATTTCCCTTTTAAGAGAGGTATTATGATTTTTCTTTCGGGATCTTTTCTTTTTGGATTTTGTATTATGGCATTTGCTTTTTCACAATCTTTATCAATTAGTATCATCCTGATGATCCTAGGTGGATTTGGAATGGCTGGTTTTGGAACTTTACAATCTATTTTAATAATTAGCTCTGCAGACCAAAAAATTAGAGGAAGAGTATTAGGAATTCTAGCAATAACAATTGGCACACAACCTATTGGAGCTTTTTTATTAGGTTATTTTTCAAGAGAGTATGGCTCAGTAATTGCCTTAAAATACTCTGTGTTGTTTGCCATGATTTTATTAATTATAGTAACTTTACTACAATTTAGAAAGAAAAATTAATTTATAAAAAAATTAATTATAAATGCTGTTACTACACCTAGAGCTGCAGCTACCAATCCAACTAATAAAAATAAATATATAAGTTTCATAATAATTTAATTTTATCCTCTTTTGAGATGTATCCTGTCATTAATGGAGTAGCAAAGGCATATAAATTCCCCCGTAATTTCTCAATCACATCGGGATTATTGTAACTTACACTAGCACATGCATCCTTAACCAGAGTTATTTTCAAATTCAATGAATCATTTACAGATAGCAATTGACCTTCTTTGCATGAATTAAGATCAATGTTTTCAATTAATATATTCTCTCTTAATACACCTCTTTTTAAGTCATATTTATCATAAAGTTTTCCGTCAACTATCATAATCTGTCTAGTGTCACCAAGTTTTGAAAATCTATCACCTTCAATACCAAAATTTTTTATTATTTTGATTTTTTCCTCATATTTCATAGGTTTTTGTTTTCCAACATTAATTGCTAATGATCTTATAATTCCCATAATTATTTTCCTCCATTTAACTTAAAATTTTGATTGCCTTTATCCCAACAAAAACCATGACTACACCAATAAAATTTGTAAAAAATAAATTTAAAAATAAAAAGTAAAAATCTTTTTGATTGAGTAGGTTAAAATTATCTAAAGCAAATGTTGAAAAAGTTGTTAATGAGCCCAAAAACCCAATAATCAAAAAAATCTTTAGACTTTCAGGAAGCATAAGTCTATTTTCAAAAAAACTTACTAATAGACCAATAAAAAAACATCCAAAAATATTTATAACAAAAATACCAAAAGGGAAATTGGAATTAAATAATTTATCGATGTGTGGAGTTATTGTAAATCTTAGAGTAGCCCCTACAGCTCCACCCAAAGAAACTAATAAAATATTTGTCAACATGGTTTTAAAATTTACTTACTTCTTAGGTTACCATTATATTAGAATGATAAGCGATGTAGAAAATAAATTCTACTAGAATATAGGACTTTCATAATGCCACTATCCTCTCTTGAAAAGAAATTAAAAGTTAAGATAATGTTAACTTTATTTGTTTGTATGTTTGCTACAACTATTTATCAATCAATAGTTTCTATAGCAGGACCATCAATAATAGCTGATTTGGGAGGATTTGAATATTACGCCTGGTTGTTTTCAGGTTTTTCATTAACCTCTGCTGTTTGCGCACCTTTTGTAGGAAAGTTAACAAAAATTTATGGCCCCAAAAAAATAATGATTCCTGGATTGCTAATTTTTTTATTTTCGACCATTTTTTGTGGACTAAGTAATTCAATGTTTATGCTTATTTTTTTTAGATCTATTCAAGGGATAGGGCTAGCTGCTGTACTAGGAGTAGTATGGATAATGATTGCTTTACTTTGGAGCCCTATTGAAAGAGGAAAATGGTTAGGAGCAACAGCTGCAGGATTTACACTTGCAGGATTAATTGGTCCTTTTCTAGGAGCATACATTTCACAGATATTTGGATGGAGATTTGCTTTTTTTGCAATTATTCCTGCGATTATTTTTTCTATATTCTTAATTTCAAAAGTATTACCTAGTTTAGAAAAAAATATATCAACAAAATTTGATTATCTTGGTGCACTTTTTTTTACATTGTTTGCAAGTTCTTTTCTTTTTGCTTTATCAATAATTGGAATAGAAAATACAAATTTATATTTATATATTAGTGCTTTGTTTTTGATTTCAATTATTTCGTTTGTAATCTTTTTAAGAATAGAAATCAGAGCAAAAGAAGATGGCTTTATAGATATAACACTTTTTAAGCTAAAATATTTTTCAGGGGGAATGATAGGAAATCTAATCATACCTATGCAATTTGTAGTTTACAGTATATTTGTTCCTTTATCCCTGATTGGTGTATATGGTTTTTCACCAGCAAAAGCTTCAATAATTCTTATAATTAATGCAATTACTGTAGCAATTGGCGCAAACGTATTTGGATATTTGATTTCAAAAGTAAAATTACAGATTTGGGTAGCCTTATTTGGTTTTTCAGTAAACGGTTTTTGTACTTTTTTATTTGGATTTACAGACTTGAATATAAATTTTTATAGTCTTATAATCTTAGTCTCAATTCAAGGATTTGCTATTCCTGGAGCTTTTCAGGTTTTCATGGTTTGTATACAAAACAATCTCCCTCAAGAAAAAATAGAGGTTGTTACATCTAGTTTGCAGTTTGCTAGAGTTTTTGGAATTTCATTATCTGGATCAATACTTGGAGGAATATTGATATTAAGTATGACAGACTATAATTTCGATGTGCCTAGAAGTGAAATTTATGATCCTGATAATATTACTTCCATAGAAAAAATTGATGAAATAAAGCAAAAGTATATTTCTTCAAATAAACTAGAGTTTTTTGAAAAGGATCTTATTCTTTCAAGAGAAAACTTAATGAATGGATTGAAAATTGTTTATTATTCTGCAGCAATAACTAGTATTTTAGGTGTTATTTGTACAATATATATATTTCATGATGCTAGTCGACGTCAACTCTCGGAGGAGGGTTCAGGACACAATGTATAGCTAGTAATTTACCAACAGATTTATGGTCATTAAAAATACCGTGTCTTACTGCAACCTCACAGGTAAACATATCTCCTTGATTGAGTGAAATATGATCTTCTTCAGCATATACACAGTTCAGTTTACTTTCTAAGCAATACATAGATTCCTCATGGTGAGGGTGATAGTGATTTGGAGCTGCTGCTCCGGGTTCTAATATTAGCTCTGCAAAATATGTTGATTCTGCACCTAAGAAATCACCAACCATATCATATCTCATTATCCCTGGTTCAAATTCATATGGTTCATTTTTTGATCTATCAAAAAATCCGTTTTCAGGCTTAGAATTAGAGTAATTTGGCTCATCAACTGTTTCCTTAATAATCGTAGTTGAAGGAGACATTGTAATAATTCTGGCATTAGATTTACCTGTATTTTCAAATCCATGAGGCTGAGATTTTTTTGCAAGAACACAATCACCTTGATATGCAACAAAAATATTTTCTCCTAGTCGAAATGTAACAGTCCCTTCAGCAACAAAAAGTGTTTCTTCAACATTTGAAATAACATAATAATCAGATTTGCTACCTTCCTCTAAATTTATTTCATTTACTGAAAGCATATCTGAACCAGTTTCTTTACCTGTCAAGAGTAATGATGTTGCACCATTGAAAGGATTCGAAGATGTTTGGTCATTTCTTTTATTGATTGTCATAAGTTATCCCTCAAAATTATTTAAGATTCCAAGAAGTCTCCCAAAATAAAAATTCAAATTCTAAAGATTCTTGGAAAATTTCATTAGCAACTTTATTATCTACGTTTTGCTGAATAGAATCAACATAATTTATAAGCCAGTTAGTTATTTCTCGATATTCAACATCGTTATAAGCTTTTATCCATCTAGAATGAAAGCTATTTTCCAATGTTTGATTTTTTCTCTCTAATCTTCTACCTATCTCGTCATATCCCCATTGACAAGGAAGAAGAGCACAAGAAATATATTCTATGTCGTATTTATATGCTGTAGATAATAGATAGTTACAATAAGATTTTGTACCCATGGAAGTTTCTGAGTTGAAAAGCTCATCTTTTGATATACCAAAATCTAAACAAAAAGACTCATGAAGATTCATTTCAGAATTCAAGGTTTCGTGCAATAGTTTAGACCAAAAAGACATTATATTATGATCAAAAGATTTTGATATAGCTACAGAAATCACCCTACAATATTCAATCAAAAATTTATAGTCCTGAATCATATAATGCTTAAATTTTTCAAATTCTAAAGACCCGTCTTGTATACCATTTATAAATGGATGATTCACATGAGCTTTATTCCAAAGATGCAAATTATTTTTTTTTAGTGATTCTGAAAAGGACATATTATTTTTTTATAACTCTTAAGTTTGTTCCTGCAGAAATATTTCTTAGTAACCCTAAATCTCCAGATAATTTACCCATAATATTAGTTGGAGAAGCTGGTCTTATTTCCCCTGGTTCACTCATTGGAGTTGGTCCAAAAAATAAACAGACCGCATTCCCGGGTGGCCAAAAAGCAACATCACCTAATTCAACTGTTTCCTTTGCCCATTCATCATTTTCAGAAACTATACTTGTTGAAAAATAGATTTCATCACCCCATATTTGAGAAATACCTTCAATAGGTAGCTGATCAAGTAGAGATTTGGAGGTAGGAGAATCATTTAACTCTGCTTCAATTTTAATCTCTCCAAAATCAAAAATTATTTCGTTCATATTAATCCTCTGCAATTATTAATAAAAATAAATATACTCTTAAGTATGATAATACAAATTATATGGATAAATACTCTTCAGTCATAATAGCAGGTGGCAAAAATAAAAGAATAAATATGATAAAGCCACTTATAAACTTAGGTGGCAAACAAATTATTATAAGAATAAATGATATTTTAAAGGAAATCTTTTCAGAAATTATTTTAGTAATAAGAAAAGACCAATCAGACGATATCCCTAATTTAGGAATGGCAATGGGCATGCATATAGTTGAAGATATTTATCCTGATATTGGTCCTATTTCTGGAATATATACAGGGTTATGTGAGTCTATAAACAAAAATGTTTTTGTAATTGGTGGTGATTATCCCTTTTTATCTAAAGGGTTGATAACCGAAATGATCAAAAAATCTAAAAGTGACAAGTCTGTTTTTGTTAATAATAAAAATATAATTAATCCTTTGCATGGAGTTTACAATAAAAATTACTGGGAAGAAAAATTTTATAAAAATATCGAAAAAAATTATTTTTCCACAAGAAAATTAATCAATGAAAATTATAATATTGAAAATTTTGAATTAATGGATTACCAAAAATTTGATAAAAAATATAAAGAAAGTTTGCTTGATATAGACAATTTGGATGACTTAAAAAAAGCAAGAAAAATCATATATTCAAAAAATCAAACAATCAGACCTGATATCAGACCTGAAGGAGTCTAGATTATTCATACCTTAGAGCTTCTGCAGGGTAAGTTTTACTAGCTTCATTTGCTGGTATTACACTCGCTAAAATTGAAGCAACAACAGTGATTCCAACTAAGAATCCTACTTCACCAAAAGGAATGACAAATTTTGCTCCTTCAAGTTCTTTAGAGATTTCGTTATAAATCAACCATGACTGTAAAATTCCTAAAAATATACCCACTACAATTCCTAATAGAGTTATAAAAGAAGATTCAATCAAAAATTGAGTTCTAATCATACTAGATCTAAATCCTATTGCTCTTAGAACACCTATAGACTGCCTTCTTTCCACTACTGCCCTTACAGAAAGAACACCTATGGCAGCTACTCCAACAACTAAACCTAATCCACTGAAACCTTGAAAAAGTTTATTAAAAGCATTACTAGTTGCTTGCTCTTCTTCAAGTCGATTGATTAGTCCATATGCATTCATACCATTTGCTAAAAATGTTCTTTCAAGTTTTTGAGCAAAATCTGTCGGAGATTGATCCCCTGATAATGAAAAATAATAAGTATCTAAAGGAAGATTTTCATTAGCTATGGCATTTCCATTTGAATAGGTAGTATAAAACTTAGCTCCTCCTCCTCCAAATCCAGTTTCTTCTGCAAGTCTTTCAACTAATCCAATTACAGTAAACTTTTTAGCATCTTCAGAAGAATTTCTCTTTCTGATAGTTACATCAAATGCTTCTATTTCTTTTTCATCTCCAGGTTCAATAAATGATGTTTTGAAACTTCTATCTGGTGGGCCAAAAGGATCTCCTGAAGGAATAATTGAACCACTCGCAACAATCAGATTAGGATTATCCAACAAGGATTTCCAAATTTCTTGATCTGTAGAACCATATTTGGGGTCAAAATGTGCCATTCTCCATTTAGTAGTATTCATAAATTCATTCTCATATGAAATCAATCTAGAAGTTTTATAAGATTTGTTTTCACCATCAGATTCACTGACTTCTATGTTTAGATTAGAAGAACCAAATACAGAGGTAAAATCATTCATATTTAAGGAATCTTCAATATTACCTTGGATAGGGAGTTCAGTACTAACGCTTGCTTTAATATCAAATCCACCCGTAACTCTTTCTGGTTGCTCAGAAGCAATATCTCCAATACCGTTTAGCACGGAAAAAATCATCAAAGTAAAAATTATTAATCCAAACATAGCAACAGTTAAACCTGTTCTAAATTTCGATGCCATAGGATAACTTATAGCAGTTTTTGTAACAGCCTTTAGTCCTGAAAACCTAGATAAGATCAAGTTCAATATAAAAATTAGAAATCTAGTGTTGCTCATAAGAAGCCAAACTGCTGCTGCTGTAGAGATAGCTCCACCTATAGGCCATGCCCATGGACCTGGTTGAGATAATTCTCCTGTAAATCTTTCAAAAAAACTTACTGGTAAAGAATTAAGCAAAAGTACTAATCCACCTTCTAAAGTTCCTCCAATTTGATTTACTGTTTCTGGATCAGATATATATTTAGATGACAAGAATCTAATCAACAGTGCTAAGGCTAACACACCGCCAGTAGAGCCAAACCAAATATTGATATATGCATCATTTCTAATCCCAGTTATTAAAAGTAACAATGAAATAATTCCAAGTAAAACATATGAATGCTTTCCAAACAAAATAAACAAAGATCTAATCAAGCTAGATGGCCAAGAAATAGGAGATAAAAATAATAGTAATAAATTTCTAATTCTAGGGCCTTTACCAAGGATTATTAAATATAACTGTTTTACAGGATAGATTAAGTTCCAAAGAAGTTGAATAAGATTCAACTTAAAAGGATCAGGAGCTTTTTTCACAAATTCATCTTTTAGACCTCTAATTGCTACAACAATATTTAAGTTACTTGCTCTATATGCTGAAAAAACTACTGTAATAAACGTCAAAATCAATCCGCTTGCAAAGGCTATTAATAAAGATATAGGTGAGTAGTATGGCAGAATTTCAAAATTATCTGTTCCAATAAGATCCTGAAGTATATAAACCAAACCAAAACTTAATCCTACTCCAAGTAACGTCCCTACTATTGCAGCTAAAAAGGAATATAGTGTTCCTTCATATGTAAATAGTTGAATCAAGTCTCTTCTTTTTAACCCAACAGCTCTTGCCATTCCTAGTTCTGTTGATCTAGCAGCTGCGAGTAGTACAAATACTAGAAAAATCAAAAGCATCCCTACCATTATAGAAAATGAACCAAATATAGAAAAAATAGTAGTTACTCCTGTTGAAACCGCTTCTGCTAGCTTAACTCCATCACTTTTTACGTTATCAACTCTTAAGCGAGTTAGATCTTGAGACATTCTTAATACTTTTCCAGCTTCTTGTTCTAAACCTGATTTTTGCAAAATTCCAAGTAAAACTAATTGAGTAGGATAATCTGAAATAGAAGTTATAAAATCATCATCGTAAGTATTATTATTCAGTTTTTCTGATAACTCATACAATGTGTCATAAGTATCACTGTCAGTCTCTTTGATCTCATTAGCTTCATCTAATATGATCGAAGGTATATTTTTTGATTTAAGCAAATCAAACAAACTTAATGCAACATTCTGATTAGTTAAATTAGATCGAAGAAATTTAGTAACATCATCTGAATATTCAAGAGATTTATCTCCTTCACCAATATTTGAAACAGCAATATTTGTTAATTTATTTTCTCTATCTAAAAGTTTTTGTAATGCATCAAGTCTAAAAGTAACGTATGGATAAGTACTGCCTCCAGTTAATCCGCCAGATTTCAAAACATCTGCAACTATAAACTGATTTGGGCCTTCTTTTGTATATATTTGAAATGTGTCACCTTTTTGTAATTTCAGTATTTTACCAGCGTCATAATTGATAAAAACATTATTTGAATCAAGCAAATCAATTGAAACTTCTTCGCCATCTAAGTTTTCAAAGGTTTTTTGCTTTGAAAAAGAAAAGTCATAACCTCTGATATTCATACTACTTTCAGCTATATCTTTGTTGTCATTTGAGGATGGTAAAGTCGTTTGAATATATGGTATTAGTTGCTCAATATTAGAATTATCTTTTGATATATTCTGTACATAAATAAATTCTGAGTAATCAAAATATTCATCTCCAAAAAGTTGCTTCCCAGGACCTTTTATAACCTCATCAACAGGACCTAAACTATCAACTGCAACCGAACGAATAGAATATCTGACTGTATCACCAATACCTAGTGATGTAGCTATAATAATGGAACTAAGCATTAGTCCAATAACTATTAGTAAGCTTTGACCTTTTCTTCTTGGTATATTTCTTGTCCCCATCTTAAATAGAATAAATCTTCTAACAGATCCAAAAGAGACTAATGTAAAGATAACAATCAGGAGTATTGCCATCACAAGAGCAAGATTATTTGCCGGTATTCCAAAAATTTTATCCATTATTTAGAAATTTCTCCATCTTTCATGTTTATAATTCTATTTGCTCTTCCTCCAACGTAATCTGAATGTGTAACGATAACAAATGTTTGATTATTATCTTTATTTAATTGTATTAATAAATCCATAATTACTTGTTCATTTTCACTGTCTAAATTTCCAGTAGGTTCATCTGCCCATACAATAGCAGGATCATTCACTAATGCTCTAGCCAAAGTAACTCTTTGCCTCTGCCCTCCTGAAAGTTGACCAGGCAATTGATGTTGTTGGTTTTCTAAATCTACTTCAGCAAGCTTTTCAATTGCTTTCGATCGAGCATCCTTGCCTGAAAAACCTGAAACTAGTAACGGCAATTCAACATTTTCAACTGCTGTAAGAACTGGAAGAAGGTTATAAGTTTGAAAAACAAATCCCATATTTTTTGCTCTGAATTCACTAAGTTGATCATCAGATTGCTCTCGTAATGATTTTCCTTGAATTAAAATATTACCGTCATCAAAAGAATCTAAACCGGATAAACAATTAAGTAATGTAGTTTTCCCACATCCACTCGGACCCATAATTCCAACAATTTCACCTTCTTCGATGGATATATCTACTCCTCTAAGTGCGTGAACTTGTTGATCTTTAAGTCCATAAAATTTATGTAAATTATTTGTTGAGATTACTATTTCAGACATTTTATTCCTAGAATTTGTATATCAATTAATCTTATATTATCTTTAAGAAGAATTTACAAAGAATAAATATAAGTTATTGCTTTATGATAATTCTATTTAAAATTGTTGGTTATTTATAAGACCAAACAATATTGATATATATATACTTCAAGTTATGAAAAAAATAATAATTGTTAGGCATGGACAAACTAATGCCAATTCTGAAGGAAAAACACAGGGTCAAATTGATACTGATTTAAATGAAATCGGACTAGATCAAGCAAAAAAAGTAGGTCAATTCATAAGAAATAATTATGATATTTCTGAAGCTTGGTCAAGCGATCTGAAAAGAACAGTTCAGACTGCTTCTCAAATTAATAAAAAATTTATCAAATCTAATCTACTGAGAGAAATGTCTTTTGGCAAATGGGAAAATCAGTTATTTAAGAACATAATAGATAAATATCCTGAACTTGTAAAACAATATGCTGAAGCGAGTGACTTATTCATCGCTCCTGAAGGTGAATCATTTATGGATATGCACAATCGTTCATTAGATTTTCTGAAGAAAATAAATATGGAGACACAAAATGAGACACTAATAGTATCTCATGGTGGATTTATGAGAGTTCTTCTTTGCTCAATTTTAGGCCTACCAAGGAAAAATTTAATAAATTTTCAGTTTGAAAATTGTTCTATTACTGAAGTTATAAAGTACGAAAATAAAGAACCAATTCTAAGTAAAATAAATTACACAGACCATCTAAACTAAAGATACTTCTTTCAAAAAATGTTAAACTAAGAACATATAAATCCGAAAAGCGCTATGGTTCAAAAAAAATCAAAAAAGAATGAAGCTGCGGAAGATAATGCTATTGAGCCTTGTCCATCATCGAAAGATGGTTCTGCATGTCATTGGGTTATAGACCCTCCAAATGGTCCTGTATCGTCAGGAAAATGTAAAAAATGTGGAGAATCAAAAGAATTTAAGAATTCTGTAGAATTTTCTTCTTGGTACGGATCTAAATCAGACTTTGATGACAAGAAAAAATCTAAAGATAAATCTAAGTAAGCATGGATCTCGGTATAAAAAATAAAACTGCACTTATCACAGGTGGGTCAAGGGGTCTAGGTTTAGCATCTGCTATTTCTCTTGCTAAAGAAGGAGTCAATTTAGTACTTTGTGCTCGATCTAATGAGGATTTGAAAATTGCAGAACAAAATTTAGAAAAATACAATGTTAATGTTACTTCATTGGTACAAGAATTATCAGATGAAAATTCCGTTCAAGATTTTCATAAAAAAGTAAAATCAGAATCAGCACAGATTGATATATTAGTTAACAATGTTGGAGGTAGCTTAGGGACATCCTCATTGGTAAAATCTGAACTAAAAGATTTTCAAAGAGTCATGGACATTAACACCTGGGTAGCAATAAGTCTTACAAAAATATTTGTAGAAGAAATGATAAGCAATGGTTGGGGCAGAATTATAAATATTGCATCTATTTATGGTAGAGAACATGGAGGATCAGCTCCTTATATGGCTGCAAAAGCAGCTCTAATTGCAGCAACAAAACATACTGCTATAGATTTAGCTAAAACGGGAGTTACGGCTAATTGCATTGCTCCTGGATCAATAAAGCACAATAAAGGAAGCTGGGAGAAATTTGTAGATAACAACGAACAAGAAGTTGTTGAAAAATTTATTGAACAAAATCTGCCTATGGGTAAATTTGGCTATCCTGAAGCTGTAGGGGATACTGTTGCATTTCTTGCATCAAAAAATTCAGAAATGATATTAGGGACATGCCTTAATGTTGATGGTGGACAATCAAATAGTTTATTTTAATTATCCACCACAAAATAATTTTCTAAGAAATTTCTACGCTTGCACCTGATGCTTCAATCTTAGTTTTGATTTCATCAGATTCTTCTTTAGAAACACCTTCTTTAATTGGCTTAGGTGCAGATTCAACTAAATCTTTAGCTTCCTTCAAACCTAAAGCAGTGACTTCTCTTACAGCCTTAATAACAGCAATCTTGTTTGCTCCAACGTCTTTAAGAGTAACATTGAATTCAGTTTTTTCTTCTCCTCCGCCAGCATCTCCACCAGCATCTCCGCCAGCTGCAGGCGCTGCTACAGCAACAGGTGCTGCCGCGCTTACTCCAAACTCTTCTTCAAGAGCCTTCACAACTTCAGCTAAATCAAGTACTGACATTTGTTTGATTTCTTCAATCAACTCATCTTTAGATAATGCCATTTTTTTCTCCTTTTTTATTTTAGTTTTTTATTTTTTATTTTCTTCTTCAGCTTCTGATTCTTTAGCAGGTTCTTCAGCTGGTGCTTCTGATTCTGCAGCAGGTTCTTCGGCTGGTGCTTCTGATTCTGCAGCAGGTTCTTCGGCTGGTGCTTC
>Ga0208130_1000019_pt1 | contig 82501 bp, 83 predicted proteins | sample ETNtaG_31_FD_185771 | JGI IMG/M metagenome (GOLD analysis project Ga0208130, IMG submission 185771) | Marine microbial and viral communities from oxygen minimum zone, Eastern Pacific Ocean - ETNP201310SV78 (SPAdes) (version 2) | ecosystem: Environmental > Aquatic > Marine > Oceanic ... | reverse complement strand
GTTTGGTGACGATCATGACGATCATGACGATCATGACGATCATGACGATCATGACGATCATGACGATCATGACGATCATGACGATCATGACGATCATGACGATCATGACGACCACGGTGATCATGACGATCATGACGACCACGGTGATCATGACGACCACCAGGGACACAATCACAGCGGGGACGACCCACACTTCTTTACCGATCCCGTGCAGATGGTTTCAGTTGTTGAAGGTCTCGTAAAATTTTTGATCGGAAACATTAGCGGCCTAGATGCCAATCTGGTGAGGAGTAACGCAGATAGCTATGTGGGTGAACTTCAGGAACTTCACGCCGATATTTCTGAGCGCTTTAACGAAATCCCGAGTAACAAGCGGGTTCTGGTGACAAATCACGAAGTGTTCGCATACTTCGCCAAGCAATATGACTTCGAAGTGGTCGGAACAGTGATCCCGAGCTCGAGCACATCGGACAGCGCTAGCGCCAAGGGGCTCGCCGAACTTGTGGATGTAATCAAAGACTACGAAGTTCCCGCCATTTTCGCTGACATTGCATCGTCTGACGTGCTCGCCGAAACGCTCGCTGAGGAAGTAGGTGACATCCAAGTGGTTGACCTTTACTCTGAGTCTCTCGGCGCAGAGGGATCTGGCGCTGCAACCTACCTAGGGATGGTTCGAACGAATGCCACCCGCATCTCGGAAGCTTTAACTGGCCATGATCATTAGCATTACCAAGTAATGGACTTTGTTGCAGAGGCTTTCTCTCCCGCGTTCATGCAACGGGCGCTAATCGGATCGCTGCTTGCTGTGGTGGCAACATCGCTGGTAGGCACATGGGTGGTCTTGCGAGGACTCGCCTTTTTGGGCGACGCTCTAGCTCATGGAGTCATTCCAGGAATCGCTATAGCAGTTCTTTGGGGTTTCAGTCCTTTGGTTGGGGCCTTTTGCGCAGCACTTGTAATGAGTGGGCTCATCACATTCGTGTCCAACAGAACTGTCATGGGCGATGACACAGCAATTGGTTTGCTCTTCGTGGGAATGCTCGCTTTAGGCGTCGTGATTGTCTCCAGTTCGAATTCATTCGCCACTGACGTCACGGCAATACTCTTTGGCGATGCCTTGGGAGTTACGGCAACCGATATCAGAACTCAATTTATAGCTGCTGTTGTAGTCGCGATTTTGACGGTGCTGCTGTATCGGCCCTTCCTTGCTTTGACCTTCAACAAGGTAAAGGCTGAAACCTTTGGGATGAGACCGGCACAAGCTCAGGCTGCGCTCCTTGCATTGCTCGCCTTGAGCATTGTTTCTAGCTTCCAAACGATCGGGACCCTTCTCGTCTTTGGTCTAATTGTCGCTCCTCCAGCGACAGCGTCCCTTCTCGTAAACCGGGTGCCAATGATTATGGTGGTCTCGATGTTGTTGGGTTCTCTCGCGGTTTTCGTGGGCCTTCTGCTTAGCTTCCACTATGGAACAGCGGGAGGGGCGACTATTGCAGGACTTTGCGTGCTGGAGTTCTTTCTGGTTCTTGCCGGTCGATCAACAAAAGGTATTTTGCCGCGTAAAGGTATGCGGCTCTCTGCATGAAGTAAGTCAACTGCTGTTTAAGCACCTAGTTCTGGGGTGGCTTTTGTCGAAAATGAGTTATCGCCCAGGAGCCGTGACCGTTGAGTCGCGGCTGAACTAAGTAAGGAAATACCTACTCAGATCAGTGAAGCGTTGACCTAGCTCCCGATCTGATGATTGCCGCCGATGCCCACGGGGGCACTCTTGCCTCCTGAGCGAGCGTTAGCAACTACTTTGCGAAGTGTGAACGGTGCCTGGAGCTCCGTATCTGAGGAATCAGGTCCGAGTTCGCCTACGCGAAGGTATTCACCACGATCAGCTGCTAGTCGGAAGTCCCGCAAGGCGCCCGCTTGTTCGCCTACAAGCCCTCGGGCTCCGAAACCGTGCCCTTCGTTGGTTTGGCCACCCGTAGTGGCTTGGAACCCCATGCGCTGGAGTAGCTTGTCACTCGCACGTTCAAGTACCTCAGGTCGGACGGATAACATCCAGTTCTCTTGCTGCCGTTTCCAGTTTGGCTGCATCGACTTAAGCAAGACGATCCGAGGTTCATCAGTGTGATTGATGCCGGTACTATGCAAGATGCGTCCATCGGTAAGGGTTACCGAACCCGCTGGGGCCTCAAGGTTGATGGCAGGTGGCAACTTGCCAACAGGTCGACGCTCGCGCATTGCTTGAGAAAGCTCGGCGTGGCTTCCCGGAATAAGAAGCGTTCCACCATTGGTTTCGTCTAAATCACTGATCGCACTCAAGGTGTTGACAAGTGTCGGCCTGAGTGATTCTGCTGAATCGGTTTGATCTTGATGCAAAGCCTGCGGGACGCCTCCTTTGAGCGACATAGCCGCGATGAGTGAAGTGCAAATCCAATCAGCGCCCAACGCTTCGGTCATAAGTTGTTCAATCAGTGGACCGCCCTGAATGACGTTTGGGTCGTGTTCGATGAGTCCTTCAAAGCAACGCCCCTTGTTGACACAGCAATTAATGTTTTGGCCACTGGGGGTCTTTTGAGCGATGCGAGCTCGCCGTTCACCTTCGGCTTGTTCGAGGACACGCGTGCGGATGACCCCTACCTGTTCTGCGGATATAGCGTCCTCAACAATGCAGTACCCCCACTTAAGAAGGTCTAGTCGAAGCTGAACGATGTCTTTGGTGGGCGCCGGCAGTTGCTTGTCTTTCCAATACTGGTGCTTTGAGCCAGTTGTGGTGTCGTAGTACGAGCCTGCTTTGAAATCCCACGTTCCCCACTCAGCGCCGCGTTTTGGTGGCACAAAGTAGATCTCGGGATTGTTCTCAAGGACCGACTTCATCGGCTCACTTGTCATCTCGTCATGGCTGTACATGTGAGCTTGGGGTTGCGATAGTGACTCGACGTGTGCGGGATCGAACTCCATTGGAACTGTTGTCATAGCCCCTCATCTTCAGAACGAATAGGCCACCTAATGTACTTCCGAAGGCCGCCTTCCTCAAACGCACTTTGCGATGAAGACAGCATTCATTGGTACAACACGCGAAACAGTTTCGGTGGAGCTCTAGAAGTTGCGTTGGGCAAACGTTCTTACCCTTTCCAAACGTATGGTTCCTCAAATACAGCTGCGGTTCCGCTACAGACGGGACCAAAAGCTTGGATTCGCCTTGTCCGTGCCCAGTGTCGTTGTAACCGCTGGGTAAGCGCTAGCTGGTTCTGAGTCGCGCATAGATTAATTTGTGGGGAGCCTATATGTAAGGAGAAAGTTGATGGCAGGTCTCGTAATACGTTCTGATGCAATCGAAAATGCCCATGCGCACCCAGAGATGATCCGATCCGGTGCCTATTCGCCTGCAGTTAAGGCAGGTCCTTTTCTATATGTCTCGGGTTGTATCGCCGATGATGTGTCTAACGATATGGCCGGTCAAGCTCGAGAGGAGTTCGCGTTCATCGAGCTGGTTCTAGCGGAAGCTGGATATGAGATGGCTGATGTGGTCAAACTGCAAGCGTTCATAACTGATGCAAGTAACTATTCGGCCTACAGCATGGTCCGTAAAGAATATTTCCCACAAGAACCACCAGCGAGCACAGCCGTGATAACAAACTTATTAATTCCAGGCGCTCTCGTTGAGATCGATGTCGTCGCTTACAGAGAGGACACATAAAAGCTCGCAGCCCGTTCGGTGAATTCGTCAGTCGAACCTGCGGAAAGCCTCTTGACAGGCTTTATCGGAGTCCGCCTGACTGTTGAATCGAACTTGATAGGTCAGGGGTTCGGAGTCCCCTGAAGGAATAGCTAGGAATGGGGGCTCAAGATTCTCGATTCCTGAACCGTCTGCCTCGCTTGAACTTCTGATGTAGTCGGCCACAAAGCTGATCTGAAGAACTGATGCTGCTTCGGCATGAAGCTTGGGATGTGCTGAGCACCAAACCCGCTGATCGTCTGTTGCTGGACTCCGGAGAGATGTCGCAACTGAGGTGTCAGCGCAGCCACAAAAAAATGAAGTAAACAAAAGGCACGTGACTAACCGTAGGTGAGCGCGAAACACACAAATAAGTTAGAGGTTTGCCGTTTGGGCGCAAAGTACCTGATGGCCACTATTTGTCATCAACTCCCTATAGCTGACTACTATCAAAGTAGTGACTTCTTCAAAGCGTTCGAGAGAACTGGCCAAAGTGTCCTCTGCCGCTTGGAGGATTTTGGTGGCCACCTGCTTGACGAACTTCGTGATTGGGCTTGACCTCTCAATCACCAATGTGGCTATACCGAATATCGAAAAAAGTTTTTCTTCAGCGAGCACCGCAGACATTTCTTGGTGTCTGACCTTCTACATGCTGACCTATGCGGGAGCCTTGATCGTGAGTGGCCGTTGGGCAGATCGGTTTGGGCGTGTTCGTGTCCTTAATGGCGGTTTTGGTTGTCTGATTATCGGGTCAGTTCTTTTGGCTCTCGCTCCGACCGTTCCGCTGTTGGTGGCAGCGCGAGGTCTGATTGGTGTCGGCGCAGCTATGGCGGCGCCCTCTTCTCTAGGTATAGCGGTAGCGGCTTGGCCGGCCGAGCGTCGAGCGACTGCCGTAACTATCTGGAGTTCCACCTTGGCTCTTTCTTCGGTAGTGGGCCCGATAATCGGCGGCTACGTAATCGAACTCAGCTCCTGGCGGTGGGCATTCGCTCTTAACGTTCCCATGGGCCTCGCCGCTCTTACCTGGGGTGTGCGAGTGTTGCCTGAAAGCAGCCGACAAGCTGATGCGAGACGTCCTGACATGCTGGGTTCAGCTCTCATTACCGCTACTACATCAGGGCTGGCCCTATTGATAGTTAAAGGCAGTGAGTGGGGATGGTCGTCGCCAAACATTCTCGCTTTAGCGGTCTTTGCACTTATGGGTACGGTATTTCTTGGCCGCCGAACCACCCGACATGAGGACCCTATCCTTCCGAGAGCACTACTTGTCATATCTTCTTTTCGGGTCGCGATTTTCTCGTTGTTCCTGTTCAGCTTGGGCTTCTTCTCATCAATGTTGGTTGTAGTTCTCTACCTAACGGACATCGCAAACTATTCGACCGTCAGAACCGGTTTCGCTATAAGTGTCTTGGCTCTTATGGCGTTCACAACGGCTAATTTCTCAGGCCGCCTGGCAGACCATTTCGGACACCGTCAGATAGCTGTCCCTGGCATGTGCTGCTTTGCTCTCGGGTGCTTGTGGCTATTCCAAAATGCTGGCAGCGCCCCAACATTTTTTAGTGACGTGTTTCCTGGCTTACTGTTAATGGGCCTAGGTATAGGTTCGGGCCCGACGCTTCTAGCGGCGGCAGCTGTAGCTGAAGTGGACCCCATCAATTTCAGTGTGGCTGGCGCCGTGGCGCAAACCGCTCGCCAATTGTCGGGGGCCATTGGTATTTCTATCGCTGTTGCCATTACAGGGAGCAACGCGGACGAAGCATCATTCAAAGCAACATTTCTTTACCTGGCCGCAGTCGCTGTGATGGCGACAGTAGCTGCGTTACGACTTTCCATGGCGAACTCAGCCCAGAGCCCGTGACTTTCGCGAAGGCGCAGCACTACTGGCCTGAGTTTTCGCTGATGATGGGCGTCTAGCTTCATGAAAGAAGGTGAGTAAAGTTGCTGACGTGAGACGCAACGACTCAGAGACCCCAACCATCGCCACGTTCGGGAACGACGTCGAGGTATCAACTTTGATAGCGGAACTTGAGTCCAATGGTTGTGTGATTGTTAAGAACCATATTGATGCTGATCGCCTGAGGGGGCTGCATGCAGAGCTCCAGCCATACCTCGATTCGGCGCCATATGGGCGCACCGAATTTGCTGGAAAAACTTCGAGGCGTCGGAACGGATTGCTCGCCAAATCCGAGACCTGTCGGGGTTTAGCTATTGACCCGTTGGTGCTCGGTGTTTGCGATGGAATCCTCGGCCCGAATTGTGTGAACTATCGATTACACGTAACGATGCTCGTTGAATTAATGCCAGGAGAGATTCGCCAGGAAATACACCGTGACGGGGAGGTATACCCGATAAGGCACCCGGCGCCACCGATGACTCTGGCCGCATTTTGGGCTTACACAGACTTCACAGAAGAGAATGGGGCCACCCTTGTCGCTCCCGGTTCACATCACTGGCCGCAGGAGCGTCGACCCGAAGAAAACGAACTTGTTCAGGCCGTGATGCCAAAGGGTTCCCTGCTGTTGTATACGAGCAGCGTATGGCACGGTAGTGAGGCGAACCAGACAGACGCGGTGCGCACAGGTATGGGCCTTCATTACAGCCTGGGTTGGCTGCGCCAAGAAGAGAATCAAGTGCTTTCCTCCCCGCCAGACATAGCAAAACATTTTCCAGAACGTTTGCAGCGTTTAATCGGTTACGACTTCGGGGGGCCATACCTCGGGTTCGTAGAGCAAGGTAACCCCATCGGATTGTTGCGTGACGGCCATGACGTTGATTTTGCGCGCACTGAACCAGAGTTGAATGAACAGAGGGAGAAAATCGATTTAATGCGACTTGGTGATGTGAAAGAAGACTGGCTTTAGCTCGGTGCCTTTACCAAGTGTCAATATTATGTTTTTTAGTTGATTGGCCGGCACGGCGGTCTGCTGAGGGCGCTACGTGGGCCAACAGCCTGGACAAGCCACTGCGAGTTTCTTGGGGCTCAATGACGTCATCGAAAGAGTCAAAGTTTCTGGTAGCGGTAAATGAGTCGTCGACACCGAGGTGAGCTGTTGGCCAGGCGACTTGCCAAAGGGGTACATGATGTCCCGTTGGTGAGCCGGCCATCAGGTGTCCCACGAACCCCCCAGCTTCACGTAATTGGATTGAGGCGATCGGTACGGTTCGGCGTTGCTGGGTTTGAAACACTCGAGTGTGCCAACGGCTAACTCCCGGCTTGGGTCCTTCCGGCGTTTCGATGGTTGTGTAGGGGCTGTCGATCAAAGAGACAATCGGGTACTCATACACATCGCATAGCTCTACAAACCGTCCAATTTTGGTTGCGGCTGATTCGCTGATTACTCCGGAATCGATGGCAGGGTTGTTAGCGATTACCCCTATGGCTTTACCATCTAGACGTGCTAAAGCAGTGACAACGCTGGACGCAAAGTGTGGGCGAAGTTCCATCACCGATTCGGTGTCTACTAACGCTTGGATAACGGGAAGAACGTCATAGGGACCTGACTCCGGCACTAGCTCAGCAATGTTTTGTGCGAAGGGATGCGGTTGCCCCTCGGGCTGGTCCCAAAGGAATTCTAAATATTGTTTTGCGCATTGAATTGCGGCGGGTTCATCATCGACTAGTAGGTCAATGCCTCCAGTTCGCTCATGCATTTCGACGCCAGCGAGCTCTTGGGGGGTGAGAGTTAAGCCGAGAGCGGCTTCAACCATCGGTGGGCCGCCCATTCCAATAGCTGAACCAGAGGTTGCGATCACCATGTCAGAGAATCCGGCCAAACTGGCGTGGCCAGCGAATGAGGGGCCTGAGACGATAGCCACAGTCGGCGCCCACCCAGATAATTCTGCCATCCCGTCGAACAAAGTGAATCTTCCGATCTGCCCGCTGAGCTCCAAATGGCCGAGACCTGTGCGGGGGTGACGGGCGCGACTTCCCCCGCCGTCCACAAAAAAAGCGATAGGCCAACGTTCTTGGTGGGATAGCGATATCAAATGTTCAAGTCGCGCAGCGCCATAACCACCGCCACGATCGGTGTAGTCCGTAGAAGAAGTGATGACGGTATGTCCATTTATCGAACCAATAAAATCGACACCTCCCCGCTCGGGCACCCATTCGCCTTCGCTGTCCTTAGCGGCGATGGCGCCGAACTCCACCTCAGAGCCGGGATCGAGGAGGTGGGAGATTCGTTCCCGTGCGGTTAGATGGCCCGTTGAATGGACCTTGTTGACTGCTTCAGGGCGTGACGCATCAAATCGGAGTGCCTTTGCTGCCCTTAGTTTGTTGATTAAAAAGTCACGCATCTTAAATCACCTGGTGTCTATGTGATGAAGCTTTTCTGGGGGCAAAGTTCGGTTAGAGCGTCTAAGCATTGACGCAATCAATGGACGCGTTTCCTCCGGCAAGATCACGTCATCGAAGGAGAAGGTCCGACCGGCGCGAACTCCCGAAGCGACATCTCTCATCTCTTCCGCGTACTCATCTCGGATCGTCCTTGCAGTCGCCGCATCATCTGCCTCGCGAATCTCTTTCCGCTTAACTAAATAAGCGGCGCCTTCAAGGCTCATGCCTCCACTTTCAACAGATGGCCATGCGACACGCAATTCAGGCATTTTGCGACTGGCCCCATAGCCAGACATTGCGAAAGGTCCCAACCCATAGGCCTTGCGAATCTGAACTGTGTATAGAGGGACTGAACGGTGATGGATCGCTGAGAGGGGTCGAGCATGATGGCGTGCGATACCTTCCTGTTCAGCATCGGGACCAACCATGTAGCCGGGGTTATCAACAAAAGAAATAAGTGGGAGAGCGTACGCGTCGCACCACTCAACGAATCTGCTGGCTTTATCGGCCGCAGCACTATCGATTGCCCCGGCGCGAGGCGACAACGGCTGGTTGGCGAAGATCCCAACAGGCCTTCCTTCGACTCGGGCGAACACGGTTACCAATGACTGGGCCCAGCCAGCTCCGACTTCGAAGATGCTGTCGTGATCGGCGAAGGCTTCGATCACCTTTCGCATGTCGTAGGCCCGCCGACGGTTCTCTGGAACAATGTTCGCTATGTCGGCGGCCGATTCTGCAGGCGAAAAGTTTGAACTTTCGTCGTGCCAGTAACTAAGAAAGCGTTGAGTAGCACTCACTGCTTGGGATGTATCGTCGACGAGCACGTCGACGTGGCCTTGCGCAGCTGCGTCCGTTGCAGAGACACTTACTGTTGGGTCGATCCGGCTTCCGAAATCCACATCTGAGGTGGCGATGACTAAGTCACACAGAAAAGCGAGAGCATTATGACTATCGCGACTCGGCCCTGTTACCACGGCTATTGTCGGCGCCCAACCAGATAACTCGGCTAGCCCTTCCAAAACATCCCAGCGAGCTCGGGTGTAATTCACTATTGGAGGGACTGGGCGTGGGTCGCCAGTCCGCGATCCGTCTCCTTCGATAAATAAAATTAAGGGCCATCGATTAGTTATTGCGATCGTTGTTAGCTTCGCCAACTTGCGCATATTGCGGTCGCTATGGGTCCCATCTTCTACTGATCGATCGTGTGCAGCTACAACTACTGGATTTCCATTTACCTCGCAGACCCCGCTAACAAGACCATCGGATGGTCCATCATCATCAACTGCTGTTGTGCGGCCTGCGAGTAAACCGTATTCAGTGAACGAGCCCCCGTCCGCTAATAATCTGATGGTTCGGCGTGCTGATGCGCAGCCGCTTAGAGCGCGAGCTCTTGCTGCGATTATTTGGTCTCGTGGGTCAGAGTCGGACGGCTCAGTCATGGTTAAAGGGATTCTGGCATATCTGCTAGAAGCTTTGCATTTGAGCGGGTGTTTGAAATGGTCTCTTGGCGGGGTCGTTGCTTGCTGCAGGTGGCACCGCCGCCCAAGTTGTTGCAGATAATGTGTGTCTAAGGTTGACAGTCTGATAAAGGCAAGGTGGAAGTTATGAAGATGGATGCTGAAGATTACATAGACCTTCTTTCAGCTAGAGCAGCAGACGCACGAGCGATAATCATGTTTTTTGCCGTGATCCATACCGGATTGCTGGTTGTGTTGGGTTTTGCGGGCGAAGGCTTGCAGGACTCCGGTATTCAATTGTCTTTAGCGGCGGTAACCATTCTCACTTCGCTGTGGACGGTTTTCTATATGGATGACTGCATGCAGGACCTTTTCGCTATAGCGCAAGACTTACCCGAAGACTTTCAGTCCAGTAACGTCGGTCGCCGTTTCAGGGAAGTACCGGTTCCGGTCTTTCGAATTGTGAACTTCGTGGTAATCGCGCTTATCGTTGTCGCTGAAGTATTAGCTATCTACTAACGAACTTGAGATGGAGCCGTGTGGTGAGGCGCTTCTGTGTCTCCCTCTCGCTGATATTCGCTGTTGTTATTGGTTGTTGCGCGCACGCTAGTGCCCATGACCCGATTTTCTTAACCAATGAACACTCAGCGGCAGAAGTTGGGCCCTACCTCCCAGACGGAACTATTTCTTTTGCCGTGTATGGGCGGCTGGAAGAGTCGATAAGCACCCAGGGCTTTCAGGCTCAGATGCAACAGGGGCAGACTTTGAACCTTTCGTTGCTTGTTCCGGCGGTCCTCCCAGAAATTGGGTTCGAAGTTAGTTCTTTGCCCGAACTGAAAGTCACGCGTCCAGATCAAACCTCTTTTGTGCTGAGCGCCCAATTTCGTCAAACCTTTTACGAACCTTTTACCGGAACCACTTATCTTCGGTTGGCCGACCATATAGAAGAAGCCCAACAAGGAGAATACAGCTTTCTGATTTCAGGCAGCGAAGTGGGTAGGTACGTGGTGTCGATTGGCACACTGGAAAGATTCGGTACCGAAGTGCGTCGCTACACGAGGCCCCTAGTCGTTGGCCGGTCAACAAATCCGGTAGTTGAATGGTTCGAAACGCAGATTGATCCTTTGACTGTTGAGGGCCCTAAAGAGACTCCTGCTCTGCCGGGAAAAGCCACTTCCTCCTCTGAATCTGGGCCCAGACCTAAAAGCGACCAAACTCAAGCGAACCAGAGCAACCCCGAGAAACCTTCAGCCGGAAATTCCAGTCGGACCCTTATCTATGGGAGCTCGACAGGAGTTGTGTTGATGCTTGCTGGTTTGTTGCTAATTCGCAAACTCAAGCGTTAAATGTTTAGATCAAAGAGATCGGAGAACGCGAGTCCGTACTCTTCGGCAGATGACACCAATGAGCCGAGTCCAACGAACTCTTCGTCGCTCATGGCTTTGTGTCGCTCGCCGATCTCTTTTCCGCCCCAGCCACAGGTGTAACGAAGTCGATATTCGGAACTGGTTAATGCTTCGTAGATAGTCTCGGCGAATGTTTCTGCTTGAATCGAGGCTTGAATCCCGGCCGTATAGAACTGAAACATCCGGTCGTAGTGATCTTGATAAGCAGTCGGAACAGGGTTGCCTTCGTTCTTGGGAAGTATCGCGGTGCGAGTGACCCCAGGCTCAATGATGTGAACACGTATGCCGAAACTTATGAGTTCTTGAGCTAAAGCCTCACTCATTCCTTCAAGAGCGAATTTCGACCCTACATAAACGGTTTGTCCAATGTGTCCAATGAGTCCGGCGATAGAGGAAACCTGGAAGATATGGCCGGTCCCGCGTTCGCGCATTCCAGGGACAAAGGCTTTCACACATCGCACTGGGCCCCAAACGTTGACATCCATTACAGCTTTAGCGTCATCGATGTTGATGTCTTCGGTAACCGAGTTCAATGCGACGCCTGCATTGTTAACCAGTACATCAAGCGCATCGCCATTTGCCTCGATTTTGCTTGCACAGTCAACAACCGAGTCGTTGTTTGTAACGTCGATTTCTATTGTTGAGAGATCGTAATCCTCAGCTAATTCAAGCAGCTTTGAGCCCTTTTCGAGGTCGCGCATTCCCGCATACACCTTGTGTCCTTTTTGGGCTAGGAGTAAGGCAGCTGCGCGTCCGAGACCTGAATTGGCGCCGGTTACAAGTGTCACTGTCATAGGTGAACCCTAGTGTGCGCTACATATTGTTGGGTTGGGTTTACTCTCGTCAATTTAATGGAACCTCTGGGCAATAGTCCCACGGCTCGGTCGGGAAGTAACGAATGATTAGTTCGTAGAGGTCAGGATCGTTGGCCTGTATCCAGTCGCGCGTATCGTGCGAATTTTTAAATCCGGCGCGGTTCATAAGGTACCCCTCCACGGTGGTAGCCCAGTATTCGCCGATCCATTCCCGTATTCCCGCGGTATCTCCACTTTCTAAATGTTGCTCACCAGGTTTGAAGAGTCCCGCATCAAGGGCTCTTTCGCCCAGTTGGTAAATACGTTCATAAAAGTACGTTTCGTTTAATTGTTCGAAAACCACATGGTTAATTGTGTGAACCATCTCGTGAAGGACTGGATTGCCACCAGCATCTGGGTTTCCTGGAAAACAAAGCCACTTTGCGTTCGCTGTCATACTGGCGTCGGTGATCCCGGCAGAAAATCCGCCGGGCTCAAATAGGTCTTGGTATTCAGGCAGCATGGACGTGTCCTCGCCATAGAACAAAGAAATTCTGACTTTGCTTCGCATGAGGACATCGCGGTATTCGGGCCGTGCGGAGGTTTCATAAACAACTTCTTCTCGCGCCTTCAACAAGGCGGCGTCAGGGACCTCGTCGCCGCCGACTATCACCACACCGGCACCGGCAATATATTTCGTGTAATGCTCCAAACCGCGAATGACAGGTGCTGCAACAACCTGCTGTCCAGTATCAAGATATGGAAATGGTTGCCATTTCGAAGCATGGCCTGGCCAGTCTGATTTGTAACCGGTAAATCGGCCATGTTCGACAAGCGCATCTCGTATAGAGCGTCCTTCCAATGACACCAGGCATACAGCATTTCGCCATCTCAGGTAATTAGGCCAGGAAAAGATGGTTTCCACTGGGATGTGCTCAAGTCTGAATTGCTCGTCGCCGAAACGAGAAGGAGGCTTGTAATCCTTTAGGTAAGCCTCGAAAGCCTGTTGCATCCATAGAGCTCTTGGGCCTGAACGAATTCGCTCTCCACCTGCGGTCACGAAGTCGTAGGTGTCTCGCTCTTGAACCTGATTGACTTGGTCTTGCAAGCCGGTGATGAAATCCTCAAGGGGAATTTCGATAGCTGACCTGTAGTGAGCGTCGCAACTGTTCGATTTTGGGCTTGAGGTAGGGTCGCAATGCAGTTCTTCAAATTCTCTGTCTGCCATTTGCTGCAGATGTTTCTCAATTCCGACAGCTTGACTTAGTTGCATGTCCTGTTCTGCGCATTTGACGAGATCTGTCGGGGCATAAGTAGACCTGGAAGCCTCAGCGGTCGCTGAATTGGAGTCATCGCCGTCTGGGATAGGTTCCGAAACAGAGCATGAAACTCCAAGCAGTATTGAGACGAATAGGGCTATGCAAATACTGTTGACAGGGAGAGGTCGCAACTCAGATCCAGTTTCGGAGAGCGGGTTCAATGCCCGATCGATAGTTAGGGCGGTGCAACTTTGTGCTTGCCCGTTCCTGACTTTCTACCCTTGAAAGGTTGCAGATGGGGTGATGGGTGCATAGGGAGTGTCGCAACTCTGATGGTTTCGACTGGATGGCACGGGCTGTGGAAAGCTGTTATGCATGGAGTTTGAACCCCTTCACCACGATTTCGGCGCCTGTGTGAATGGCATCGACTTAACCGGACCCCTTAGCACCGAAGAGGTAACAGCTCTGCATGCAGCGATCGATGAGTACTCGGTTCTGTTGTTTCCACAGCAGAACATGACCGATGAAGCGCAGATGCAGCTCACGTCGACGTTAGGTGAACCCGAGGAGAATCATGTCACTTTTGGGAGAACCGGCGAGATTGTCTACATAGGGACGGTCGGAAACGTTATAAATGCCGACACGAAATACGATGAATCTGCTGCTCACACCCGGTCTATGAAAGGCAACAATCTGTGGCACTCGGATTCTTCGTTTCGGCGAGTGCCATCCTATGTGTCGATCCTGCATGCCTATGAAGTGCCCGACGAGGGAGGCGCAACTGAATTCGTGAGCCAGCGCTCTGCTTACGACCGCCTTAGCTTAGATACGCAAGCCGAAATCAATGATCTCCATGTGCTCCATGACTATGTGTTTAGCCGCACCAAAACCGCACCCGTCCACGATAACCACGCAGCCTCATTGCCACCCATAGAACAGAAACTAGTCCGAACCAATCCAGGCAATGGTCGCCGGAATTACTACGTCGGCTCGCACGCCCGTTCGATTATCGGGTGGAATGGCATCGACAGCAGGCGGCTAATTGATGAACTTAATGACCTAGCAACCAAGCCCGAACATCGTTGGGTTCAGGACTGGCAACCAGGTGACACTCTTTTGTGGGATAACCGATGCATATTGCACCGAGGTACTGGTTACGACGCTGATCGATATCGGCGAAATATGCGTCAAAGTAGAGTGCGAGGCGCTGGTGCAACGTTGGACGAGTAGTTCCAATATTGACGGCTTTGAGGTAAGCAAAAAACAGATCTTGTAACGTCCGCAGCAGAACGGTATTGAAGCGGTACCCTCGGTAATCCTCGGAACAGTGGCTTGGTGACTCCCCAGCGCCGCTTTAACCGCCGAGAGCAAGGACCTTACGTTGCCTGCCACCTTCGCCGATCTCGGCGTGCCCTCTTCGGTAACGCGCGTCCTCACCAGTCAGGGGATCAACGAACCATTTGAGGTGCAAACAGCAGCTATACCGGACGCGTTAGCTGGGCGCGATATTTTAGGTCGAGCGCCAACTGGTTCTGGCAAGACGATCGCGTTCGGAATCCCTGTAATCGTTCGCACAGCGGGGTCGCGACCTAAAGCGCCGTCAGCTTTGGTGCTCGCGCCCACTCGTGAGTTAGCTGAACAAATTGCTGATGAGCTTCGCCCACTTGCCCAGGCACACGACCTGTGGGTGTTGTCGGCATACGGTGGGACGAATATTAATCGTCAAATAGAGCGCCTTAAAAAAGGTGTCGACATTCTCGTCGCGTGCCCTGGGCGGCTCCAGGATCTTCTGGACCGTAAAGCATTAACGCTTGACTCAGCTCGGACAGTTGTCATCGACGAAGCAGATCGCATGGCTGATATGGGTTTCTTGCCGGATGTTCGTCGTTTATTGGATCTAACTCCTTCGGATCGGCAGACGCTGCTCTTTTCGGCAACCTTGGATAAAGACGTTGCAGCGCTTACTCGTGACTACCAAGCAGACCCAGTTCGTCATGAAGTTGGGCCCGAAACGCCTGATATTAGACGTCTTCAACATCATTTCTGGTCTGTTGATCGAAGTGAGCGAGTTGGTCTTGCAGTCAACCTGATCAGGCGGACAGGGAAGACGGTAGTGTTCACTCGAACACGTCACGGAGCTGACCGGGCGGCGAAACAGCTTGGACGAGAAGGTCTAGAAGCTGCCGTTATTCACGGCGCACGAACTCAAAGTCAACGTGATAGGGCGTTAGCGCATTTCACTGAAGGCGAAGCTTTGGTGCTCGTCGCAACTGATGTTGCGGCTAGGGGTATTCACGTTGATGGGGTTCAATGTGTTCTTCATTTTGACCCCCCAGAAGACGGTAAAGCTTATGTTCATAGGAGCGGAAGAACAGCGCGTGCTGGTGCCACTGGAACTGTCGTATGTTTCGTGGATAAATCGCAACGCAAGGCAGTCAAACATTTACAACGTGAAGTTGGGATTGACATTCAGGTTGTAGAGCCTGATCTGGATGAATTTGGGGAACTTCAGCCGCTTGCTCCTAGGCCTCAAAAACCTGCTGGGCAGAAGCGAAAAGATTCGGGGCCGCAAACCCGTAAATCTTCTGGAGGTCAAAATCGAAACCGTGGTGGTAAAGGCCAATCTAGAAATCAGAACAGAACAGGTAGTAAACGTAACGGCCAACAGAAAAAGGTCGGAGATGACACCCCGTCTAAGAGTAAAAAAAATGGAGAGGCAAAAAGGGAGCCTGGTGGTAAAGGCCGGCAGGGGAGTAGCGGAAAACCTGCAGGCGGAGGAAAGCCTGGTGGTAAAGGCCGGCAGGGGAGTAGCGGAAAACCTGCAGGCGGAGGAAAGCCTGGTGGTAAAAGAAAGCCCGCCGGTAAGACAGGGAAACCGCAAGGTTCGAAGCGGGGCAACGGATACCCGAAATCCAGACAAAGTCCTAATCGTAAAAAGGCTGCTCAGCAACGCCGACCCTCAAGGTAATTCGTTGCGTGGCGGCAATTGATCGCAACGGCTAAGAAACCAGCTTGCAAGTAGGGTTGCCAATATGGACAGACTTCGCACTCCTGATGAACGGTTTCAAGGTCTAATTGATTGGCCTTTTCAACCACGATATGTAGAACTCGATGAAGACCTTCGTGTCCATTACGTTGATGAGGGAACGGGCCCGACAGTCCTGCTCCTGCATGGTGAACCAACCTGGGGTTACCTGTATCGAAAAATGATCCCTGCCCTGGTTAGCTCAGGGTGCCGAGTTGTTGTCCCGGACTTAGTGGGATTTGGTAGGTCAGATAAACCGGTAATGCGCGATGACTACACCTATGGACGTCACCTTCGGTGGCTTACCCAAACCATCAACGAGATTGACGCAACAGCGTCCATGGGTGCGATCACATTGTTTTGTCAAGACTGGGGCGGTTTGTTAGGGCTGTGTCACGTAGCACAATACCCAGAAATGTACAGAGGGGTTGTTGCCTCAAACACAGGTGTTCCTTTAGGTCGAGATATTGGGATGGCGGACAAAGATCCCTTTGCTTTGTGGCGTCAATTTTCCCAGGAGATCGACCCATTTTCAGCGGCAGAGTGTGTCGCTGGTACCGACTCACCGTTGCCGTCCACTCCGGGTTTTCAATTATCAGAAGAAGAAAAACGGGCCTATGATGCTCCATTTGTCGATGAAACATATGCTGCCGGAGCTCGCCAGTTCCCCGTGCTGGTTCCAACGTCAAGCGTGCATCCCAGCGCATATCTCTGTCGAAAGATATGGTCTCTGTTGGTTGAGTGCCAGGTTCCAATGGCAACAGCCTTTGGCGATAACGATCCGGTAACAGGCCCACTTCAAGGTTTGCTATCAAGCAGCGTGCCGGGCGCAGCGGACCAACCGCATGTCATCGTCGAAGGTGCCGGCCACTTTGTCCAAGAGCATCAACCAGACAAATGTGTCGACGCGATAACGGGGATGCTTGATCGTACGGGCTGAGGCTTCATTGGGTAAGTGACTATCTTGATAGTAGTAGACTCTGACGAAACACAAATCTTTATGGGAGTAGGCGATAATGGTTGAAACAACTGGCGACACAAGCATCAATATCGAGGCGACTCCTGAAGCCGTCTATGCGATTTTGACTGACCTGGCCAGAATTAGCGAATTGAGCCCCGAGTGTTATAAGGCTGAGTGGGAAGATGGGGCGACTGAAGCAGTTGCCGGTGCAAAATTTCGGGGATACAACGACAACGGAGGCCGTAAATGGGATGCCGGTTGTGTCGTAGTGGTCGCTGACCCTGGTAAGGAATGGGCATTCGAAGTACCTGGGGATGATGGGCGAAGCACTGTCTGGCGATATCAGATCGAAGCAACTGAGTCCGGATGTCAGGTCACCGAAAGTTTCGACTCGCCGATCCTTGACGGAGAGTTCTTCCAAAAAATAAATCGACATCAACTGTTGCTTGACAACATCGCCCAGAGCTTGGCGAACCTGAAAGCCGTTGCGGAAGCCTAAACAGCAACCAACTTGGTGTCGTCGTCAGATGAGTGACGATGACCCTTAGCGGAACGCGTTCAAGAAAAAACGTTCTTCCAGCAATATTTAGGGTCGAGCCGGTGTACGAACACCCCAAGGTCTCAGACTTAACAGGGGGTGTTGATCGATGGCAAACGCGGCTGGTGTTTCTGTCAACAGCGCTCGGCGCTTTCTTGGTCACGGCAAATGTCTCGACCATGAATGTTGCGTTCCCAGACTTAGAAAAAACATTTTTTGACACCAGTCGAGGTTCGCTTACCTGGGTCCTCAACGCTTACACAATTGCATTCGCTGCACTGCTGATCCCAGCAGGGCGGTTGGCCGACCGGTTTGGGCGACGACGAGTGTTCATGATCGGCTTGGGAGTTTTCGCTCTCTCGTCAATTCTCGTTGGAGCGGCACCAAATTTTTCAGTCGTCGTTACAGCAAGGCTCGCCCAAGGAGTTGGAGGCGCTTTGCTCACCCCTGCCTCGTTGGGTCTCCTCTTAGCGGTTACTCCTGATTCGCAACGAATGACGACTGTAGCTAAATGGGGTTCCCTCACCGCACTTGGAGTTGCGACTGGCCCGGCGGTTGGGTCGTTAATCGTTAACTCTTATGGATGGCGTTGGGCATTTCTGACTCTTCCGCCCTTCTGCTTGATGGCTTACCTCAGTGGTAAACGCACCTTGCCGCAGAATGCACCCAATGAGACAGCGCCCTTGCCAGACATCGTCGGTGCTGTGCTCCTAGCCGCAGCCATGGCTTTACTGGCATTTTCTATTGTTCAAGTAGGGCCATGGGGGTGGACATCGCTGGGCGTAGTTGGCACATCACTACTTTCACTGATTCTTTTGGTGGTCACCTTCTTGAAGGGCCTTCGACATAAGGCCCCTGCGATACCAACTCACCTGTTTCGTATTCGGTCACTGAACATGGCAAATCTCGCGACAGCATTGCAGTCTGCTGGTCTTTCAGCATCTCTATTGGTCAATATTTTATGGCTTACTCAAGGTTGGGGATATTCGATCCGCACTGCAGGACTTGCTACAGCTCCTCTACCAATGTTTGTCGCGTGTTTGGCTCCTTTAGTGGGAAAACTCGGAGTTCGATTCGGAGTCCGAGTTATTGCCGTCCCCGGATCATTGTCTTGGGGGGCGGGTGTATTGATGTATGCACTATTTGTAACGGAAACACCAAATTATTGGGGCCTGTGGTTACCGGCATCCATTCTTGTGGCAATAGGAGTCGCTACAACATTTCCGATTATCAGTGCCGCCGCCGTCAGCGAAGTCCCTCCTGAAGATTTTGCTGTTGGAGGGTCCTTAAATCAAGTTGGTCGCCAGTTCGGTTCCACCATTGGCGTGGCTGCTCTTATTACTTTGGTTGGCTCAGGCGTCGAGGTTGACTCGTTCCATCAAGCTTGGTTTGTGACTGCAGCGACTGGACCGCTTGCCGCGTTGGCAATCTTCTTTATACGAGAACCGCCTGAAAAAGTCGGTAATTAGATAGACAGTTCCGCTGCCGGTTTGTCGATCGGCTGACTCCAGCTTTCAACAGGAATATCTGTTCCTATAACTAATCGATGCGCCGGGCTCACTAGCTCCCTATGTAACCAACCCGCCGGCGCGCTTAACCTACATCCCGGCTTAGCGTGATACACAGTGCCATCCTCGGTAGATAAGTTTGCCTCACCTGCGACTAGCCACAGGGTTGCGCTGAACTCATGCCAATGTAGGTCAGTGTCATGAGGTGTTTCGGTGTCGAACGCAAATGCATGAAGCCCTAGCTTCTCTGCTTGAGCGAAAGCTTCATCTTCGGTAATTGGATCACCTTGTGTGAATTCAAACTCCATGCTTATTCCGCTTTCAGTTTCGTGCTTCTCTAGAGTCTGCCAGCTATTGACCGCTGCAGGAAGGGCAGATTCGATTCATTCGCTGTCTGACCCCACCGCTACTTATTGCTTGTATGCGAATACCAGGACCCAATGAACTCACCAGTAACGTACAAGTCGAGATACTTCGACGTTCCATCGCTATGGAGACACCGGGGGCACCAGTGATGGTTTCCCTGAGGCTCACTAGGGAAGAGGCCTTGCTGATGCTTGATGGCTACCTGCGGAAGGCTAACGCGGCGTAAAGCTGCATCATTCGGAGTCAACTTCGAGAGGCGTCTCCGGATCTTTCGTCCACTCCAAGAGTGAGCCGTCGTATAACGACACGTTCGTATACCCAACAGTGTCCAACGCTAAGAAAGCAGTACTTGCTGCGATGCCTCCTCCGCAATAAGTGATGAGGCTTTCGAATTCGTCTGCGCCGGCTTCGTGGAACACAGTCTCGAGTTCGGATCGCTGACGAAGCGCACCTGTTGAAGGGTCTATGACTGACATTGCCGGAACGCTAATGCTGCCAGGGATACGCCCAGGCCGCCCATAGTGCTGGCCGCGACCGGCGAACTGTTCCGGCGATAAAGCGTTCACTAAGCCAACGCTGGGGTCATCTATCGCGTCAACAACATCATCTTTATGCGTGATCCATTCGGGAATCTCTACTGCTTCAAACGCACGTGGCGGGTTGTTCGGAACAAGACCGGTGATGGGCCGTCCATCTTCTACCCAGTGGCCGTATGTGCAGTCCATCAAACGAACGTTCTGAGCTCCTGCTTGTCGAAGTAGCCACCAGCAACGGTGCGTAACCACATGCATGTCGGAGCCGTAAACAACTAAAGTTTGGTCATTGGTGATACCCAAAGTTCCTAGCCGGTCATGGACCTGTGACGCTGCGAGAGCTGCAAAAGGAAAAGCGCCATCAGGGTTGGAGAGGTCATCAACCATATGAAGGTAGTGGGCACCCGGAATATGAGCTTCGAGGTAGCGGTCATGCATCGAAAAGAAATCAGAAGGACCCGGAGGTTGAGGTCGAAAACCTGCTCGGACATCGATAATCGCGACCGCCGGATCCTCTAGGTGCTCTTCGAGCCAGCTAGAACTGACGAAATGTCCGTTGCTGTTGCCCACGTGTTTCTCCAATTCGGTATCCAATAGCTGCGACTGTAGCTAGGAGAACTTAACGCCACAGTTCAAATCATCTACCAATTAGCCACTTACTTGGCCGTTTGATGCTTGGCGGCCTTACTCGTCGGGTATCTCTACTCCGAGGTCCGCTAGGCGATCTGACTCCCAATCGGGAAGGACCCATTTCCCGATCTTGACAAGTTCTATGTGCTCCCCATCTTCCTGCCACACGTGACAAGAGTTCATGTTCAACCGCAATCTCCGGTCTATGTCCTCGGGGTCATCTGAATGAATGAGCCTTGATTCGAGAGGTTTATCTAGGTTGACTAGGCTCCAAGAGGCTTGAATAGCAACTGGTCCCATCGCTTGGAGTAATGCCCCCATATGAGAGCATCCATTTGGGCCGCCAAACAGTCTTTTTACCTCCTTGCTGTAGCCACGGGTTATAGAGAGCCCAACGAGGGCCTGGTAGTCGGGAAGAATCATTTCGCAGTTCGAGTATGGCCGCACCATCATCTCGTTTTCGACGGCGACGATAGTAAAGGTCGTGGGGTCTATGAGGAGATCTATGCACATGTCATGGATGACTAGGTCATTTCCGTCAGCTAGGCATAGGCCATGAGGTTTGTTGTCAGTTAGGCGACCTCGAACTCGCATCCGACCGTCGCCTTCGTCGAAAGCTTCGGTTTCGTAACTGCGTTGATGAATGGCTATACGTTCAGGCACCGAAAGATTCTAACGAGCTTTAGAAGATCGCGCCTAGCCACAATAAAACCAACAAAAGAATTACTTGGACTAGTAAACGAATTAAATGACCTGTCACGCTTAAGAGATTCCCGTTGAAGGGGATGTCGTTCAAATACATGTTCAGATTCGCTAACGACATCATGAGAACCAGAGCGACCAGGCAGCGTGCAGACAAGTTTCTCAGCGCAGGAATAGTCAATCCAATACCCAAAATAATTTCCAAGACACCACTCGCGTAGGTCCAGAAATAAGGAGCTCCAAGATAGTTCGGAACAATCTCGTTGAACGCTTTGGGGTTGATGAAGTGGGCAACACCAACCCAAATAAAGGCGATACCAACAACGGCTCCAACGATGTTTCGACTGACGCTCATATAACCATGTCACTGTACGAAACAATTGCGCATTCGGCATCAAGATGCGCCGGAAGGACAAGCTGATGTAGCAATCTCCAGAGCATCTAACGCTCCATTTACCCTTTTGTTGAACTAGCCGTTATGGCGTTAACAAACCAGAAACACCCAAGTAGCGTGACGGAAAACTAACAGTGACCTGGCCGTAACTTGTCAGTGACCTGAGCGAAATATTCCTTCTTTATAGTCCGCTTGACCGTCTCTTACTGAAGGAAAACAATGAAACGCAAACTCTTGATTGCTGCCTGCGGGATCGCTGGTGGCATCATTTTATTCGGCGGCCCTGCGGCCGCAGATGGACATGACGGAGACGCAGCAGCTGCAGCGGTGCAGGCTGTGATGGACAACTTATGGGTATTTATTGCCGGTGTTCTGGTGTTCTTGATGCAGGCAGGGTTCGCCATGTTGGAATCAGGTCTTACCCGCTCCAAGAACGTGGGCAACATAATGGCGAAAAATCTTGCTGATGCGGCAATAGGGATCATGGCATTCTTCCTCGTTGGTTATGGCCTCGCGTATGGCGGTGATTCGGGAAGTGGCGATTTGTTCGGCTGGGGATCCTTTGCTCTTAGCGGTGTAGACCTGTTCGACATCAGTGGAGGGCTTAGCGGGGCAACGGATTTCTTCTTTCAAGCAGTCTTTGCAGCTACTGCGGTAACAATCGCTTCAGGAGGGTTAGCAGAGCGAACCAAGTTCAGTACCTATCTACTTTTCAGTCTCGTCACGACTGCCCTTATTTACCCCATTGTTGTTCACTGGACCTGGGGTGGTGGGTTGATCGCTCAAATAACGATTGGTGACGCTGTCTATAGCGACTTTGCAGGATCCACAATCGTTCACAGTGTCGGCGGTTGGCTAGCTCTGGTCGGAGCGTTCATGGTCGGTCCTCGAATAGGAAAATACGGCCCCGATGGAAGCGTCCGAACCATTCCTGGTCACAACATAACGCTTGCGATACTGGGCGTGTTTATTCTTTGGTTCGGCTGGTTTGGATTCAATCCAGGTTCTGAACTTGCAGCCGACAATTGGGTAATGTTCGTCGCATTGAACACAGCTTTGGCCGCGTGCGCTGGTGTCATAGGCGCGACAGTATTGAACTGGGTACGGACTGGTAAGCCTGATGTTGCTGTAGCTGGCAACGGTGCCTTAGGGGGCTTGGTTGGAATAACCGCAGGCTGCGGAGCCATGACGCCATGGGGCTCTGTTGTTACGGGCTTCATAGCGGGGTTCATCGTTGTGGTGGCAGCCAATTTTGTAGACAGGAAACTGAAGATTGATGACCCGGTAGGGGCATTTGCTGTTCATGGAGCATGCGGGATTTGGGGCACGTTAGCTATTGGATTGTTTGCAAAATACGATGATGCCTTCTTGGGAAGAGACGATGCAGGTCTCTTCTACGGGGGCGGCCTAGACCAACTCGCAATGCAAGCAGTCATGGTTCTAATCGTTGCTGCCTGGACTATTGCGACTGGATTTATTGTCTTCGGTGCTTTGAAGTCTGTAATGGGTCTCAGAGTGTCGGCAGAAGAAGAGACCGCCGGGCTGGATGTTTCCGAACACGGAGGACCCGGTCTAGCGCTTGACGATGTTGTCATAGGGTCGACCCCTAACCCTTGAGGACAGGTGGAAATCGTCAGATAAATCTTCTTCTGGTTCGGGGCCTCCGGTGCATTTCTTCCTTCCGCACCGGAGGCTCTTGACTCTTTCTCACAGCTACGGGGCTTCGGCGGCTTGAGGCTCTGCAGGAGAAACGGAGCTTTCTGTAGCTGTCCGTCACCTACGGACCGAGAAGTTGCTGTGTCATCGGCGGGTAGTCGAGAGTGCATGACCCAAACTCGATTGAATTATCTGCTCGAGTCCGGACAGATTAGTTGAGGCTTGGTCTTATTTGGTCCAACACAGAGAGAGGTAGGGGGATGCAGCGCCATCTCTGACACCTTGTGGCCAAGACTCGTAGTCCTTAAGAGCAAAGGCCCCCATCAGCCCTTTCAGGGTGCAGTTGCAAACCTCTTCGGGTGAACGCGCTGCTTCATCTGCAGTTGCGGCATCTTGAATAAGGACAGTGCAAATATCTCGCCAGGATTCTTGGTAATCATCAGGCCAGCCCAATCCCTTTTCCGTGCTTTTAGATACGTAGGTAATCGCCTCTACGTCAGCGCTGACTTTCTCAACTGCAGCCTTCAACTCAGAAAACTCTTCCGAACTCACAGGGTCTGACCCGCTACATCCGCAACAGGCTGCTATCAGGAGAGCTAGAGAAATGGCAGGAATGCGCATAAACCTGACGCTAGGTCTTGCCAATCTCGACGTCCACTTCTGTCGAGTTCAGGGAGTAGCGGAAATCGCAATGCGTTGCTCCGCTCATGATTGTTTGGTTTCGCTCGAACTTGATATCCGAGTTGAAACCTTCCACCATCGTCCCGTCGCGGTTGCATGATAGTAAGGCGCCCAGTTCTGGAATATCTAAGTTTCGGTACATCTCTGCGTACTGGCAACGTACGACGTCGAAAGCGAAAGTCGTTTCTGACTGTTCTCGGATCTCGATTTGTAGCGCTCCACCCTTGGTCCAATTCTCCATCGAGTCGGCAAACTTTTCCAAGTCGTTGCCTCCCATTGCTTCTGCGAGAACCTTTCCCTGACTTCGAGCGACGTTGACGACGGTTTCGCGGGCGAGTTCCACTACTTTGTCTTCTCCGAATTCCTCTGCGAAGCGTTCAATGAGGGGTGCGACGATGCGAGCTTCTATTTCGCGTCGCTTTAAGACTCCGATGTCATTTAAGGTGTCGGCTGTTGAATTTTCTGGCGTGCTCTCCATACGCAAGAGAGTAGAGCACAATGACAGCTGCTTCTCGTACGTGAAACCTTAGTGTCTCTAGGCAATGACTCCTTGTTCTCGTAGCTGAGCGATTTGCATGGATCCGTAACCGAGTTCTTCTAAGACGCTTTCGGTGTGCTCACCAAAGAGGGGCGCTCCCTCGTTAATCGATTCAGGTGTTCTGCTCATGCGCCATGCCGGTCGCGGGCTTCGGATGGGCCCCATAGGTGTATCTGCATGGGTTGGAATAGAGTTTCTGGCGATGGCTTGAGGGTGCAAGTGAAGTTCCTTGCGAGGGATTACGGGACCTGCTGGAACGTCGTGATCACGAAAAGTGTTTAAGGCGTGTTCGGTTGTCCAGTGAGCGACCTGTTCAGCGATGATGTCTTGAAATTCGTGCAGATTTTGGTTGTTCAAGACAGCGAACCGCCCATCGGAAATTAAGTCAGTGCGATCGATGGCATGACAAATACCGTGTGACGGTGTCATTAAGGGCATGATGACTATCGCGCCATCGATTGTGGGGTAAACCCGGTAGTACTCAGCGGGGTACAGGTCTAGGTCGTCGGCCTCTTCGACAATGCTGTGTTGCATCATCGCATCTGGCCACATAAAGGCAAGGTTGGCTTCGTGCATGCTGACTTCGACGTGCTGTCCGCGCCCTTCAGGATCACGTTCTCGGGCGAATAATGCAGCCAGGATCGCTTCCACAGTTGCGTGAGCGGTGATCTTGTCGGCTGGAAAGTGTCGGGTCAGGTCAACAACGTCAGTAACCGGGTCCCTTTGCGCGTCGACCATTCCGGTCACAGCCTGAATTACATAGTCATATACAGGCTCTCCCGACATAGGGCCATCCCCGCCGTACCCACTGATGGAGGCATAGATAAGAGATGTATTTCTCTGCATACATTCATTAGGGTCGAGACCAATGCCAGAGGCTTTGCCGGGGCGCATATTTTGGATAAGTACATCGGCCTGATCGGCGAGTTGCTGCAAAATTCTGCGTCCAAGATAGTGTCGCCCGTTGACAGCAATAGCCCGTTTTCCTCGGTTGGTGTTGTAGAAGTAGCCGGTCATCTCGTTGCGAACCGCACCGGTTCCCCTAGTGAAATCTGGTGATTCTGGAGGTTCAACTTTGATTACCTCAGCACCCAAGTCAGCTAAGAGCATTGCTGTTAAGGGGCCAGACAAAACGCTTGAGACATCAAGAACTTGAAGCCCTGCTAGGGGAGGGGAACTTGTCATGAGCTGATTAGGTTGGACTCAACACGCGAAGCTAGAGCAAGGAGTTCTTCGTCGCACCAAGAACTGCCAGTTAGCTGAATTCCGATAGGAAGACCAGCAGGCCCCAAACGCACTGGTAAATGAATCGCCGGGACACCAAGAGATGTCCAAACCCGATTAAAAACCGAATCTCCGGTTGTTTTTAACGGCGGCGCTTCGCCAGGTGCGCTCGGAGTCAGTAGGGCATCTAAGTGATTTGCTGCCATGAATTCTTGATGAGCCAGACGGGCTGAAAATAAAAGATCTTGAGCTTCTACATAGTCCTCATGACCAATGCTGGAGGCATTAACAAACATTTTGCTCACCAATTCGCTGATTAAGTCGAGGTGGTAGGAGCGTTCCCAAGCGAACACTCGAACAATGTCGTAATGCAAGATTGTGTTTGCGGCCTCAAATACGGAGGCAAGGTGGGGTAGTGGGTCTAGATCGACTACCTGTGCGCCATTTGCTTCCAGGACAGCACAGGAATAGTCAATAATCTCGAGGGTTTCTGGCGCGGCCGCTTCGGATTGATGGGATAGGTAGCGACCTACCTTGAGAGTGGACTTGCTCTTCGGGGCCCCGGCTCCGGTCATAGCCCGGAACATTGTGGTGGCGTCTGCGACGTCTTTGGTAAACCACCCAATTGTGTCAAAGGTATGGGACAAAGTGGCGACGCCGGCTAGGGGTAGCAATCGACGGCTAGGTTTAAAACCAACGACACCGCAGAACGCCGCCGGTCGGATGACCGATCCGACCGTTTGCGTCCCGAAGGCTGCTCGCACTTGTCGATCTGCTACGGCAGCGGCGGACCCGCTAGAGCTGCCACCGGGGGTGCAAGCTGGATCATGTGGGTTAGTGGTCTTATTCGGTGTGAACAACGCAAATTCTGTTGTCACGGTTTTCCCTGTAACGACAGCCCCAGCTTCACGGGCTACCGCCACGCAACCCGCATCGCTAACAGGCTGATGGCCCTTGTAAATAGGTGAGCCGCGTTCTGTTGGCAAATCAAAGGTGTCGATGACGTCCTTCACTCCGATTGTCCACCCTGATAACAAACCTTCTGGTGCGACCTTGAAAGCTTCGATGATCGTTTCGTCGTCGTGGCGGGCGGTCCATGCGCGCACAATTGAGTCGCGTTCTCTGACGCGGTTGAGCTCGACGGTAAGGTCATCTGTAGCGGGCACAACGCAATCATTGCTTACGGAGCGGGGTCGCTGCTTGTCTTCTAGCTTTGAATGTTCACTATCTTGAACTTAGGGCCATCAGCGGCTGGGGTTTGACGTCGCCTCAGGGGGCTTCGAAATGTTCGTCGGATCCGCTATCAACTGAAGTTAGTTCCGCCGTTTACTTGCAGCGTTTGACCGGTGATATGACGAGATGACTCTGAGCTTAGAAACACTGCTACATCGGCAATTTCTTCCGGGGTTGCCATAGCCCCGAGTGGGACCAGTTCGCTAGCTGCGCGAATTTCTTCTTCAGTCATTCCGTCCCGAGGTTGCGCGGTGTCGACGATGCCGGGCGCGATCGCATTTACTCTGATGCCGTGAGGAGCTAACTCGGTTGAAACAGATCGAGTGAAGCCAACGATCGCCCCCTTGCTGGCTGCGTAGTGGGTTCCACGAGCCGAGTTTCGGAAAAAGGCTACCGAGGAGAGATTCACTGCTGTCCCACGTCTACCACTTTCGATTAGCTCGGCGGCCATCATTTGCAAGCAACGAAACCCTCCAACAACGTTAATGTTTTGGACCTCATTCCAATCATCATCGCTTAGATCCAAAAAGGAACGCCTCGGAAAAATTCCGGCGTTGTTTACTAAAAGGTCTATTCCGCCCAATTTCTGACCGACTTCGAACGCCCTCGCACAATCTGCTCTAACGCCGACATCGCCTTGAACTATTTCTGCTTCGGTACCAAAGGAGTTGACAGCAGAACGAACTTGCTCAGCGGCATCTTCATCATCAAAGTACTGGATGACAACTGACGCCCCTTCTCGCCCAACAGCTTCGGCGATAGCTTGACCTATTCCTTGTTGCGCTCCAGTGACTAGGGCCACTCTTCCTTGAAGTGTCGTCATCTCGCAAGGTTAGTGAGTTATCTTCATCGACGTCTCTTAGGGAGATGTGCTGCTGTTATGCGTTGATAGATGAACGATAATGGATGGCATGGATTTGGTAATAAGACACGGCACCGTTGCAACTGCTAGCGGAGGAGCGGTGTTGAACGTGGGCATAGAGGGCGGCAAAATTGTTCAACTAGGCGGCAATATGTCCGCAGCCCAAGAGATAAACGCCGAAGGAATGTTTGTTCTACCTGGAGGTGTCGACCCCCATGTCCACCTAACCCCACCAAGAACCGGACCCGGCCTGGAAAGTTGGGCTGACAATTTTGAAATCGGTACGAGGGCAGCGTTAGCTGGGGGTGTAACCACCGTGGGCAATATGTCCTTTCCTCGCAAAGGTGAAAAAATGAGCCAAGGGCTTGAGCGAGATGTTGAGGAGAGCAATAAGACTTCTCTTGCGGACTTCTTTCATCACCCAGTGCTTTTAGATCCCGACCCTGAATCCCTTGAAGAGATCTCTGTACTGGCGGGGTCAGGCTTTCCGAGCATAAAAATCTTTCTGTCTTTCAAGCGGTTTGACCGGAATGTCGACGATTTCCTTCGAGCGATGCGTGCTGCCTCTCAAGTAGGTTCGGTCGTTTTGTTGCATTGCGAAGATGCCGCGTTGATGGGTTGCTGTGGCGAACTCGTTCGCGAAGCTGGGCTGACTTCGCACCGACACTACCCGGAGACTCGACCTGTGGTGGCGGAGCGCATTGCTACAGAACGAGCCGTAGGATTCTGTGAAATAAGTGGCGCCGCTACTTACATCGTCCACCTTTCCAGCCAAGCAGCGCTTGAGGTTTGCCGGTCTGGGAGGGCTCGAGGTTTGCCTCTTTATGTCGAAACTCGGCCTATTTATTTGCACCTTGAGAGGTCTCGTTTCGACGAACCAGATGGAGCTAAATATGCGGGAGCTCCGCCCTTGCGAGAACAATATGACCGGAATGCTCTATGGGCTGGCATTGTCGATGGCGCAGTTAGCACAGTGGCCACTGATCATGCGCCCTGGACCTTGGAACAAAAGTTAGACCCAGCATTAGGTCCAGCGGAGCTCCGTCAAGGTATGGCTGAGCTGGAAACAAGCCTGCCCATGTTGTGGTCCCTTGGTGTGGCTACGAAGAAAATCTCGTTAAACCGGTTTGTAGAAGTGACGAGTACCAATCCGGCCAAATTGTTTGGCATGTACCCACAAAAGGGATGCATAGCTCCCGGTTCTGACGCCGATTTACTCGTGCTTGACCCCAATGAAAGACGAACTATCGATGGAGCCACAATGCACTCCGCTGCAGGGTACTCACCCTATGATGGTTGGGAAGTAGTTGGTTGGCCCAAATTTACGCTGAGTAGGGGAGAGGTAGTCGCCGAGGGATCCTCGGTTGATGCGGTTCCAGGCCGAGGCAAACTGGTTCCGAGGCGCCCCTTTGAAAGGCCTTGATAGAACTCAGGCGTTTGATGGGGGCGCGAGGATCGGGTCCTGAAATGTTTGGACTTCGACTAGATCGCCGACTTTGATGGTTGAACCGGCCGGATTAATGCGACAGGCCATACCGAACAATCCGTTGCCTTCCATCATCGCTTTCATATTGCCTTCTAGAGTTGGAGCTTCGCTACACCACCTGTGAGCTCGTAAGGCGACCGCAGGTTCGCGTTGCCTTATGCCTGACTCTTGGTCAATTTGTGGCACCGCGCATCTAGGCCAAGGCACCTCGGCGACTAAATTCGCGGTGCCGATGGTGAGGTCACGCCAGCTATCTTCGATCCAAGCATCGCCGGCATCGACGATGAGGTTTGCTCTGAACCGTTCGATGCCGAAAGGCTCTACAGCCCGTTCTTGAAGCCAGCGCAAGGAAGCAGAGTTAGCCAGCAATACAGGTGCTAAGTCCACAAAAGTAATGTCTTGATCAAAAACGTCTATAGAGGAAGGGGCGCGATGCTTTGAGTCGTCGGTTACAGATGCTAGGCGGTGGCTACCTCCTAGGAAATCAGAGATCCAAGTAGCGGCTTCATCGCCTCCATCGACGCCGTTAACTGGCCGTCTACCCACTAAGGGTAGAACCGTAACTGACTCTGCATCATCGACACTTAAGGTGACTGATCCATAGCCAGCAGCCGACAAAACGACGTCGTCACCATCGAGGGCGGTCTCGACCGTAGCTAGCGAAGGTTGGTTCCTTTGCGTGACGCAGCCACCTTCTGCGTCGACTATTTGCCATTGGCGATCATGAGCCAAACCCGTACTCAGTACGTTTGCTTCATCGACTTCTATCCGTCGACAGGACTTAACGGGATGGATATGGATAGCTTCCAGTCGAATCTCACTCATAGACTGACCGTAGCAGTCGCACCTTCAGCCGTGCTTTCAGATCTTTTCCTCAGATTTTCGAGCGGACACTTGAGACGTCAGATGTTGAGTCCGGTAACTTCGCTGCGCCGTCACCCAGTCAGAAAACGGTCGCCATCGCTCAATAACGCAGAAGTTTTTTTGGCTTAACTTTCTTCGGCGATTCGTTTAACCCGATCACGAAAAGCTTTGACAGAATTCGCAACCAGAAACCCTGCGATAGCAATCGTGGCTAGTTGAGAAAACAACGCCCAACCAGTGCTTCCCCTACCGATAAGCGAACCTAGGCTTCCGATCACCGCTAATAGAGCGATGGCTGCCATTGCGTGCATCAGGTGATGACTGAGCTCTGGTTTCTTCGCAGCCAAAATCCCTAGAACTAGAAGCAACACCCCGACAAACGCGGGAATAAGGGAAGTCACGCTGCCAGAGTCGGAGACCATCGTTACAACAACGCCAAGAGCGATTAATAGTCCACCACAAACTGAGGTTTGGTTAGCCATTCTGAATCCTGTCGATCGGTTCAACTGTGAACCGACGGTAATACCGTTAGACCAAAATGGGAACCTTAAACCGAATCAAACTTTACGGCTTTCAGGATCGAGTTTCTGACCAACTTTGACCACTTTGCACGTCAACGTCGTGCGGGAGTCCCAGCACCCGCTCCGCGACGATGTTTCGTTGGACTTCACTGGTGCCGCCACCAATTGTTAAGGCTGGTGAGAATAAAAATCCGCCGTGCCAGTTTTGCCATCCCTCCACTACAGAATGTGAGGTCGGGAACCGAGGGTCGCTACCTAATGGGCCTGTATCAGTCAACATTCCGTGAGTTCCGGTGAGATCTTTAGCTAATTCCATAACGTTCTGCCCGTGTTCGTCAGCCAAGGCCTTGCGGACTGAAGCCTCAGGACCGGGTTGTCGACCTTGCAGCTGAGCGCTCAAGGTTCTCAAGCGGATTAGCCTTAGCACTTCGCCTTCCATGTGTAGTCGTGCAGCTTTGTCTCTGAGGGTCGGGTCAGAGATCCCTCCACTGTCGCGTACCACATTAAGAAGGTCTGTTGCGCTAGGTCCGCTTCCCCACAATGCGCCTTCACCTGATAGTGAAACTCGCTCGTTTCCTAAGGTGACTTTGGCGAGTCGCCACCCATCGTTCTCATCGCCTATCCGATTTTCGACTGGTAGCTCCATGTCGGTGAAGAAAGTTTGGTTAAACGAATAAGCGGTCGTCATGTCAACTATTGGTTGGAGTTCTAAGCCCGGGGTGTCCATCGGGCAAATAAAGTAAGACACGCCTCGGTGTTTGGGCACATCAGGGTCAGTTCGAGCAATGAGAATTCCCAGCTGGCTTCTGTGGGCGCCTGATGACCAAATCTTGGAGCCATTCACGATGTAACGGTCACCGTCGCGCACGGCCCTCGTAGCGAGATTTGCTAAATCCGACCCGCTATCAGGTTCGCTGAATAGCTGACACCAGATCTCTTGGCCGCTCAGAATCGGCCATAGATAACGCTCTTTCTGTTCAGGAGTCCCACCGAACAGGATCGTTGGACCAGCCCAGCCTAAGCCGATGCCTCCAGCCGCTCGTTTGACGCCCGCTGCGGCTAGTTCTTCGTCGATGATGAGCTGATGGATCGGGTCAGCGTCTAGTCCATAAGGCTTAGGCCAATGAGGGGCGACATAACCTGAACGTGCTAATGCTTCCTGACTGGGGTCTCCGCTATGTTGCCCAAGCCAATCGCGAATCTCTAGACGTCTGGGGTCGTTATCGCCTGGCCAATCAAAGTCCATTGACGGAGAATAGAGCTATAGGGGCTATAAGAGCTATCGAGATCTAACAAATCCTTTAACCATCGCCTTTTCGATACATCGAGCTTGAAGGAACGACATTGAAGTAAGACTGGTGGACTGGATAGATAAACCGTTTGTGGCGCGAGCGTTCCCTTCGGATGCCTAAGGTTATGTGGCGTCTTCAGCCATAGACAAGAAGAGGAATGACCGTGGAGGACTACAGCAACGAAGCAGCCAACTTCAGAGCAAAAATTAAAGACTTTCTAGACAGCAATTTGCCAGCGGAATGGGGTGGCATGGGGGCATTTACGCCCGATGAAAGAAAGTCCTTTGTCTCGGGTTGGCGAAAAACTCTCTCACAAGAACAATTGTTGGCGGTCGCTTGGCCATCCGAGTATGGAGGTGCCGGGCTGAGTCAGATGGAACGAACTGTGCTCGCCGAAGAACTAGCGGCAGTAGGAGTACCGAACGGAACCGATAACGATATTTTCTCAATCGGAATGATCGGCCACACAATTATTGAGTGGGGGACCGATGAACAGAAAAACCATTTCCTGCCACGAATTCTCGATGGAACGGACGTTTGGTGTCAGGGCTACAGCGAACCGAACTCGGGTTCGGATCTTGCCTCGCTAGCGACTCGAGCGGAGCTTGATGGCGATGAGTGGGTTATCAACGGTCAAAAGATATGGACATCTCAAGGGCACAACGCAAACTGGATTTTCGTCCTGTGTCGGACCGAACCTTCAGCTGTAAAACACGCAGGCATTTCATTCTTACTTTGTCCTGTCGACCAACCTGGAGTAGAAGTTCGTCCAATCGTCAACGCGTCAGGTCACCATGACTTCAATGAAGTGTTTTTCAATGAAGCTCGAACGGCCAAAGGGAACGTATTGGGTGGCGTCAACAACGGTTGGGCCGTGGCCAACACACTGTTGGCATACGAACGCGGTGATGACGCAACCACTAACGGTATTAGATATGGCGAGGAGTGGCAGCGACTAGTAGAGGTCGCCCGAAAATATGAAAAATTAAATGATCCAGTGATGCGACAAAGATTTGTAGCTGCGTATACCACAACCCAGATCATGAAATTTATGGGCCTCCAGACAGTCGCCCGTTCAATGCGTGGCTATAGCCAGGGCCCAGAATCATCATTGAACAAAATTTTGTGGTCTGAACATCACCAGCGATTCACTGAGTTGGCAATGGACGTTATAGGAATGGATGCGACCGCTCCTTCTGGTCGCGATGCGGCGACGGGAGTCGGGGTTGATGACGTCGGGTCGCCCTTCTCGTCCCAAGCTTGGGTAACGACCTTTATCGGCGCTCGACCGGGCTCGATCTACTCGGGTAGCAACGAAATTCAACGCAATATTGTTGGTGAGAGAGTTTTAGGTCTGCCCAAAGAGCCACGAGCTGATGTTGGACCGTGGAACGAAACGAAGCGCTCTTGAGCTATTCGAGTGCTTCCGCTCCAGCTAGTTCTGCAATCTTTTCAACGTCGTAACCCAATAGCTCGGATAAGACCTCAAAGGTATGTTCACCTAGAAGCGGGGCCGGGCCTTTAGGGCCATGAGTACTTCGAGATAAAGTAAATCGAGTATTTTCCACAATGCACTGCCTATCGGGATGTTCAAGCCAAACAAAAGTCTCTCGGTGGTTTAGTTGCGGGTCGGCGAGACACTCAGCGCTGCTTTGCACATGATGGGCAGCTATTCCGGCTTCAACTAAGAGGCTCATAACCTGACTTGCCGGCCTATTCGAGGTCCAGTTCGTTACGGCTTGATTAATCAGGATTTCGTTGGCCTTCCGTCCGCTGAGAGATAGCAGTTCGGAGTTGCTTTCGAGGTCTGATCTCTTCATAAGTTGACACAATTGGGTCCACTGTGTGTCGTCTTTGACTGCTATGGCCACCCATTCATCGTCTCCCTGACATGGGAAGCCTCCATGGGGACTCATATCAGGGTCATCGTTGCCCATTGCTGCAGCGACACGGCCTGTAGCGGACGCCTCCATTAGCGCGGGTGCTATGAAATGAAGTGCCGCTTCAGTTTGGGCGAGGTCGATGTACTCACCTAACCCCGTTCGCCGTTGCTTGTCTAACGCCGCCAATAGTGTCGCCAAAATGAAATGGGTGGATGTGTAGTCGGTGTAGGCGCCGAATGGACCGGAGGGAGCGCGATCAGACCAACCAGCCAAACCGTAAAAACCCGATAGCGCAGCTCCTAAATTGCCGTACCCCGCAAAACTCGCCGTCGGGCCAAATTGCCCGGTCAGACAAGTAGAAAGCATTATGAGTCTTGGGTTTATCTTTTGGACGTTGTCCCAGCCCAAACCCCAAGAGTCCATTTTTCCGGGCGAGAAGGAATCGCAGAGAACGTCGGCCCATTCGATGAGGTCATATAAGACCTCTAAAGCTTTAGGGCTATTCATGTTGAGGCCAAGTGAGAGCTTGCCAGCATTAGCTGTGTCGAAAAGAGCCGACCGTTCGAGGCCAGGCTCGTTGTCCCAAACCGGTAAGAAACCCCGCGCTGCATCCGGCTTATGTATTGACTCGATTTTCACCACCGTTGCACCTAAGTCGCTCAAAGTTCGAGTAGCGAATGGCCCAGCAAGAGACCACATAAAGTCCACAACTTTCACGCCTTCGAGAGGCGCCGAAGGGGCGATGTCGTCTACCGAAGATAAAGAGATAGTTCTAGCGGTAGATAAGACCTCTTCAGTGTTTGCTCCTAGCTCAATTACCTGGCTAGCGGCCTCTAGCGGTGTTTGTTTGGCGAGGGCAAACCTGCCGGGCGCACTAATTTCTTGATCGCCCAGCTGAAGGCGATCGAAATAAGAACGATGACTGAGTTGGTCGCTGCCGAGAACCTCGCTTACATCGGCAATAGGGGCCATGAGAAGTCTGCGGTCCATAGCTACGTTTAATAGCTCAGCCTTGGTTTTAGACGAAGTGCACCTTGCCACTGAATCTTTCGCCGCCTCCCACTGCTCTACGGTGACTTCTCCTGACTCCAGCATTGTTGCGAAATTCACCCAGTCCAGATTCGCGATGTCAGGTGTGACGAACCCTTCTTCTAAAACCCAGTCCATTAACTCAGCAGTTACCGGACCAATAGCATCACCGAATACGTGCGTGATCGAAACAAACCCGTCTTTGGCTGGGTAGACAAGCCGTAAATCGATCGGCCCAACTTTGGTGCCACCACCGCTTCTTGTAGGTGTCGGAAAGTTGCAGGCCTCGGCTAACACTCCGCCTTGTGTGGCCATGGGTATGACTTGCTGTGCTGCGACGTCAACAACTTGGCCGAGACCGGAGCGTCCACGTTCAAAAAGTGCTGCGATCACCCCGCCTGCGAGGACAGCGGCACCAAAATGAAACGCTTGCGGCACAGACACCCGTAGAGGGGAACGGTCAGCGTCTCCTGTGAAGGCCATGGTGCAAGCAGAAGCCATAAGGGTCAGGTCTGTCGCTGGCCAATGGGCTTTGGGCCCATCGTGTCCGAAAGCAGTCAACGTTCCGAATACGAGTGCCGGGTTACGGCCCAGCAAAGTTTCAGCGCTTATCCCTAAACTTTTAAACACGCCGGCGCCCTGCGATTCGATAAGACAGTCGGCGCCCTCAGCCAAGTCAAGTAACAGGTCTTTACCTTCAGAGGATTGGAGATCTAAGACAACGGACTTCTTGCCGCGGTCATAGGCAGCGTGGGTTAAAGAATTGCCTTCCCTGTCAAACGGCCCGATCGATCGAGTAACGACACCTCCAGGCGGTTCTATCTTTATAACTTCAGCTCCCAACATGGAAAGCATCAGCCCAGTCAAATGACCTCTTTGGTCTGTTACATCCAGAACCCGGTATGCAGAAAGCATTACTCGGTTACCCCCGTTCCTCTTTCACAGTCTGCCCTGTAATAGATGGTTAGGTCCATGCAGGATTAACCACTGGCGTTAAAAGCACTCCGGAATACGAACTAGCGCTATTTCCTCACCTTGATTTCCACCGATAACGAAGGTGTGGCCAATCCTGCATGGTGCTAGTCCGATTCCAAAATGCGACGAAAACCAGAGGAAATAGAACTCCCGAATTATCGAAGAATCGAAAAGTTGAGGAGTGTTAATCCTTAGCGGCAGCAAAGCCTTTTTCTAGGTCTTCAATGATGTCGTCAAGAGTTTCCAGGCCTACCGACAAGCGAATCAAACCAGGCGTGACTCCCGCATTGCTCTGTTCTGACTCTGTCAATTGCGAGTGAGTTGTTGAAGCGGGATGTATAGCCAAACTGCGAACGTCGCCAATATTGGCGACATGGCTATGGAGCTCTAGCCCGTCAATAAATTTGCTTCCCGCTTCGGACCCTCCACTAATTGTGAACGCCGGAACCGAACCGTAACCACGGCCTTTTCCAAGTTCTTTTAGGCGATGATGCCAAGCGCTTGATTCCAGTCCTGCGTATTGGACACTCTCCACTTGAGGGTGCTCTTCCAGATACTCGGCGACGCTCTGCGCGTTAGCGAAATGGCGTTCCATCCTCAAACTGAGAGTCTCAAGCCCTTGAAGAAAATAGAAAGCGTTTTGAGGCGAGACAGCCGCTCCAAGATCTCGGAGTAACTGGACACGTGCTTTTATGATGTAAGACCCAGATCCCAATGCTGGCCAATAAGCCAGGCCGTGGTAACTCGGGTCGGGGTCGGTGAAATTTGGGAAACGGCCGCTTGCGCCGAAGTCAAAGTTGCCGCCGTCGATAATCACTCCACCTACAGAGTTGCCATGGCCTCCAATGAATTTCGTCATGGAATGAACCACAATGTCGGCACCGAGATCCAAGGGGTTGATTAGGTAGGGAGTGGCGACCGTGTTGTCGACTACAAGCGGAATTTGAGACTCGTGTGCGACTTGTGCCACTCCCGCAATGTCGAGGCAGTCATTACGTGGATTGCCGATCGTTTCACCGTAGAAGAGTTTTGTGTTGGGCTGAATAGCTGCTTCCCAAGCCTCTAGGTCGTCTGGGCGGTCTACGAAGGTAGTCGTGATGCCCATTTTGGGAAGTGTGTAATGCAACAGGTTGTAGGTTCCGCCATAGAGAGAAGCCGACGCGACGATATGATCGCCGGCTTCAGCCAAGTTAAATATGGCGAGCGCTTCTGCGGCTTGTCCCGATGCAACAGCTAACGCGCCAGGAATTCCAATAGCGGTATCTGTCCCACTCTCCAAAGCTTGAAGTCGAGCTTCGAGCACCATCTGGGTTGGGTTCATGATCCGGGTGTAAATGTTCCCTACTTCGGCCAGGGCAAATAGGTCAGCGGCGTGGTTTGTGTCTCTGAATACATATGACGTGGTCTGGTAAATCGGTACTGCGCGACTCCCGGTGGCAGGGTCAGGATCCTGACCAGCGTGAATTTGTTTGGTGTCAAATCCCCAATTTGCGTTCATTTTGATCTCCTTTTGTGCTGGATTGCCATAGGGGCGGACAAAAGGGGCTTTCATTGCCGTGAGAAGAAAAAGTTATCTTCTCGGACACTTTGTTGCTTCGGTTATAAACCTCAGCCTTATCCCTACAAAGTAGGAAAGCACCTTGGGTGTCCACCCCAGGTTGCTGGGCGCACAGCAGTGCGCCGCTCTTGATAACGGCACCATCTCAGCACCTTTGCGGCAGAACCGCAAATAGTTAGAACAATTCGTAGCGAATATTGCAGCATTGAGTGTCGAGCTCTCTGACACACTGAAGTTATGGCGAGATTTCAGCGGGTGAACGAAACCGATGGGGATGGCATTTCGCGTTTAGTCAGCCTCGAGGTCACCGATGAAGCCGTGTACCGAACCTCGAAAGCCCAAATGTGGGAAGCTCGCCTTCCTCTAGCTGCAGTGATTAGTGCTCATATCTCTCGTAACGGGTCTTCCGACCTAGTGACGGTGGAAACGAAACATGGACAAATCCAATGGGCTCTCAAAAATGGTCAAAGTCTGATTGATGTCATTGAAAGGTCGCAAGACTGAGGTGTTGTCTGAGCTTCCAGTCGGATGAACTTCTAATTGGCGCTGAGGTTGATTCAGCGCAAGGTGGGTGAGAGCGCTTAGGCTCAGAAGTGCGAGATAGGACTTCTAAATGATTACTTCGATGCCCCGTATAGCCATCGCTGTCAACAATTTTGAACAAGCGTTGATGACCTTCAAAGACGAAATGGGTATGCACGTACTAGATTTTTCTCCCGAGACTGTGCCCTCTCTCGGAGCGCATGTTGGGATGTGTCAGCCGGTTGGAGGGAGCAATATTGAGCTTATGGCACCGTCGAACCCCGACGAACCGTTAAGCCAAGCGCTACAGAAATTCCTCGACCGGCGAGGTGAGGGGATTTACGCAATGATGCTCGAGTCTCCCGACCCCAACGACGAAGCAGAAACACTTTTGAAAAGGGGCATCAAAGTGCTTCCGCTAATGAGAGGTGCCGGTGGACGTGACATCCATCCCAGCTCTACTCACGGTGTGTTGATCAGGATTTATCCCAACGATTCAGTTGCCCAACCAGACCAACCCTTGAGTGCGTCACCTCATTACACAGGTATTCAGAAAGTAGTTATTGCTACGCGCGATGCAAGCCTGGCTGGAGATGTTTATTCGCAAGGGTTAGGGCTTGTCTCCGACCCGGCACAAATTGATACCGAAAACGGTGTCGTTAGCTGCATCGTGCGTCCGCCCAAAGGTGGTCTGATCGAACTTGTTTCGCCAATAGATGCCTCGAAGCGGGCGGCTCGGGAAGTCGAATCTTTCCTGCAAAGCAAAGGCGAAGGGATATGCGGTCTCCAACTTGGCGCTAGAGATGATGTACTTCAGCGCGACTTTGAACTTTTCGGAACCCATTTTTCGATCTCTTAGCAACATAAGAGAATTTTCTCGGTACTCGATCAGGCAAGGCAAACGCCAATCCTCGTATCATTAAGAACGTCGCGAAAGTGCAAGGAAATTTAGATATGACGAACAACATTGAATCGGATTATGAAGTAATCGTCGTGGGAGCCGGCGTCGCTGGCATATATCAAATCAAGAGACTCACAGACATGGGAGTTAAAGCGACTGTATTGGAAGCCGATCCTGACTTAGGCGGCACTTGGTATAACAATCGTTACCCCGGAGCCCGGTTCGACTCGGAAAGCTACACCTACGGCTACTCGTTTTCTCAAGAGGTTCTCGACGAATGGCATTGGAAAGAAATGTTTTCCGGGCAACCCGAAAATCTGAAATACCTCAATTTCGTCGCCGACAAATTCGACCTTAGAAAACACATGCAATTTAATTGCCGGGTCCAATCAGCCATCTTTGATGAGGCAAGTGAATTATGGAAGCTCCACGTATCCGATGGGCGCGATCTCACGTGTCGAATTCTGATACTTGCGCTGGGGCTACTCTCCCAGCCGACTATGCCGCGCGTTGAAGGTGTGGAGGACTTTAAGGGACGCTCCTGGCATACCTACGGATGGCCGCACGAAGAAGTCGACTTGAGTGACCAGCGAGTGGGCATCGTCGGCACTGGTGCAACGGCTATTCAGGTCATCGGAGAGATTGCTGACAAAGTCGGGGAACTAACAGTCTTCCAACGACGACCGAACTGGGTTGCTCCACTCAACAACAGCGAAATCAGTGTTGAGCAGATGAATGATATTCGAGAACGTTACGACGAAATCTTTGAGACTTGCGCCCGCACGCCAGGTGGATTTGAACACGAACCGGACAGAAGAGGCTTTTACGAAGTCAGTCAAGAAGAACGGTTCGAACTGTGGGATCGTCTGTATGAAGAACCTGGGTTCAGTATCTGGCTGAAGAATTTCAGGGAGATCTTTACCGATGAAGAAGCCAATGCCGAAATCTCTTCCTACATGGCCGAACGGATACGAAGCCGCGTTGATGACCCAGTTGTTGCAGAGAAACTGATTCCTAAGGATCACGGCTTTGGTGTTCAGCGGGTTCCCATGGAGACTGGCTACCTAGAGGCATACAACCAGGAGAATGTGCGCCTTGTCGATATCAGTGAGACTCCATTGGAACGAATCACTGAAAAAGGCATTCGCACCACCGAAGAAGAATTCGAATTCGACATAATCGTTTACGCCACTGGGTTTGATGCGATTACCGGTTCGTTCGATCACATCGATATCCAAGGTCGGAATGGTCTTACTCTTAGGGAGAAATGGTTTGATAATCCCACCACGTTCCTTGGGATGATGGTTTCAGGTTTCCCGAATCTATTGATGCCTTCTGGTCCCCAGAGTGGTTCCGCTTCAACGAACTACCCACGGGGAATCGAAAACGGGGTTGACTGGTGCACAGAACTTTTGGAGTACATGTGGGAACGAGACCTGACTTATCTCGAAGCAACCGAAGATGCTGAGCAACGTTGGACCGATCATGTGATCAAGATGTATTCGGTGATGCTTATGCGTAAAGCACAGTCGTGGTTCACCGGCTACAACAGCAACGTTGAAGGTCACGAAGCCGGGAAAGTTCGTTACATGGTTTATAACGGCGGGACCCCTAAGTACGTCGCTTCTATTAACGAAGTTGCAGCTAAAGACTATGAAGGAATCAGTTTCTCAGCTGACGCTGCAGATCGTAGCGAACTGTTAGCTGCCGACTGAGACGACCATTAGCGTTGTGATCTAAACGGTTCGACGATTAGCCCCGCTATTCGTTTCTGAGTTCTCGGATGTTTCGAACACAATCCGAGCATAGATGTCGCCGATCGTAAACACTTTCGTTGCGGAGCCGACCAAATCGATCTGCCCATTTTTCATTCCATAAAACAGCATCGGTGTGATTGTTTTCGGGAAATAACGAAAAGGTCACCCCACACAGCTGGCAAATGACGAGGCCCAACTGATGCAGCAGTGTCACGCGGCTGCGTGATTGCGGGTTGTTCGACGGAGCAGGCACTACTCGATGGCAACTGTTCTCGCTGCCTATTCGGAGTAACCCTATGCCTAGATGGAGCGCAGCCGCTATTTGATCCTCGTCGAAATCGTCATCTGGCAAATAGCAAGCCAAATATGATCGGTCTGCTTGAATCGAATGGGCCTTAGCTTCACCGCATGCAGAAACAAAACGTTTAATGGAAGGTCGGATTGTTACCGAGACCAATTCGAAGTCTCCACTTAGTTGACCACCGACGTGACAGATGCCAACTGCATCTGGTCGCGGATCCGATACAGACTTTGGAACCTCTGGAGTTAGCAGGCATTGGAGACCTGAGGAGCTAAATAGCCAAGATGCTACGGCGCCCCTTAAATCCTCTTCCGGCATTTTATTAGTTGAGGGCTTAGACACGTTGAAGGGAAACCTGGCTGGTTTGTTGCACTTGAATCATCACCTTTGTCGCGACTCTCGTTGCTCTTTGGATTTTCCATTAAACCACTAGAACGGATGGTTAGTCCTCTGTAGCCGCACGTAGCAGTTGGTGTCTTCGCTGCTGTCCTAAAGTCATGTCATGAAATTCAGCTCTCGGACGAAGGTAAATACCAAAAAACTACAAAGTTTTGTAGATCTGGCTAGTTCTCGTCGAAGCGTCAGGAGCTTCGACCCTGGCGAACAGGTTCCTAAAGCAACGTTAGAGAAAATTGCTGATGCGGGCCGTTGGGCTCCCTCGGGAGCGAATTCGCAGCCGTGGGAAATATGTGTAGTTGAAGATCCTGAACGAGTGCGAGAAGTTGCATCGGTGATGGCCAGCCAAGCAGACCGACTAAACGAACATTGCAAAGGGTTCCCACATGTTCATAAGAAACACTGGGTCCACGACTCGATCGCTTTGATCGCTGTGTTCGTTGACCCACGTTGGGCAGCAACGTATCCGGTAGCGCTTGATTCAGAGCTAGATCGGGCTGAATATGAAACAAATCGGTCAAATATCTTGCTCGTTTCGGTTGGGGCGGCGATTCAGAATTTGCAGCTGGCTACTACCGCAGCAGGACTAACGAGCGCGTGGTTGTCAGGCGGAGGTGAACCTCAAACGGCTCGCGACTTGCAAGCGTTACTTGGATTTCCTTCTACCCATATTCCATACGGCATAGTTCCTGTCGGGTGGCCTCGTCGAAAAGCTGAGAGTAGGTGGAGGCGTCCGATTAGTGAGGCAGTCCATTGGAACAGGGCAGTGGAAGCAAATTTACGAAGTCAGTTTGATATCGACCACTACCTCGCTAAAGAACGGCGACATTCGATCTACAAAGATGCAACAGCTCGCGACGAACATCTAGGGAAAAGTTCTACCGACGGAGAAATCGACGCAGTTGACGACGGAAATCTCTAAATGTCTGATCACGGTTGAGGTCGCGCTCCCGTAAGTCTGCCAATGATCCGCAACCACAGTCATCGATTTCAGGGTCACCTAGATGACGGTGAGGGCATCCAAGGTCGTGGTCAAGGAACACAACGCACTCATAGGCGTTGTCATCGGCGTCCCGTCGGATATAGCGCTGAGCGCCACCGGCGAAACGTCGATCGAATCTCATGAATTGAGATTAGCCGCCGGTCAATCGTTTCCAGAGGAGGGACGCGATGTGCACCTCGAAAGAAGTCACCTTGATTCTTACGAGACCAACGATTTGACTGGGTTCCATTCAAGGGAAAGGAATCGCAATGATATCTGTTGTAACTCGTTGGGAAGGCACTCCGGAAGCGATGCGTGCGGTAGAGGCGGGCTCTCGAGCTGCCAAGGCTCAACACGAGTCCTGGGGTGCGAAAAACCCACGTCTGATGAGGCCTGTTACTGGTACCGGAGGTATGGAAGTGGCCCTGTATGTCACTGATTTTGACACCATGGAAGACTATGGGCGTTTCTGGGACCAAGTTTCAGCGAGTGACTGGTTTGCGCAGCTTCAGACCGATGTGGCAGCAGCGTTTCCTGCTTTGCGGATGGCTGACAGCACCGTCATGTATGACGCCATAGCCGATTAAGGGTTTAACCAAACGATCGGCGGGCATTAAGTTTGGGTCGCCTCGCAGTTTGGGGCGGCCCAAACGTCTAGCTCGAAGCGCTGCGGTTTGCGCTATACGGCTCTCACATTTTGGGCCTCGTCGCCCTTGCGGCCTTCACCAATCTCAAATTCGACCACTTGGCCTTCTTCTAAAGAACGGTATCCCGATCCTTCGATATTTGAATAGTGAACGAAAACATCGTCCCCGTCTTCACGGGATATGAACCCGAAGCCCTTCTGTGCGTTGAAGAATTTCACTGTTCCCTGTGGCATCGCTTGCCCTCAATTTCTTTCTACACGAGTGCGGAATACTTCTACACTTCTTGACCCTACAGAACGCCATGGGGATCGCCAAGAAGAAGTTGGACTTTCGATAGCGCTAAGGAGAGCCACGTGAGCCCCAAGAGTTTGAGGGCTAAATCCTCTGTCGGAGTTAGTGGGCGGCGGTCCTAGGTGCGCAGATCTTGACCCTTTTGATGCATCTTCCTATCGGTCTCTTCGGGCAAGAAAGGCAGCAAGATAAGTCGTAATAGGTAGAGCGGCTACAAGTCCGATTGATCCGCACAAAGTACGAACCAGTTCCATTGCAATCAGCTCAGAGTTCGCTACATCGGTAAGGGATTGTTCAGAAACAGCGAACAACAAAAGCAGAGGGATGCTGGAACCGACGTAGGCCAATAGAAGGGTGTTGACAGTGGATGCGATGTGCTCCCTACCAATGCGTAGCCCCGATATCGCAAGTTGACTGGCGGATAAGCTGCTATTTCGCGCTCGCAACTCCAGAACAGTAGCAGTTTGGGTGATCGTTACATCATCTAGGGCTCCTAGGGCCGCGATAATTGTGCCGCCAAGAAGGAGGCCCCGAACGTCGAGACTTTCCGCTAGAAAGGGAAGTACAAATGCTTCTTCGCTGGAGTAACCAGAAAACTTCGCCAATTCAAAAAACGCTGAGGAAATACCCAATGTAAGTCCCAAGGCCGCCAAAGTTCCTGTGAGGGCAACGGTGGTCATGAGATTGAAACCATGCGTGAGATACAAGCTGAAGTAGGCGATTGCGGCGGCAGCTACGACACACACCAGAACAGGATCATTTCCATCTAGTACTGATGGTGCAACGAATTTGACCAGCACCAGAACAGTCCCGCCCATAGCAAATAACGCCAACACACCGCGGGCCCTAGCGAGCAAGATCACGGTCGCTCCGAACAGAAGGATCAACCACCAAAGAGAGCTCATTCGATCTCGATCTTGGTAATAGTAAGAGTTGGTAGGAGCATCGAAGCCGAGAATGACGCTGTCGCCAGCGGCTAATTGCGGGAAAGATGGATCGAACGAGGTGTTCACCTGCGGCAAGATGACTAAAGAACCGCTTTCCGGGCCCTCGTGCAGTAGGACCGTCACGTTTCGGCAAATTTCCACTTCGGAGGATATTGAATAGCCACAAATGTCTTCAGTGGCCTCTTGAACCGTGGCTTTCAGCAGTTCGGAAGTCAGAGCTATTTGTTCGGCGTTTTGTCGTACCTCTGGGGACCTCTCTTGGTTTGGCCAAAGAGCGATAAGGCCGACGACAGTGATTGCTGCGACCATAGCTACGGTGGCAACAATAAGGCGCAACATTAGAGACTGTGAAACGTCGCCTAGTCCGAAATTTAGATGGGGTGAGTGACTGTGACTATGTGGAACGTTCAGATCTTCATGCTCTTCTTCGTTCATTCGGTCTTCCAGATAACGCCGGGGGGCTTAGCGTAATTCTAATAAACAGGGTGAAGTGCAGCAGTACAACGCAGCCAAAGAACTGGTCTGCTGGAAGGACGCAATAGCCACAAAAACGGGCGTTCGGATGGAGCTTTCTGCTCTTAGGGTCTAGGTCCCCAAGGGGCCGCCTGCAGTAGCTGTATCTCTTGTTTCTGCAGCAGCGGCCTTAGCTGTACTGCGAAGGCCATAAAGTCGTTGTCGTTGAACAAGTTCTTCCAAAACTCTCGTCTCTCAGCGTCATCGCTGAACCGCCACAGATGGATTAGCTGGTGCAGAGGCCCAGTATCAGAGACAAAGTAACCCACAAGAAATCTAGAGTGACCCCCAGCTTCGAGAGCTGGCCACCCTTCGTTGGAGTACAGCTCAAGGACCGTACCCATTTGACCCACTTGCACATCGTAAGTTCGGCGCTCGTAAAGCTCTAGTTCAGCCATGCCCAACCCTAGCGTGCGCGATCCAACACAATTTAAGGTTGTCTGGTTAATGGTCTTTGTTTTTCTAATCAGTGAGGTCTTTAGCGAACCCACTCGTGGTGAGCATCGAGATTTCGGTAGGTCACATTGGAGGCAGCTTGCTCTTTAGCGGCGCCTTCCTGCGTAGCTTCGAGATCGTTGTTATCAGAAGCCGTGTCCCACGATTCGAACTCGACGATACTTAAGATCTTGCCGGGAATATCGCGGTCAGTGCATAAGGTGAGCTTCTTTACTTTCGTGTCATCTCCTGCGCTTTCGAAGTAGCCTTCAATTTCAGAACGTGCTTCTTCTATATCGCCGCTTTGTTCTACGATTTGAATAAATTTCATTAGTCCACCTTGTTTGAAGCCATCACAGCCTGCTTTGAGTGCCTTTGTTCTAGCAGGGGCTCGGTTTCTCTTCCAAGTGGTCTTGGACCCTGGGACGAGATGCACAATCAAATTGTCGGCGCCAAACCAGAAGAGAGAGCCTGTGTGATTTTCCGCAGAAGCAGAAACGGGCTCATTAGACCCACCGTCCCAGGCTCGAGATAGGAGAACTAACTAAATGTCCCCTGAAATTAACGATTTGGAACGGCTCATAGCCTTGCGGGAAGCGGGTGAAATCGACGAAGAAGAGTTCGCTGTATTAAAGGGGCGGATATTCGCACCCGAAGCAGCCGAGCAACCGAATATTGAAGAACGGAAGCAACTCATAGGCGTCACTGTTGTGATCACACTGCTCGTATGTGGAGCAATTTTCGGTATCTACAAAGCAGTCTCTGGTTCGGATGAAGAGAGGTCGGCACAGGAACAAGTTTTTGTTGACCGGTTTGTGGCGACTGGAGCGGCAACGGATTTTGGTGGACTGGGCGAAATTGGCTTCGAATCTTCAGATGCCCGGTGTGTCGGCGGTGGTCTCGTTGATCGTGTCGGGATCGAGACTTTAAATGTCACTGGTGTTGATTGGCTTAGCTCCGATGGGATCCCACCTCAATTCGCTGGTCCATTTCTTGAATCGATGAGCGACTGTGTCGACCTCAAAGAACTCGCTGCAATTGGCATGGCTGATGGGGCTGAAATGGATGTCGCTTTGTTTGCATGCGCGTTGCGAGATTTGACTGAGATGGAATTGATCGAGCTCTTGTTAGCCGCAGACGATGAGCTAGCTCTTGATGACGATGCTGCAGCTCGAATCCTGCTTCCGGTTATTGGAAGATTGTTTGATTGCGCCTCGGAGTTACCGGGTGTCGACCTCGATGCACTTATGGATTTCGACTGGTAGAACCCATCTGTCGACCGACATATGAGCCATAGAAGTGTATAGCGGCCGCAATGATGCATGCCCATGCGCCCCATCCCAAGAACGATGTCTCAAGGATGAGCTTGAGCAAAAGAGCTCCCATCATGACTGCGCAAATAAGAAACAGCACTTCTTCCCAGCTTTTTCCTTGGGGGCTGTCTGGCAATTTGTCGCTTCCCAAAGCCTGCGCAAAAGAGATGAGTGTGGATATAGCCACTGCTAGGAGGGCAATAACCCCTAGTAAGGCATTTGGGGCTTGAATCGAAGATTGGGAGAATCCCCAAGGCCCTTCTCCGAATTGGTGCCAGGGAGCGAAGATCAAAAAGAGTATAAGAATTGGTGCGGTAGGCAGCATGAGCTGGAAGCGACGCTCAAGTTTCTGAAAATCCATGTTCACTCCATGGCTTGGAAAAGAAGTATTTATGAAGGCGACTAAGTAAAGATAGTAAAGGGTCGAATGCACCTTGAACGTTCAATTAGCGGCCTTCTAACCTTTGAGCTTCTCAATCAGCAATGGTCTAAAGTTGTCGCGTGTCAGACGAAATAAATGCGGAAACAATCAATCTATTCGTCGCCGGTTGCTACCCCGAGTTAGGTAGCCGGTGTCTCGATATCGATGAACACTTCGCTCTAGCTGAGTATGACCTGAGGGGTGTCGCTCGACGCCCCGGGGGCTACATATCTGGACCCGATCAGTTCCGCTTAGCTGATGGCGCCCTCTGGTTCTTGGCCTTAGGTACTACTGGTCAGCTTCAAGAAATGACTGTGACGACCGAGCTTTCGATTCGATACCTGCGACCCGCCCTTGGAGAGAAGCTCTTTGCGCGCGCCGAACTTGACTCCAAAAGTAGGCGAAGTGTCGTTGGGTCGGTGTCGCTGTGGTGCGACACCGAAGACAAGAAAGTTTCTGTCGCACAAGGAACCTACTCACTACCGCTGACGTAGGTGCAGCGAACTTAGATAGCGTTCCCACCACATCGATATAAATTGGTCTGATGGTTTGGTGAATAGATGGGGGTGCTGGATGCTGGAACGTTTTCGAATTCTCGACCTAACTGATGATAGAGGTCATTTCTGCGGCATGGTCTTGGCACAGCTAGGGGCTGAAGTAGTAGCTGTCGAACCGCCCGAGGGGCAGCGGTCGCGGTATCAGGGGCCCTTTGCCGGAGAAGCACACGACATCGAGAAGTCGTTAACTCATTGGGCCTATAACCGCGGTAAACAGTCCATGGTGTTGGATCTTGAGCAGCCCCAAGATCTTCAGACTTTCGAGGATTTGGCTGCAACGGCAGACGCTGTGGTTATTTCGGATACGAAAACAGCAGACTTAAAATCGCTGCGCGACAGGCACCCACACTTAGTGACAGCCTGTATCTCAGGCTTTGGTGAGACAGGCCCAAAATCTGACTGGGCGGCGAGCGATATCGTGAACACTGCTGCCAGCGGAACTATGGGCATTACCGGAGACCGAGATCGAGCTCCGGTAAGACTGTCGCTCCCACAAACGTGGCATTTTGCGGCCTCTGATGCCCTTTGCGGAATCTTGCTGGCATTGAGAGAACGCGAATCTTCAGGGATGGGCCAGCATGTTGATGTAGCCGCTCAACATAGCTACCTGATTGCGTCCCAGTACCAGATGCTCTATCCGTTCGCTGGTGCCCCTAGTACGCGCAGGATTTCAGGAGGCTATGAGTTAGGGCCCATCACACTGAAATTGGTATATGAAGCAGCGGATGGTCATGTGTCAATTGTTTTCTTGGTCGGTCCGACAGTCGGCCCATACAACACACGGCTTTTCGAATGGATGGAACAAGAAGGGATGTGTCCGGCAGAATTCCGAGGCGTGGATTGGGTTGGGTTTGGAGCTCAACTGCTCTCAAACCCAGATGCCCCCGAGCTCTTAAATCGAGGAGCCGAAGTCATCAATAAATTTACAAAAACAAAAACTAAGGCAGAACTGTTGGCCGGAGCCCTGGAGAGAAATCTCTTGATTGGTCCCATCACAACTACCCGGGAACTCTTAGAACTAGAACACGCAGCTGAAAGGGATTTCTGGAGATCTATAGATGGAGTTAGGTTCACAGGACCGATTGCGCGTCTTTCCGATGCGTCTCTAGCGACAGAGCTGCCGCCCCCTAAACTCAATCAACACAGCCTGCAGCGACGACAGGCTCCAAATTTTTCGGCTGCTGTGAATCCGGTTAGTGGCGGCGACCCACTGAGCGGCGTAAAAGTTTTGGACATGACGTGGGCGATAGCAGGTCCATACACATCTCGCATTATGGGTGATTTCGGTGCAGACGTGCTGCGTATCGAATCGGAACTAAAGCCTTGCATCATGCGTGGGGCCGGCCCCTTCGTAGACAATGAAGCAGGAGCAGACAATTCCCTTAGCTATCTCACCATTAACGCATCAAAACGTTCTCTCGCTGTCGATCTTCGCGATCCGCGATCGATTGAAATTATGAAGGAGCTTGTCGAATGGGCTGATGTGTTGATCGAGTCTTACTCGGTCGGAGTAATCGGACGGATGGGTCTCGGGTACGAGGAAATAGAAAAAATCAATCCAAGAGTGATCATGGTTTCAACATCACTTATGGGGCAAACAGGTCCCATAAAAGATATCTCTGGGTTTGGAAATATAGGAGCAGCCGTCGCTGGATTCTTCCCCTTCGGGGGATGGCCTGACAGGCAGCCATGCGGACCTTTCGGTGCGTACTCTGACTACATATCTCCGCGCCTCACGCTCGCCCTCATACTCGCAGCTCTAGATCAACGAGAACGATCAGGCCGTGGTCAACACATCGACTACTCCCAGATGGAAGCAGCTTCGCAACTGTTGAGCCCCGCGTTCTTGCACGATGAAATCAATGGAATTCAAGGCGACCGAATCGGCAATCAAGATTCTAATTTCTGTCCACATGGCGCTTACCCGGTAGCCGGGGAGGATCGGTGGATCGCTATCGCATGCGAAACCCAAGCCCAATGGGAGGCATTCAGCGAATTAATAGGGGCGCCGCACCTAGCTGCACTGACCTATGAAGAACGGCGAGAACGTAACCAAGAAATCGAGACCCTGATTTCTCGATGGACCAGCGAACAAGAGGGGGTGGAAGCAGAATCGATGCTGCAGCAACGACAGGTGCCGGCTCACAGAGTTCTGTATGCCCCCGAAGTCGCTGAGGACCCACAGCTTCGGCATCGGAAAGCATTTAGCCAAGTAAGCCACCCTCACCATGGGCAGGTGTGGGTCGAAGACTCAGCAATACACCTGTCGAGAACTCCAGGAGCTGCTCGGTGGGCAGCGCCCCCTGCTGGGGAGCACCTCTATGAAGTCCTCACTGACATGCTTGGGTACGACCCGAACCAAGCAGCAGATCTCATAGCAACTGGTATCTTCACTTGAGTTTTTCTCGGGTGCTTTAAGGAGCGAACAATTGACCCCTGACTTCTATAGAGGCTTTTTTAAACAATCCACTTACCGGATCGCTGAGCTCGCCGGTGAGGACCTTCAAGCGGATATTCCACATATCAGAAGCTGGAACGCAGCTGACGCATTAGTTCACGTCGGCCTGGTCTTTTCCTTCGTGAGTCAATCAATCCGCCAGGGCGCACCTATTGGTGAGCAAGGCGTAGCTCCGTGGGCTAACGACCCAGCCAACCAGCCCGACAGATCCGACCTTGGGAAGTGGTTTGTGACCGTAGCTGAAACGCTGGACGAGACAATCTGGAGCTATCAAGGAGACGATGAGGTCTGGACCTCAAGCAAAAAAATAGATACAGCCAAGTTTTGGATGCGACGAATGACCCAAGAAGCCGAAATGCACCGCTGGGACATCGAAGCTGCCTACGGGCATAGTCAAACCATTAACCCAGAGCTCGCAGTAGACGGGGTAAATGAGTTCTATGACTTCTTCGTCGCAGAGCGTTTACCTGAAGCTTTCTCAGGCGAAGGGTCTGTGCACCTGCATGCAACCGATGCTGAAGGGGAGTGGATGATCACGCGAAACGAGACAGGGGTTATCGTAGAAAACAATCACGGTAAAGGTGACGTTGCTGCACGAGGCCCAGCTAGCGACTTACTTCTTTTCGTGTGGAACCGACAACCCCATTCAACGCTAGAAACATTCGGAAATACAGAACTATTAGATGAACACCAACGGCTTTTGCAGATCTAAGAGTCGATCTTGTGCTCAACTAGAAGCGGAGGAATAAATCATGGAAGCAACCTCAATGGCGGAATTGCTATGTCAGCAACTCGACGAAGCTGAATTTGGCAAGACAGGACGCCGGTCGTTCTTTGAATATCGCGACACTGGTTTAAGCGACCTCACCAATGGTGACTATCGTGCACAGGTCATGAGAGCGACAGACGTTATGGAAACGACTGGATGGCACTACCACCAGTGCGACCTGCAATTCGTATATATCTTAAAAGGTTGGGTGGATCTTGAGTTCGAAGGCGGACGCTCTGAACGGGTAGCTGCTGGAGCAGCGTTATCGATACCGCCAGGAATGGTTCATAACGAGATCAGTTGTTCGCCCGACTTCGAAGCCCTCGAAGTTGTGGCACCTGCGCAAATGGAAACTATCCCTTGCGAACCGCCCGAGTAGTTTGCTTTAACGCAAGCGTGTAACGACAGCATCGATTGCTTGACGAGTTGTGGAGACCATTTGGTCGAGGTGGCTTTCTTCAACGGTGAATGGGGGACCGAACATAACGGCGTCGTCGAACACCCCTGAACCAGATGGATAAATCCAAACTCCATTATCAAGTGCTGCACTCGCCACGGAATCGGCAAAGGCTGATGATCGCGGAAACGGCTCGCCGGTTTCCCGATCAGCTACAAGGCCGAGTCCCTGCAACAAGCCACGACCTCGAATGTCCTCGACGTGGGGGTGATCTCGGAATTCTTCTTCGAGCCGTATTCGCAGTGCTTCACCCATAACAGCCACCCTGTTCAACAGGTTTTCTGTTCTCACTATCTCAAGGACTTTAGTTGCCACGGAACAGCAGAGGTCCTGGCCCGCGAACGTATAAAACATTAACGCGAGATCGGTGTTGGCTATTGGTTCAACGACATCGGGACGGCAGTAGACACCTCCTATCGGGACGTAACCACCTCCAAGCCCTTTGCCCGCAGCGATGAGGTCAGGTGTAAACCCAAGCGCTTCATGTCCCATTCTTTTGCCAAGTCGACCAAATCCAGTCATCACTTCGTCGGCGATGACAAGAATGTCGTGTTGAGCGCATATTTCCGAGATGCGTGTCCAGTAATCATCAGGTGGCACATAGGCACCTGCTGCCGCTCCGATAACGGGTTCACCTATGAACGCGCTGATGGTCTCGGCTCCTTCTAACTCGATTACCTTCTCTAGCTGGTCGGGGTCGTGATGGCTAGTTTTAGGCATAGGCGGAAGTAGCTGCTCTAATCCCTTACGTCTCCGATCATGAGAGCCGACTGCTAAGGCGCCCATCGTTGCCCCGTGATAAGACACATCACGCCCAATGACTTTGTGTCTTTCAGGTCTGCCGCACGCAACATGATGTAATTGAGCGACCCGAATCGCTGCATCTACCGACTCAGAACCACCGCTTACAAACACGCAGCGCCAAGAAGGGTCTGGTAGCCAATGGTCACTTACCTCTTCAACTAGCGCTATACGCGCCTCAGTGGCAAAGACAGGTACTACATAATCCAACTTCGCCAACGCCTCAGCGGCGACCTGAGCTATCTCTGGTCGCCCGTGACCAATGTTTGTGACTATCGCTCCACCGCCAGCATCAAGTATCTGACGGCCGTCCGACGTGTGGAACCACACACCCTCATTGTGGGTCACCAACGTTGGAGATGAGCCCGGCACAAGCGGAAAACGAGAAAAGTCCATAGCTAAACACTAGTTCCATCCCCAATTTACGGTGCTCGTCATGGTTCACTAAAAGTGTGCGTTACCTAACTCGACCCATTGTTGCGGCGCTAGTTGCCCTTTTCGTATTAGCTAATGGCGGAGGCGTCGTAGAGCTCGTCGTAGCAGCGGTTTTGTTCGCTCTAATAGATCTCGGCTCGCGTTATGTTGTGAAACGCGTTGGTCGGACATAAAGATCAAAGGGACTAGGGGCATCAAGTGACACTCGACCAGATTGCCAATTGGGCACAAATATTAGAAGCCGTCATTCTTTCGTTGTCGATTGTATTTATTGGTGCTGAAGCCCGCCAGACATTGCAACACAGCCGAACACAGTTCGGTCATGGTTTAACGGATCGACTTTACGACCGATATTTTGCCATCTCCCGAGACCCAAGCTTCAGCCAGTTTTTAATCAAGGATTGGTCTGGTGATGAACTAGAGGGCGAAGAATACTTTCGTGCCCTGAACTTATTAGGCGCCGACCTTATAGACCTGTTTGATACCTATGACGCTTGGAAAGAGGGTCTAGTTGGGCGCATGCACGTCGATATGCGTATGCAGCTAATTCGATTGGGTGCTTTCCTTTCTCCAGTAGGGAGAGCAACTTGGAATCATTGGAAAATGACACGAGACCAGGAGTTCCGTGACTGGTTTGAAACCGAAGTCTACGGAGGCACCCTTTCGGAGTAGAACGAAAGCGCAGTTGCCTTCAAGACGTTGCTTTGAAGGCGCATGTCTTTTCGTAGCGTTGATCTGCGCCTAGCTACTAAGTTGAGTTGTTATGCGAGCAGTCTTATGCAATCAGTTCGGACCACCAGAAGATTTGGTGGTGAGTGACATACCCAACCCAACGCCAGGGCCTGGTGAGATTCTTATAGAGGTGAAGGCGGCACCAGTAACGTTTCCTGACACATTGATGTTGGAGGATAAATACCAGTTCAAAGCTGACTTACCATACGTCCCCGGCTCCGAAGTGGCTGGAGTGGTCGCTGCCCTAGGTGAAGGGGTGGATGATATTGAAACAGGTACTCGAGTTGTTTGTGGTTTAGGAGCAGTTGGAGGTTACGCAGAATTTGCAGTAGCTAAGGCATCCGCGGCACGAGTCTTGCCTGATGGGGTTAGCTTTGCCGATTCGACAGGTCTGCTTTATGCCCACGGAACTACCTATTACGGATTGAAACAACGCGGGAACCTGCAAAAGGGAGAAACGTTGCTGGTCCTAGGAGCCGGTGGACACGTCGGATTATCGGCGGTCGAAATCGGAAAGTTGATGGGAGCGAGAGTCATAGCTGCTGCTTCGACTGAGGAAAAACTTGATCTCTGCAGAGAACGCGGTGCCGACGAGACAATCAACTATGGGCAAGAGAGTCTGAAAGACAAAGCAAAAGAACTAACAGGCGGCGCTGGGGTAGACGTTGTTTACGACGTCGTTGGTGGCGATTACGCAGAACAAGCTCTCCGTGCAATTGCATGGGAAGGGCGTTTCTTGGTGATTGGCTTCACTGCAGGAATACCGTCAATACCACTGAATTTGACGCTACTGAAAAGTTGTCAAATAGTGGGCGTTTTCTACGGGGCCATGACAGCGCGTGACCCAGAACTAGCCAACGAGATAGCTGAAGATCTCTTGAAATGGGTAGACAGTGGTGACCTTAGGCCGCACATCTCGGCGACTTACGGGTTAGACGGAGCCCCTCAGGCTTTAAGAAGTCTGATCGATCGAAAATCTATTGGCAAGATTGTCATTGAGCCGTAGACGCTCGGAGACGAGTAACTGAAATTTCGGTCAGCCACCAACTATAAACCGTTGGTGCGTGCCCTCAGATACCAGCACTTGGCCGTGGGTTACCTTGATATTAAAGACAAGCCGTTTGCGGTCAATTTCTGTGAGTTCGGCCGCCACGGTAACTTCTTCGCCCGAAGCAACTGCTGCGGAATGGCTTACGCAAACATGAATCCCAACTGTTGTTTGGTCGTTGCCTAGATAACTCTGCACACCAAATAGACATGTGCCTTCTATCAACCGGACCATGTCTGGAGTGGAAAGGACTTTATTCGGCAGATGGGGCGGCGACATGTCGTCTGTTACTTCGACGTTGTCACTAAATAATTGACCGATCTGGAGTTCACTCATGCAAAAGAGGCTAGTACATCAATATTTTGGCATTTGATAACCCGATTAGGGCTCTCTGTCTGCGTCTCTGTCGCCTCGACACACGTATTGTCCCGGTATTGGCTATCTCAAACTTGAACAAATTCGTGGAGCGGTGAAGACGGTTTAGGTAATTCCGGTTGGCGTCTCACTAGCGGGGCTGCCGGTAAGTAGTTTCAGGTGATGCTGTTTAATTTCGGGCGTTTGGCCTTGAACCAAAAGAAATAAGGCTTCTCTTGCGAGTCGTTGAGCTTGCTGTTCAACAAACAAAGCCGAGCCTCCGACTGTAGCCACTAGCGCCGAGGTAGCGCGAACACACAAATCGCCCAGAATGGCCCGAGCTTCTGGCAGCTCTTCCGTCTTGGCCGAGTTGATTCTGCTGCGGGCGTCGCCTAATTGTTGATCGAAAGGGCTTGGTCCAAGCAGACTTGTTGCCCTCGAGGTCACGCCAAGCGGATTGGAGCCGTTAGAGCGCAGCCCGTGGCGATACTTCTCAGCCCAGTCGGAGAAAGCTTCGACCGTAGTTACTGACTTCTCGGACACTGGATGATTATCCAAACTGAGCTCAACAGTGACTGCTGAGTCGATAGCAGCTAACGCCAAACGGCGACTTGTGAGTGTCTCGGATTCCTTAGCATCCAGCATCGCCCACACAATAGATTCGCCATGGCGAGCTGCTGTGAGAACCACGTCTATGTGGCCCCACCCAGTGACGAATGGCGCGGTTCCAGAAAACAGCCATCCGTTCCCTTGCGGTTCAGCGCGTAGTGTGGGAATTCCGGGCCTATTCAGATGAGCAAATGCCACACCGCCTTTAGATTCACCGCTGGCGAGCGCCTCAGCCCACCGAGCCTTCATGGGTCCGTTAGTTTCTGCTGCTGCCTTGCAGGGTCCCGCGTGTTGAGCCCATACGAAACTTGTTGTTAAACAACCACCTGATATTGCTTCGTGAACAGCCCATTGAGTCTCGGGTGAAGCTCCCAGTCCACCAAACTCAGGCGGTGCGAACAGGCCATGGAAGCCAGCTTCACAAAGTAAATCCAATTGGGTAACCGGCACTGTCCCTTCGGCATCAACTTCCAGTGCTTTGGGGAAAAGCTGTTCGTCGGCCAGCGCCGCAGCTCTATCGACAAGTTCATTATCTATTTGATTCATCTTCATCGAATAATTCGTAGACAACTGGAGAATAAAGGTGTCCTAAACCTCGTTCTACTATCTCACTGAACCTGTCTCGAACCAAACGAGCGCCAGCCGCGTCTACGGAAACCTGGTCAGCGAGAGCCAACGCGTAGTCGAGGTCCTTTACGGAGTAGGTGGTAGGAAAGCGATCGGCGGGGTAGTCGCCTGTTGTCATGAAAGAACCGTGACGTCGCAGAGCGAAGCTGTCAGCCGACCCCTGCCCAAGTAAGTCAAGTACTCGACTTCGGTCGACACCAGCTCTTGTCGCAATTGCCATTGCCTCAGCTAGGGCTGACACATTCTCGAAGAGCACCATGTTGTTCATCAGCTTCACGACTGTTCCTGTGCCTACTGGCCCACAATGTGCGATATCTGAGCCCATGTGTTGAAGCCAGGGAGCAATTGTGCTGAAGGTTGCGTCGTCGGCACCGACGGTGATCGACAAAGTGCCGTCAATCGCGTTTGGAACTCCTCGAGCCACTGGTGCATCAGCAAAATGAGCTTCACGAGACCGCAAAGTCTCGGCTACCTCAAGGTTGACCGCCACGGTTGCTGTTGTGCAGTCCACCACTATTTGTCCAGGTCGAGCACGATCACATATGCCGCCAGGGCCCAAACATACATCACGCGTCTCCGCTTCCCCGGGGACGCAAACAAAAACAATGTCAGCTTCAGTTGTCGACGCCAAATTCTTTGCTCTGACTGCTCCGGCGTTTACCGCCGAGGCCACCGCCTCATCATTTAGATCGTAAGCAATCAATGGGACAGAAGACTTTGAGGCCAGATTGGCGCACATTGGTCCCCCCATCGCTCCTAGACCAACAAAGGAAATCAGATCTATCGAGGTATCTGCCATAAGAGGATTCTGTCGCACAGCGAGACCCTGATGACGGCATCTAGAGTGAAAATAGAGGGGGTACTCTATGAGCAGTAATCAACAGCAGCGAGAGTGGGACGTTTCAAAATTCAGAACGTATTGTTCTGAAGGTGAAAGAAGGGCACTCGATCTTGACAATCGAGGACCAATACGGTTTACCTCCGACGGATTTCTAGAACCGGACATCTTGGAGGCATACGAGAAATTCGGCTTCTATGTTTTTGAGAACGTTATAGATGAAATTGAACTAGAAGAATGCCGAGTCGAAGTAGACGAGCTCTTAGCGCGAGCCCCCTGGCCTCACCGAGACTCCAAAATGGACCGCAACGGCAAACCAGCATTAGGGCCGGAGCTCGCAATTAACCCATGGGTGATGACTAAACCTCTCAGCGATCCGTTAGGTGGAACACGGGAGAACAACGGAAGACACCCAGTCAAGATGTTCGAGCCAGAACCCGAAGTAGATGCCCCCGCTCATGTGCCGTATCTAGTTGCAGGCTGCCTGCAGCTGCTGCCGTCCTTCCTGCGAATCTTCGGTCACCCGCATATCCTTAGGGTGGCCGAGGCCATAAATGGACCAGATTTTACGCCGTTTACGGAAGTGCTTTTCGTCAAAGAACCTGAAATAGGCCCCTCTGTCTCTTGGCATCAAGATGGACAAATACATTGGGATCACCCTCAATGGGACTCCAATATTCATGGCTACAACGTCCAGGTTCAGTTGTATGGAAGCACACCAGCGAATGGTGTTTGGGTACTACCGGGAACTCACCGAGAAGGCAAGGTGGACATAGCTGATCGAGTGTCACAAAACGGTGACTCAGATTGGTTCGCTGACGCTGTTCCATTGGTCTGTAAGCCCGGAGACGCGTTTATTACAAATCGACAGACTGTTCATGGCTCATTCCCGAACACTTCCCAAGACCGACGAATTACCGTGAATTTTGGTTTCCATCGGTACTCGTCAGTTATCGGTCAGACCGGAAAATTAAGCGGAGATGGCAACCAATACACCGAGGAGTACATATGGGAGAGGTGCAAAACTATTCCCCTTGCCATAGACGCTCGTGCCCAGCGCTTTCCGAACGAGGAACGCTATTCCTACAAACCCTTCGAAGGTTTAGAGGAGCAATATCGCTATGCCCCGGACACGATTCAAGATATCTTGACTGATTACAACCTTCGAGACCTTGGTATTTGACGATGACACTTAGCACAGATGAACAAACCTTTTCCGATGCAATTGAGGTGGCGAATATTCCTACATTGCTCATGGTTTTGGTTCAACTCACCGGCGAGCTTCATTGGTTGGAAGAGCCTTACCTCCCTAAACGCCAACCAGGGTTAGGGGACAATGACACTGGGGGCCTTGAACCCCGACATCAGCAAGAAGTCCGGGAAGCGGCACTCGAGGCGATAATGGCATGGCGCGACGGTCGCGCTGTAGCTCTCCCGGAACCGGACTACGACCTAATAGTTCGAATGCTGAGCGTTTCCATGGCCGAGCCTGTCCCCAGCGAGTACGGCCAATTCACAGCCGCTCAACTAGGTCAAGATAAATTTCTCGATCATCAAAGCATTAGTTCTCCATCTGATTTCAATGTTTTAATCATTGGAGCGGGAGTGTCAGGCCTTTGTGCTGCAATCAATTTGCAAATGCTCAACATCAACTTTCAAGTCGTTGAGCGAAACTCGACAGTGGGTGGCGTGTGGCTGGAGAACCGTTATCCCGGAGCTGGAGTGGACACACCAAACCATCTCTATTCTTATTCGTTCGCCCCGTACGACTGGCAAAAGTACTTTTGTCTACGCGATGAATTACATGACTACCTTGAGCACGTATGCGACAGCTTTGAGGTGCGCGACGCTATCCGGTTTGAAACAACCGTTGAAGAAATCGAGTACCAAGAAGAGAAACAGAATTGGCTTGTAACTTTGCACTTGCCAGATGGCAGCAAAGAGGTAACAGAAGCGAACGTGGTGATCAGCGCCGCGGGAATTTTTAATCCACCGGTATCACCAGATATTGATGGTCTTCAAGACTGGCAAGGGGAGAAGTGGCATACAGCGCGCTGGCCTGAAGCAGCTGAACTCGAAGGTAAGAACGTAGCAATCATCGGTAATGGTGCTAGTTGCATGCAGATCGGTCCTGAAATTCAGGACGAAGTTGCATCGTTAACAATTTTCCAAAAGTCCGTTCACTGGGCGGCACCGTTTGAACAATTCAGGAAGGAAGTGCCTGACGCGCTTCGTTTTCTCTTACGTGAAGTTCCGCTTTATCGAAACTGGTACCGGGTTCGACTTGGCTGGACGTTTAACGACCGCATTCATTCGGCTCTTCATAAGGACCCAGATTGGGAACACCCCGAACGATCCCTGAATGCCCAAAACGATGGACATAGGAAGTACTTCACTGACTATGTCATCAACGAGCTAGGGGATGACGCACCGGAATTACTGGAACGTGTTCTGCCGAGCTACCCGCCCTTTGGTAAAAGAATGTTGATGGACAATGGGTGGTACCAGATGTTACGAAACCCTAAAGTCCAGCTGGTTGACGAGCGCGTAAGCAAAATTAACCCAACCTCTCTTGAGACAGAAGATGGTGGAGAATATGAGGCTGATGTGCTTGTCCTGGCAACAGGCTTCGACGTTCTGAACTTTATAACCACTTATGAAGCGAAGGGACGCTCAGGGGCCTCCTTGACGTCTCAATGGGAAAGTGACAATGCCAAGGCGTACCTCGGAACAGTCGTACCCAACTTCCCGAACTTTTTCACGCTGTATGGCCCCAACCTCCAACCGGGTCACGGTGGGAGTTTGATCTTTGTCGTGGAAATGCAGGTTCGGTACATCATGGACGTAATCCAAAAGATGCTTGGACAGAACATCGGAGCAGTTGAAATACGTCAAGACATCCATGACAGCTACAACGCGGATGTCGATGAAGCCCATACACAGATGGTTTGGACGCACCCAGGTATGGAATCCTATTACCGCAACGAACGAGGACGAATTGTGGTTAATTCACCCTGGCGTAATGTCGATTTTTACTCCATGACAAAGGAAGCGGACCTCAACGAATATTTGACGGAACCAATTCCTGAACTAGTCGCCGACTAATCCTGCAATTCCTGTGCCATTGAACTGATGACAGTCTCGACGTCGCTCGAACTAACATCCAAGTGAAGAACCAATCTGCTTTTCGTGCCTGACCACCTGGTTATGATTCCTTGGGCTAGTAGACGTTTTTCGAGGTCGTTGCTCTCTCTTAGAGTCCGAACAAAGACCATGTTCGTGTTTTGAGCTTCGACCTCTAGGCCGTCAATATCGGCGAGACCCAGTGCCAGAGCCTCCGCGTTGCGATGATCCTCTTCCAAACGTCCAAGGTGGTGATCTACAGCATGTTGCCCTGCCGCGGCAATGAGGCCCACCTGTCGCATGGCTCCACCGAGCATTTTCCGCCACTTTCGAGCCTCGGTAATCAGTTCCTGGGAACCACAAAGAACTGAGCCGACTGGTGCCCCTAGTCCTTTAGAAAGACAGACTGAGACGGTGTCGAACGGCGCAGCAACATCGCCAGGGTGCACCCCGAGCGCTACGGAAGCATTCCAGAGACGGGCACCATCTAGGTGGTAACCGAGACCGTACTCATCGACAAGTTCGCGACCCGACTGTAACTGTTGAAGATTAAGGACTTTGCCATTAGTCGTGTTCTCAAGACATAAAAGACGAGTCCGGGCGAAGTGCGCATCATCAGGTTTAATTGAGGCACGCGCTGCTTGGAGATCAAGCATGCCTGAATCCAACATTGGCACGGTCTGAGGTTGAATGCTGCCAAGCACTGCACCTCCACCGCCCTCATACATGTAAGTGTGAGCGTGATGTCCGACTAGATACTCGTCTCCCCGTTGGCAGTGAGCCATCAACGCGCACAGATTTGATTGCGTACCCGACGAAACGAAAACCGCTGTTTCCTTTCCCAATAAATCTGCGACACGTTCTTCTAGGTGCCGCACCGTGGGGTCATCACCGAAGACGTCATCTCCCACTTCGGCTTCAGCCATTGCCCTGCGCATTGCTTCGGTGGGTCGAGAAACTGTGTCAGATCTTAAGTCGATCACCCCAGTAATTTGCCACGTAAACAGGCCATACACATAGTCTGACTGCATGAATGCAGTTACTGTCACTCCAGTTACCCCCAGAATCGGGGCAGAAATTCATGGAGTTGACCTACGCGAAGAACTTTCCTCTGAGACTGTCAGGTTGATTCGCGACGCGTGGCTAAAGCATCAAGTCATATTTTTTCGAGACCAAGATCTCACCCATCAACAACACATAGAATTTGCCGCTCGGTTCGGGGAGCCGCATATTCACCCCACCGTTCAACACCACCCGGAACACCCGGAAGTGCTGGTCATTCACGCAGACGCGAATTCTCGTCAGGTAGCAGGAGATGGATGGCATAGTGATGTGTCCTTCGAAAAGAACCCACCAATGGGAAGCATTTTGCGACTGACGGAAATTCCACCTAACGGCGGTGGCGCTACTCTGTTCAGCTCTATGTACTCAGCGTATGAGGCGCTGTCTCCAGCATTTCAGGAGTTTCTCGAAAACCATGTTGCTCTTCACCGCCTAGGGCAACTTCCCGGACATCGACAAGACGCCACTCCTCCTTCTGCTCAACACCCAGTTATCTTGACGCATCCGGAGACAGGACGAAAAGGCATCTTTGTCAATCAAGGTTTCACCAAAAGAATCGAAGACTTAAGCCGAGATGAGAGCCGTGTAATTCTCGAGTACCTCTACCGGCATATTGAAAATCCTAATTTTCAAGTGCGGTTTCACTGGACAAAGAATTCAATAGCGATGTGGGATAACCGCTGCGTGCAACACTTGGCAACATGGGACTACTACCCGGCTACACGCCATGGCTACAGGGTTACTTTGTCAGAGGCTCCAAAAACCTAAGGCCGAACTGCGCGTTTAGGACGCTGAGCTAACTCTCGTAATTTCGGCTGTGCAAGATTTACGAATCGGCAGGCTAACGCTCGCGTCTCTCTAGGGTCGATGAGGTCAACGACGTCTCCTCGATGAGCTGCTTTGAACGGAGAACGAAGCCGGAGGAGTCGCTCTTCGATTGCAGCGCGGTGTGCGTCTGGGTCGTCTGCTTCCTCTATTTCTCTTCTGTACGCTGCGGCGACTCCGCCTTCTATGGGGATTCCACCCCATTCACCCGAAGGCCAACCAAAACGCAGATTTATGCTTTCCGGCAATCCAATTGAGTTCGGGGCATCAGCTGCAACTCCGTAGCTTTTGCGGACCATGAATTCAATCTTTGGAACTTCGCATTCCGCTGATGCGATTAGAGCTCGAGCGCCTCGGCGCATGGTAGCGATCCTCTCAGCATGCGAGCCCAACATGAAACCGGGCATATCTAGAAAGATGAGCAATGGCAGATTGAATGTGTCGCAGAGGTCGACAAAGTGGGTGTATTTGTCTGCAGCGTTACCGTCCATTGCCCCTGCTTTACTCATGGGATCGCTGCCAATTACTCCCACAGACCAGCCATCCAGGCGAGCAAACCCGGTAATCAGCCCACTTGCGTATAACTCTCGCATCTCAAAAAAATCACCGTTGTCGACAACGTGACGGATGAGCGCTCGAGCGTCATAACCCTGCCTTCGATTGGTGGGAATGAAATCTAAGAGTTCCTGCGGCCGACGTTCAGGGTCGTCACCGGTTTGAACCCTAGGAGCAACCTCTCGGACCGTGTTCGGCAAATAGGAGAGGAAATCTCGGATCTGTTGAAAAGCGTCATCCTCATCGTCTGCGACGTTGTCTACTTGCCCACTTTCGACCACATGCATTTTCCAACCACCGAGGTCTTCTTTCGAAAGTTTTTCGCCGATGGCTCTTTCGACGACTGGAGGCCCGGACGGAAAGATTTGAGATTTTTCTTTAATCATGACGCTGAAATGAGACAGCAAGGCGGCGGCGGCTGGCCAGCCTGCAACTGACCCAAGTATCGCCGAGGCAACGGGGACATTTCGCAGAAGCTCAACGCCCTCATGCCAGAGGTCACCTTGGGGCAATCCCATGTGACCGTCTTGCTCGTCTTGTTTGGATGAATGTCCAACCCCCTCACGCAACTGGATGTACGGAATGCCGTACTGAAGTGCGAGAGGTTGGGCAAAGTGATGTGGGAATTTTTGCACATCATGAGGGCTGCCTCCGGACAAAGTGAAATCATCGCCCCCAACTGAAACTGGCCGTCCCGAAATCTCGCCTAGGCCCATCACATAGCCACCTGGAGAGAATCCAGTTAAGTTCCCGTCCGAGTCGTATTCAGCTGCTCCTATGAGATGACCCATCTCAAGAAAGGAACCTGGGTCGCAGAACTTCTCCATCCGTTCGCGAACCGTGTACCTACCGCCGTCGTGTTGACGTTGCACTCGCTCGGCTCCGCCCATCTCATTGGCTAAACCTTTGACATATTCAATGTCTTCGACAGCCTTAGCCCAAGGCATGCCGGGTTTCCAAAATTCACGATTTGGGTCTACAGGCACTCGTTAACCTTTACCTTGACGAAGCAATTTTCCTGGGAGCGCAGAGTTAGGCGAAACCGTATCTTCCCCGTCGTGTCTGATGACACTGCCGTTCACCACGACTGCATCGATCCCCTTTGCGTCCGAGATCAACCGGTCAGCTCCCGCTGGAAGATCGTAGACACGACGCTTTCCATCGTGTCCGACGTGCTCCATGTCAAACACAACGACATCAGCCCAGCCACCTTCACTGAGGGTGCCTCGATCTTCAATACCAAAGATCTGTGCTGGGCGTTGAGTCAACATATGAACTGCTTCTTCGACCTCGAAACTTTGCCGTTCTCGCACAAAGGTTGAGAGAAACTCTGTCGAATATTTAGCATCACATAGCTGACTAGCGTGAGCTCCCGCATCTGAAAGGCCGATGACGGTCGTTGGATCGTGTAGGAGTTCGTCTATCTCATCTCGATCGTGGTTGAGGACATCTTGAAGTATCCGCATATCAAGATCAGCATCTAACGCCATATCCAGCATCAGATCTATCGGGTCCTCGCCGCGCTCGTCAGCTAGTTGTTGGACGTTGCGTCCTTCAAGATTAGGGTCAGGCGGGAACCAAGTGATTTCGGTGCGGGACCATCGGTCACCTACTTTCCCACCATTTCCAGCTTTCTCTTTGAACTTTTCTCGCCATTCCGGATCTGCGTAATAGGTCTTTCGGCCTTCATGGTCGCTTTGAGCTACAGGCTGAAACAGGCGCATTCCCTCGTAGATGAAGGGCGCTTTCCAACTCATTTCGAATTGGACCGGTTGAACAGCGACCTGAGGGTAGACAGCAATGCCTCGGTCAGCGAGCTCGTGAGCTTGTTCTACGTCTTTTAAATGGCTACCCGGTCCCACAGCACTAGCGAGAAGGGCGGTCCAGCTAACGTTCGCCCCCGTAGTTTCAGCTACACGCGCGAATTGCTCGTGGCTAAGGCCTCGACCTTGAGTTGCCTGCATAATTCCGCCCACATCCCCGAGCGCTTGAGCTATCTCGATGATCTCCTCGGGTGTCGCCAGACGGCTAGGAACTGGACGTCCTTCATAGCCAACGTGAGTATTTGCTCGGCTTGTCGCAAACCCTAAAGCGCCCGCTTCCAGAGCTTCGGTGACAAGCTTCCGCTGAAGGGCAATTTCTGCATCGGTGGCTTCTCTTTCGGTTGCTTCTTCGCCCATCACATACATGCGCAGCGCGGTGTGACCGATCATCGCGGCCATATTGACAGCGCAACCGTTGTTGTCGAGGGCATCAAGGTATTCAGGGAAAGTTTCAAATCCCCAGTCTCCAAGCCCCGACCGAAGAGCCTCGACGCTCATACCCTCCACGTTCTCCAGGGTGCGCATAATCAAATCACGATGCTCAGGTCGTGTTGGTGCTACCGAAAAACCGCAATTGCCCATGACAATTGTGGTCACCCCATGCCACGGCGAACAACTAACCAACGGATCCCAAAGTACTTGTGCGTCATAGTGTGTGTGTATGTCGACGAATCCTGGTGCAACAATCCTGCCGGTAGCGTCAATGGTTTTGTCGGCTTCGGCTGGGGCGTTGCCCATGGCTACGATTTTCTGATCCTTGATTCCTAGATCACCAGAAAATCGCGCAGATCCTGTGCCATCTACGATGGTGCCGCCGGTGATCTTAAGGTCATAAGACATTTTGGTTCCCCTTGTAGTGGAATAACTCCAAAATAGTTGGATTCCAAGACGCTTGCTGATTTCTTGGCGCGTTAAGTTGCTCCGATAGACTATTGAGAGAGCTATTGAAGGGAAATTGGTTTGCCGAAACAGAAGGACGACGCCATCCTCCTCGAGGGTAAGACGGTTGAAGCGCTTAAGGGCGGTCATTTCCGCATCGAGTTGGATAACGGCCACGAAGTTCTTGGTCATCTAAGCGGCAAAATGCGAAAGCACCACATTCGCATTCTTCCTGGAGACCGCGTCCAAGTCGAAGTATCTGCCTACGACCTCACCCGAGGGCGGATCACCTATCGGTATAAGTAGAACTAACTCAGAGAGATCTAACTGTTAGTTGGCGATTGGTTCCGCCGACCATCGACAGGGGGTTAGCACCTGGAGCCATTCGTAGCTTTGCAACCTGACCTCCACGCTATCCTTGCCTGATCCTGTTTCAGTCGGACTGACAGTTCGCTCAAACAGATCGCTATCGGCCTCCCTAATGGACAGAGTCGGCGTGTGAGAGCAAGCCTCAGCGAATTCGAACACCCAGATAGTGGGATCCCCGGTGCAAGGTGAATGACACGCGTTGTAAACGCTCAAGTCACCAATGCCACGAGTCATCGGATTTTCTGTAGAGCCAACAAAATTGAGGCCAGTCGACGAAAAAATCATGAATTCACCAGGGAGCGGAAGATGCCCTGAATCGATTTGTTGATTCCAGAGGAATGCTTCAGGAAGGAGATCGATCTCCCAATCAGCGATCGCTGTTATGGCGATCTCGGCGACGCCTTGTGTGACTTCATTTAGAAAACGAAGACCTTCAACTGGAGCGTTCCAGTCTGAGTGGCCTAGGGAAAAAATTGGGGTTTGCTCATTGTTGCGTAGTTCGATAAGCAGTTCGGTTCCCGGGTTGCTACTTCTGTAGATGATGGTTCGGTAGTCGGACCATCTACCAACCATGTCTACAACGTTGGACCCGTAACCGGTAATTCGGGTGGCACCATCAGCGATCGGATTGAAAGACACCGGTCTTGGGCTCAGGACAGAGGTGGGGGGGAGCCAGGGAATGGTAGTGACCGTTGTTTCTGCGCTGGAAGCGGGCTTGGGAGAGGTAGAGGCCTTGTTTGAAGTTGAAGATGGCTGTTCGTTCAATGAAGACGATGACACCGTTCCATCTTCAACTAGATCTGAGGAGTCACCGCCAACAACTTGAGCCAATGCAGCTATGGCCAGAAGAAGTCCAAGGGTGAATACGAGAAGTCTCGAACGGTTTGGCGCCACCAAACCCAGAGTAAAGATAAGACGCTCTCAAACAGTGGCATGCCGAGCGGTTTATTCAAGGTTTCCTGACATCCACAGCAGCTTGGCATCTACGCTCAAAAGGTGAACCAAGCTGAGCAAACACATCAACCCGGAGTTACCCCGTATCTGGAAGGTGTCACGGTATTAGATTTCACTCAATACCTTGCTGGACCTTCATGTACAAGGCTGTTAGTGGAGATGGGCGCCGACGTCATTAAAGTCGAATACCCACCGTACGGTGATCCGGTTCGACCAAGTCCACCGAGACGAAACGGCCGTTCTGCTTATCACGTTCAACAAAATCGCGGAAAACGAAGCCTGTCCGTTGACTTGACCAGACCCGAAGGCATCTCGCTTGTCGAAGACCTCATTCCGAAAGTAGATATCGTCGTCGAGAACTACAGTCCTGGAGTCATGGAACGACGTGGTCTCGGCTACTCCAGACTGAGAGAGTTGAATCCGCAGATCATTATGGCGTCGATCTCTGGTTTCGGCCAGACCGGCCCATTGTCTGAGAAAACTGCTTTCGACTTTATCGCTCAGGCTTATTCGGGCTTAATGCATATGACGGGTGAGCCAGATGGGCCGCCGATGTTGATAGGTGCGGGAATCGCAGATACTTCAACAGGTGTTCACGCGTTCGCTGCTTTGGGATATGCCCTGTATCGACGCGACAGGACAGGCGAAGGATCTCACCTGGATATCGGAATGGTGGATTCGATGTACCACATGCAGGAGAGCGCAGTGTCGGGACCGTCTATGTCGGATGGTGAGGCAGTCGGGATGCGCACTGGCCGTCACTATGCGCCCGCTAGCCCAGCCGGAATATTCAAGGGCCCAGAGGGGTGGATTGTTGTTTTCGCGCTGGAGAATCAAATAGCGAACCTATGGTCGGCGCTAGGTAGGCCAGAGCTCGCAGACGATTCAAGATTTCGAAACAACCGAACTCGACTGGAACACCGCGATGACCTCACCGAAATTATTGAAGATTGGATGACTTCGTTCGAAAGCGATAGTGACGTGATAGCGGTTCTTGAACAACATAGAGTCCCGTGCGGTCCGGTCGTAGAGCCAGTCAAACTGGCAGATACTCATCCTCACTTCCTTGAAAGGGGAACGGTCCGAGAAGTAACTGACCCCGTAGCTGGGTCAATGCTGATACCGGGGTTCCCGCTTCGTTTCTCGGATGCGCCTGAGCTACCAGAACTTGTCGCAGCTGAAGTAGGTGAACATAACAATGCTGTGCTTGGGGACCTACTCGGAATGGACTCAGAGGCAGTTTTGGCACTAGAGGAAGACGGGGTGTTGTATAGACGACCTCCCCGAGATTGACCTAGTTTTAGACCATGACTGAATCAACGATGCCCAACGGGGTAGTCCAGTACCGCGAAGACCAAGGTGTCGCAACGATCACCTTGGATCGACCCGAGAGTCTTAATTCAATGAACAACGAGTTGATGCAAGACATCAGTAGCGCGCTTGCTGTTGTTCAAGGAGACGAAACCGTCCGTGTCGTGGTGATAACAGGCTCAGGTCGCGGATTTTGTTCCGGCGCTGACCTCAACAGCGCGAGTGAAGATTTTGGCCCGACTGACCCAACAGCTTCCATGGGAGACTTTTTTAATCCTGCATTAGCCGCATTGCATAACTGTCCAGTTCCGACAGTTGCCCGGGTAAACGGAGTGGCTGCGGGTGGAGGCCTAGGTCTCGCGTTGGCATGCGATATAACCATTGCTGCCGAGTCGGCATTCTTCGTCGCCACATTCGGCCCTCGATTGGGAATAGTCCCTGACCTAGGTTCAACATGGAGCCTCCCAAGGCGCGCTGGAAGATCGAGAGCTTTAGGGATGGCAATGTTAGGTGATCGAATCACTGCAGCAGAAGCGGCTGAGTGGGGAATGATTTGGAAATGCGTGGGTGACGCCGAGCTTGATGATGAAGTCGCGAGAGCTACTGACATATTGAAACGAACGAGTCCCGAGACCATGGTGAGAATCCGGCAGTCGATCGATGGTGCTTCCTCAACTGGGTTTGTTGATCAACTTGCGGTCGAAATGGAGCACCAAGCAGTTCTTATCCCAAAGAACATGGCAGCGGCTGCGCAAGCTTTTTTGGAAAAGCGTGACCCAGAATTTGATGGGCAAAGGAACTAGGAATTGATTTTTTCTAATTCCGAGACCGCTCGGCTTGTCCTAACCATGCTTCGTTAGCAAGACTGTCCATATGTCAGATATTGCCGCTACAACTACCAACCCAGAAGAAGCACAAGTCGTTGCCGCCATCGATTCGTTGCTGTCTGCCAATAACCCCAAAGAAATGAGTTACGAAGATTTTCGTGGCGCACAGTTTGACCACGGTCTTGCTTGGGTCTATTTCGACGAAGGGCATGGTGGTCTTGGTGTGAATCCCGGTTTGCAAAAGCAGGTTGAGGTTCGACTGCGTGAAGCCGGGGCTTCGCCAATGAAGCCGGCGATGTTCTTCATGCATCTTGCCGGTCCTACGATCCACACTCACGGGAGCGATGAGTCGAAGAGTCGGTTCTTGCGTCCGATGTTCACCGGTGAGGAAAGGTGGTGTCAACTATTCAGCGAACCTGGAGCCGGCAGTGACTTTGCGGGCCTAGCGACGCGTGCCATCGAAGATGGCGACTCTTGGATCGTGAACGGGCAAAAAGTATGGAACACGATGGCGCATTTAGGCGACTGGGGAATGTTGGTGACGCGAACCGATCCAGATATGCCGAAGCATCGCGGAATGACCTATTTCGCCGTAGACATGAAAAGCCCTGGAGTTGACGTCCAACCGCTGAGGCAAATCACCGGTGAAGCAGAGTTCAACGAAGTCTTTCTAACTGATGTCCAGATCCCAGATTCCGACCGCATTGGAGACGTAGGGGACGGGTGGCGCGTGTCGCTCACAACGTTGATGAACGAGCGAAATGCAATTGGCGCCGGCAGTGGTGGACCTCCCAAGGCAGGGTCTGGGCCTGTGTCTATCTTGACGAAGCTTTGGCAAGACACCCCTGAAGCTATGCGTAACAGCGTTGACCTAGATCGCATCATGCACCTTTACGTGCGCGCAGAAACACAGCGGTTAACGAATATTCGGGCGGGACAGAATCGCCGAAAGGGAAACCCCGGACCGGAAATGTCGATAGCGAAGCTTGCCTTTGCTGAATTGAATCAAGACATCCTGACAGCAGCCGTAGACATGATGGGAATGGAAGGGCAAATCAACTACGACTACACCTTTCGTCGACCCGAAGATTTGTCGGTTGATGGCTCCGAAAATGGGGTTCAACATGGCTTTTTGAGGGTGAGAGCTAACTCGATTGAAGGCGGAACGTCGGAGATTATGAGGAACATACTTGGGGAACAAGTTCTTGGTCTTCCTGGAGAACCACGGATAGACAAAGATGTGCCGTGGATTGAGGTCCCTCGAAGCTGATGTAGCTTGTTGCTAACTTTTGGAACTTACCTGAAGTAGATCCCTGATTTTCGGTGCCCAAGTTAAGGTACTCGGTTGATCGGTTCGTATGGAGGCGCCCAGAGTCTGTGCTGCAGGATGTCCGCCCGAAACTATCGCCACTTGTTGGGTACATCGGGGACTTCCATGGTTTCCCTTAGCTAATGGAGCGCCGCGGCCAAACATGCGATGAGGTTCAGTCCAGGTTAGATAAACGTTGGGGGCTGCCCAGATGCCACCTTCGACGCCATCCATCTTTAAAATTTCTCGTTGGAGTTGAGCAAACTCTTGCTGCGAAGTTCCGTCTGTAGCTATGACAATTGCCCCTGTCCCATCGTTCCTTATCTGGACTGGCCACCCGGCGTCTTTTGAGCGGCCTCTAAGGTCGACGCACTCGGGGTGGTCGGTTGGTTCTTGGCAATGGTCGCTGACTGTAATGAGGACGGTGTCGTGCCATAGAGGTCGTAAGAGTTCAACAAGTGCACCGTAAGAAGCGTCACTGTCGCGATATTGGGTGAGCGCCTCTACGGAGTCTGGTCCGTGCATGTGCATAGACGTGTCAGGCTCGTTTAGGTGAAGAAGTATGAAGTCTGCGTCTAAGTCAACCCTTTCTGCTGCTTCAATTACCGCTTCATCCTTTGGGTAGCCGTAGGCATCTAGAGGCGTTCCATTTGGGGGAGTTCCTGCCGGCGGCCATGAGATATCGGCTTCCAAGGCTCCCATGGTTGCCAGCAACTTGTGGTCTCCGACCACAGCAACAGATTTTAGGTCCGCTGTTTTGCAGTCGTCGAACAACGTCCGACCCTGAGGTCCGCTGTCGTATGTTTTCGTGAATTTGTTGTCAACCCATGCCCAATTTCCCCAATGTCCGGTTTCTGTGGGTGGAAGGCCGGTCATAAAAGCAGCATGATTTGAGTAAGTGACGGAAAGCATTAGTGACTCGCCGCCATTTGGTGGCATTGTTCCCATCGTTGCCTGTTCCCACAAATTTGGGGTCACGTCGGCGTTAATAGTTGAATGAGGGAAAGCGTCAAGAATGGCGAAAACAACGCGCATATCTTCACCGTATGCGACGCGACTGCCATAGTCGGTCTACCTTGAAGGAATGAGCGAATACATCACACTCGAACAACATGGACATGTGAGCGTCCTCACTTTAAATAATGGTGAGAATCGGTGGACTACCAGCATGGTGAGAGAAATGAATGTGGCGCTAGACGAGGTCGAACAAACCGAGGGCCCTCAGGCACTTGTCACGGCTTCTTCGGATCCAAAATTTTTCTCGAATGGTCTCGATCTTGAATGGATTACAAGTAAGGGTGATCACCAAGGAGGAGACCGAAAGGTCTTTGGTGATGAAGCAATGAAGTTATTTGCTCGTCTGATTACTTTTCCGATGCCAACTATCGCTGCAGTCAACGGTCATGCTTTTGGGGCAGGATTCATGTGGGCGTTGTGTCACGATCAGCGAGTGATGCGTCAAGACAGAGGAATGATGTGTGCTAACGAAGTCGAAATTGGTATGGCCATTCCCGAACCGGAGTTAGCACTTTTCCATCACAAGCTTCCGCGTCACGCCTTCTACGAGACTGTGCAGTTCGCAAAACGTTGGACAGGAGAGGAAGCGTTCTCTGCTGGATTCGTTCAAGAACTAGCTCGAGATGATGAAGTTACTGATAAGGCAATTAAACGGGGCGAGGAACTGTCCCGGTTTGGGGACAATAGAGAAGTCTTCGGGTGGATGAAAGAACATATTTGGGGTCCAGAGGCAGCCATCAACAAGATAGATGGACCAGCGCACATGCTTGCTAACAATGACAGATACCCTCACCCTCCACGGTTTGGTTAGAAGGTTCCTGGTGGTCCCAAGCTGTTAGTGATCTGTCTCGAGTCGATAGCTGTCACCGTCAACATGCATAGTTCCGGCAGTGGGTGTGCCGAAGTGGGTTCCGATAATTAGAGTTTCGCCATCAGCCCAACGAGCAAAGGCCTCTTGTCGGGTCTCTCGAGCTAAATCGGGATCCGTGTCAAAACTAGAGCTTAACTCTGGCCTTGCTATTTGGATGGGGCTGTGAGCCATGTCGCCCGTGATGACAGCCTTCTTGCCTTCGGACTCGACTCTCACACTGACGTGGCCAGGTGTATGGCCGGGGGTTGACTCGAAGCGCACAAATTTGCCAATAGCGTGATCGGGTTGCACGAGGTTGGCTAAGCCCGAATCTTGGATAGGCGCTACCGAGTCTTCGAATACGGGGTCACCAAAAAGATCTTCGGTGGTGGACCAGTGGTCAAACTCGGTGCCCACGAATAAGTACTCCGCATTTGGAAATGTCGGCACCCATTGACCCTCAACGAGTCGCGTGTTCCACCCAACGTGGTCGACATGTAGATGTGTGCAGATGACATGGGTAATCGACTCTGTGGAATAGCCGGAGTCAGCGAGTAGCTGCAGAAATGGTCCCTGTTGTTCGTGCCAAAGAGGGTTGCCTCGCTCTTTGTCGTTGCCGACGCAGGTGTCGACCGCAATGCGTTCTTCGCCTGTGTCAATCACGCAGCAGTGAATCTTCTGTAGCAGGTGCCCTTTTTCTCCGACAAACGGGGCTAGCCAAGGAGACTTGCTGCGTAGTTCCAATACCCCGTCTTTGTCTATGGATGAGAACATGAACTTTGGAGAAGTGGGATCTGATGATTCCGGAATAGAAGTAATGGTGACATCCCCAATTTGCCACCTTAAAATTTCGTCGTGCATACAGCGACCATAGCGCTGAATGTAAATACTTTCCGAAGCGATGCGAGCAACGACATCGGCGTGACTTCAAACCGAGCATATGTATGCACTAGTGAGTGACGTCTAGTGGAGACCAGTCCAAGTCAACTGTTCACGATATGGGGTGGCATCGAAACCAAACGCGCCATATCTTGCTTCGACAGCATCGACCTTTCGGTGGTCCCAATATGAGTCACCTGGTGGGGGAAAGCCAAGAACCGAACGCTGTTCTGGGCTTAGCGTTGCTATCAGACGTTCCATTTGTTGGTCTGGTTTGTACATTGCCCAACTCCACCCGGGGTGAAGTGTGCTGATCCAAGACGCTTCGGCCATGCGAAAAGTTAAATTTTGGGCGAAACGCACCTTGTTTTTGCTTAGAGGTGTGCCCCTATGCCAAACGTCCTGGCGGTAGAAAAGGACTGAGCCCTTCCGATATCGGGTGTATTTCTCCCGTCGGTATAGACGCCCCCTGAGTTCGGCCACCTCGGGTTTGTTTCGGTGGAACCACTCTTCAGCCTGTAACCGGTCGTTGATCCAAGGAATATCTCCGATACCAGGAGAATGAATCAGGGGTGGCTTGTACGCCTCATCGTCCAACCCGACTCGGGGAACTATGGCTGTCGAGCCGCCGACCTCTGTTTGGTTGGCGAGATACAAGATTATCTCTACTGCCTCGGGCTCTTCCCACGGGGAGGGGTGAGTGAGAGTGTGATTCGGGTAGTCCATGTGCATACGTTGGTCTTGGTTGTCGAAAGCATCCTGGTTGTTCGCGCTGCTGTATTTCGGCCAAAGATCAGATTGGGTGAGTCTGAGAGCTGTGATGGGAGCGTTCAGTAACTGAGATGAAGCTTCTAGAATTCGCGGGTGCAGAGTCAAGTCGTTGAAGTATTCGCTTTGGCTAGGGAATGTCATTCCTTCGCCAAAGTCTCTAATGACAGTGGCTTCGTCGGAGCCGACTTTAGGAAATATTTCCACAGCATCCGTGAGTAGCTGGTCGACAAGGTCGTCTGGAACAAGGCCGTCCACCAGGGTGAACCCTTCGTTGCGCCACTGTTGGATTTGGTATTCAGTTAGCGGTGGGTTGTCGACCTCGGCATCAGATGGTTCGAGGAGGCGTTCTTTGGGTATCTCTGATGCCGATTCTGTCAACGCGGGTCTCGTCCTATGAGAGCCAGAAATTTTTCTGATGCACTCGCGTCTTCAGATATTTCGACCTCATCGGCGATTAACCCCCACTTGTGGAGAGTTTCGCGCATCCCTGAAATCACTTCGTGACTAATCAAAGCTAAATCGTCGGGAATGTGGGATTCGATTCCTGCGGCTTCCGATATGTCCCATGCATGAGTGAGCGGGTCCCACTGAACTACCTGAACCCATTGGTCCACCGACATTGGGCCAAACCAGAACTTACCTTCGCGATCCAGGATTGCTGGCTCGTCTAGTTCGGCCAAAATGCGGTCGCGCGTTTCTGTCCAGACCGCAACTGGATTTTCTGCTGAATCTATTGGTTGGGGCGGCACTGTTTCCCCGCTTTGTAGAGTTGCTGCCATCGCTTGAAGAACTCCACATTGGTGACGAAGTACGTCCCTGGCGGTCCATTCATCGCAGGGTGACTGATTGTCCCAGTTGTCGTTGGGTACTCGATGCACAACGGCATCAAAAACGTATATTGCGCGGGTGAAATTTCGCTTGGTAAGACTCATCGGCTCTCGATCATTTTGCGTGCTTGTAATAACTTAGGGCGAAATCAATCTCGGAGGTACACCCGCAGTCCCCCTAATGACACTTGATCATCGTTCACGATGCAATCCCGTTGTGCGGCACCTTCGAGAACGGCACCTCTGTCATTGCACATTAGGTCAATACCGCCGAGGCCGTCACCCCTGCCATCGGTAGCTTCGACGAATCGTATCGTGGCGTTGTCAAACTCAATTGCGGGGTTCCCGGATTTATCTGCGACTACATCGAGCTGGGCTATTTGTGCCCAACGAGCAGCAAGCTTTTCGGGTTCCGCGGACTGAAGCTCCGCAGCGGAAATACCGGAAACCCGCTCAGTTCGAGAGAAAGCTGACCACCCGGACCCTGCCGGCCACCACGAACCGTTCAGCTCTTCAGCATCAGTGGTTTTCATTTGGTCCATTTCGAAGAAGCTCCCGCCGGTGTCGGCAGGATGAAGTTGTAGTCCTTCGAAATTGGCTTTGTTGTACTCCATGTGATTAGCAACTCTTACTCCGATCGCATCGACGTGGGCCTTGCGGGCGGCTACATCATCGACTTGGTTTATGACCATGTAACCGGTATCACCGCCGCGCCGGTGCATGTAGCGACCACCGGCGGTCTCGTCTTCGACCGGTGTCACGCATTCAAGAAATTGGTTTCCAATCGGCCAAAGCGTATTTTTCAACCCGAACACACCGACACCCGGATCGGTATGGCAGGCTTCCACTCCTAGAACCGTTTGAACGTCAAGCGACGTCTCTAACAGGTCGGAAGCAACAACGGCAATTTGTCTTAAGCGAATCCACATGGGGCGAGCCTACGACGTTCGCGGGAAGCGATGCCGACGCTTATGGCCAGTTGTTTGAAGTCTAAATAGCCACTTGCAGGCCACCGGTCTACCATTTAAGTATGGCCCTCCACCCAAACGGCGTTAACCACCTGGCAATCGCAACTCGCGATATGAAGGCCCAACTTACGTTCTTCGCTGAGGTTCTTGGGTGTCCCACCAAAGCTCTCTATTGGATGCATGGTGTCGAAGGTTGCTATCACGGTTTCGCCGAGTTGTCTGAAAGTTCTTATATTGCTTTCGTTCAACACCCCGAAAATGCCGAAGAAATAGAGTGGGGAGTTACGCACGCAGGTAACGGAGGGGAACCAGTAACTAGGGGCGCTATGCAACACGTCGCGTTTAACGTTGACAATCTCGACGAACTCTTGCAGCTCAGGGACCGGATCCGAGCTCACGGCGTTCAGGTGCTGGGTCCGTTAGACCATGGATTCATTCAGTCCATGTACTTCGCTGGACCCGAGGGTCTTAGTCTCGAGATATGCGTTGGTAGCGACATCAATGCTTTAGCTTGGATAGACCCCGAAGTGAGAGATCTTTGTGGCATTGACGAAGTCGAGATGGAATCGCTTAAAGAGCCAGATGAATTTCACTCTGACGGTGACCCGTTACCGAACCCAGCTTATGACGCAGCTAAGCCCCACATGAAATACCCACCAGGAGTGCTGGAGAAAATGATGGCTGTGCCGGACGAAGTCGTATGGGAAAAGTTCAGCGAAACCACTCCGCCAGTTGACGTCGACTGACCATCAGGCGAAGGCGAACAATTAATGCACGAAGAACGTCGCCCCTTAGTTTTTGCTGTCAATCAAAAAGTGGCATCGGCTAGTGCGGAGCGCGTCCAAGAGCGCCTGTTGACACCTCAATTTGGTGTCCTCTGCCTTTCGGCGCTGTTTTCAGCATTAGGTTTTTCTTCTGTTATTCCAACAGTCGCCCGTTTCGTTGCGACGGACCTTAAGGGTGGAGACCTTGAGGTAGGGGTAGCTCTAGGGGTGTTCTCCTTTTCGGCAGTGTTAGCCCGACCTTGGATCGGACGGCTGGGAGATAGAAGGGGTCGTCGTGTGCTCATTGCGGGTGGGTCGCTCGTAACTTCGATAGTGCTCGCTGCGCATGCATTCGCCGACACCTACTTAGCTCTCTTGTTTGCTCGCTTGGTGATGGGTGCGGTCCAAGGAGCGTTCTTCGTTGGAACAGTCACTCTGACCACGGACCTTGCACCCGAGCACCGTAGAGGGGAGGCAGCGAGCTATTTCTCAGTCGCGATATATGGGGGAATGGCATTTGGTCCGTGGTTAGGTGAGTGGGCTGTCGGTCGTTGGGGGTTTGACGGGGGTTTTCTGTTGGGCGGGCTATGTATGGGCATAGCAGCGATTGTTGCATTCTGGTTGCCGGACTTTGTAGGTGGTCAGGAGCCGAACGCAGGAAGCGACGAAACAGCGGGACGTAGAGCCCTCTTGTACCGGACAGCGATCTGGCCGGGTGTTGTCATGGCGTTGGGAATAATGATTTTCCCGGCTTTGCATGGTTTCATGCCGAAGTTGATGGACGAGCGTGCTCTAGGTGACGCTGGGCCGATATACGCCTTATACGGTTTGCTGGTTCTAGCTTTGCGGCTTATCTGTAGCCGCCTACCAGACGCTCTGGGTACTGGTAAGACTGCAGCTGTTGCGCTTATGGGTTCATCAGTTGGAATGTTGATAATGGGCAGCTTTGTGTCAAGGCCGGGGATGTTCGTGGGGGCAGCAGTATTGGCGATAGGTGGATCACTCCTGTACCCGGCGCTCATGGTTGCTGCGGTTGACGGCGTGCCTGCAAATGAACGGGCGCAAGCTATGAGCACGTTCACTATGTTCTTTGAGTTGTCCGGTGGAATAGGCGCCCCCATTTTAGGTGTGGTGGCTTGGTTGAGTGGCACCACAGTGGCAGCGTTTTATGGAGCTTCAGTTCTGGCGGCCATCGGCCTCCCGGTTCTGTTCACCTGGAGGCGGAGAAATCCATCAATTACATGACGGTGGCAGCAGATCCGTAACTTACTTCAAGTCTCGATTAGGAACTGGGGTGATGCCTAGCTAGAAATTCGGCGACAGCATCAGTGAAGGCGTCATTGTCGTCGCCGGCGACCATGTGTCCAGTGCCTGCGACGTCAACGAACTCAGCTTCGGGTACTAATCGCTGGAACTCTCTAACCGACGCTGAAGTGACAAGCTCTGATTGTCCGCCCCGGACGAGAAGTATGGGGGCGGTGGTAGCGAGCATGCCCTCGGTCATAGTTTGACTGACCCTTTCCATGTGGCTTGCTAAAGCAGACTCGTCACCGGCTTTGAAACCCGGCTTAGACGTAACGTACGCAGGATCCCATTTCCAAGTCCATCTCCCATCAGATCGTTGCTGTAACACCCGAGTCAAACCAGAAGGGTCGGCAGGTCTTTCGCGGTGGGGGTTGTAAGCCGAGATCACATCAGCAGCCTCGTCAAGGCTTGCGAATCCATCTGGATTACCAGACATGAAGCCAATAACTTTTCGGGCGCCTTTCTCATCAAAGTGGGGAGTGATATCCACAAGTATTAGGGCCGCATACAGCTGATTTTCGCAAGCACGCTGAGCGGCGAGGCTTGCCATTCCTCCCATCGACGCGCCCACTACGGCAGGAGGGGAGGTGAACCTTTGGAGAACCGCCTCTATGTCTCTTCCTATGTCATCGGCGTCGTATCTGTGGTCAGGAGACCAATCGCTATCACCATGGCCTCGGGCATCCAGGGTTACGACGAACCATCCGCGTTTAGATAAAATCTCTGCCGAAGTTTTCCATGCGTAACGATTCTGTCCTGCACCATGACACATCAAAACTGCTGGTTGTGATGGGTCGCCCCATTCGTCTGCTGCGAGCAGAAGGCCATCTGCTCCTTCTATTTTCACGGTACGCACGACTTGCAATATTAGGGCGCTCCAAGGTTTCTCGCTCGGTTACCAAGGATGGACAGAACCATCCCACCTTAAGAACGACCCTGTGTCGGCAAGTTCAAAAGTTTGCATTGTCGAAAGTATTCCTTGAGCTGACTCTTCAACGCTGAGATCAGCGCCCGCTCCACCCATGTCTGTTCTAACCCAGCCAGGGTGAAAAGCGACTACTGATATACCGGCATCTTTCAGCTGATTCGCCAGTTGTACGGTGACCATGTTCATCACCGCTTTCGAGGCTGCATACGGCAAATCATTGAAGTTTGCTCCAACGACCATTGACCCAATTTGGCTAGTGATATTTACCACTTGGCTACCAGCTTTTAAACATCCCAAAAGGTTTCTTGTCATCGCAGCGGCGCTAAGACCATTAATCCGTATCAAGTCAAGCGTCAGGTCAATCGGGGCATCCATTACTCCAGTCCGGTCACGAGTCAAACCCAAATTAGAAGCGCTGGTGCCCGCATTATTGATCAACAGATCTATGGGTCTCTCTATGGACCGAGCGAAAGAAGCAATAGATGCCTCATCTCCGACATCAAGTTCGAGAATTTTTTCAGGCCCTAATCCCATGAGCTCGTGGGCATCGCTAGGGGAGCGACATCCGGCGATTACCGTGTCGCCTCGTTCTAGGCACTGGCTTACTAGCTCAAGTCCAATTCCCCTATTTGCGCCTGTAACAATGGTGGTTGGCATTTTTGAGCCTGCCTTGAGTCGCCCGAAGTTGTAGGCATTCTAATGTGGGATAGCGCCCTGAAGGGCTTACCCAGCAGCCAGATAAACCATCGCGGCAACGTAGATTCCAAGAAGTATCAGGGCATCAGACTTACCAATCCGCTTCTTTAATGCCCCGCGAGCGTATGCCCAAACAACTGCGCCCAGCATCGCTAATAAAGCGCCAGTAGTTAGTTTTGCATCACCTATTTGTCCTGCGTTAGCAAGCCCCATGGCTGCTCCGCCTGCAAGTCCATTGAACAGATTCGAACCGAACAAATTGCCGACGATGAGCCCAGCTTCATTTTTTCGAGCGGCCGCAACTGCTGTGACTAGTTCCGGTAGTGACGTGCCCAAAGCGACAAGAGAGAAGCCAATGAACCCGCCGCTTAAGCCCCAGCTTTCAGCGAGTTTCGTCGCTCCGGAAACGGCAAGTTGAGCGCCGAGTAGCACGCCAGCAAGCCCTAAAAGAGACATCAGGAGGCTTCGAGTGGTGCTCTTGTCAGAATTTGTTTCGGATACAGCTACCTCATCTGGAGTTTTAATCAGGATGACCATCGCTCCGATCAAAAGAACCAAAAGGATTGCTCCCTCTAGTCGGTTGAGTTCTCCGTCCGATACGACCAGAGCAAAAGCAGCTACAGCGGCTATTGAAAGGGGGGCTTGCCGTCTAATGACCGAAGCGCTAAGAGCAATGGGAGTAACCAGAGCTGCGACTCCTAGGACTAAGGAAAGATTGGCAACGTTAGAACCAACAATGTTGCCAACACCCAAGGCCGCATTGCCTCGCGCTGCGGCGATCGTGGAAACCACAAGTTCAGGTGCTGATGTACCAAACCCTAGAACTATCGCGCCAATAACTACGGAGCTGACTTTGAGAGATCGCGCGAGTTGAGCGGCTGCTTCAACAAAGACGTCTCCAGCTTTAACAAGAACGCTTAAGCCAACTAAAAGTGAAATGACAGCTAAGAGCACGTGACCTCTAATGGTTATTTCTTGGGGGACCAAACCTACGAGCTGTGTCTTGGTATTTCACTGCAGGTTTTAACACCATTCCCTCATCGAACTGTCCGACCATACCGCGTTGAATCTCCTGCCAAGGAGTATGGCTTTCGGGAAAATGAAAACCTCCAGCCTCCTCAAGGGCACGGCGGCGCTTCTCTATTTCCTCGTCGGAGATCAGCATGTTGGCGGTGCCAAGCTTCAAATCGATTCGTATCTGGTCACCCGTTTTCAAGATAGCTAAACCGCCGCCCGCCGCAGCTTCTGGGGAAGCATTCAAGATTGAAGGTGAACCTGAGGTTCCTGATTGTCGACCATCGCCAATGCAAGGAAGAGCATGGACGCCTCTCACCAACAAAGCTGATGGTGGTTGCATGTTCACTACTTCAGCTCCACCCGGGTATCCGATCGGTCCGGCTCCTCGAATGACCAACATTGAGTTTTCGTCGATTTCCAGCGAGGGGTCATCAATTCTGTCGTGGTAATCCTCCGGTCCTTCGAACACCACAGCCTTACCTTCGAAAGCATCGGGGTCAGCAGGATTGGAGAGATAGCGGTTTCGGAATTCATCACTGATGACACTGGTTTTCATTATGGCGCTTTCAAATAGATTTCCTGAAAGGTGTACGAAACCAGCATTAGGGAGTAGAGGCTCGTCAACATCCCAAATGACAGTTGTGTCGAGGACCTCGGCCTGATCGCAATTGCTGCCGATCGTTGAACCATTAACAGTCATTGCATCTGGGTGAGGTAACAGATTTGCGTTCATTAGCTGTTTGATGACAGCAGGAACCCCGCCAGCATGGAAGTAGTCCTCACCTAGATATTCTCCGGCGGGTTGCATGTTCACTATCAAAGGAACTTCTAATCCCAAGTTTTGCCAGTCATCATTGTCGAGTGGAACTGAAAGGTGTCGAGCGATGGCATTGAGATGGATAGGAGCATTTGTTGAGCCCCCGATTGCGGAGTTCACGACGATGGCGTTTTCGAATGCCTCTCGGGTCATTATGTCTGACGGTCGGAGATCCTCTTTGACGAGCTCGACGATGCGTAGACCTGTCCGGTAGGCGATTTGTGCTCTTTCCCGATAAGGAGCTGGGATAGCTGCGGCTCCGGGTAGCTGCATTCCAAGAGCTTCCGCCAACGAATTCATAGTTGTAGCAGTCCCCATCGTTGAGCAATACCCAGTGGATGTGGCAGACGAAGCAACTAGATCCGCGAATTCACCGTCGTTGATCTCACCTGCTGCGTGCATTTCGCGGGCCTTCCACACAATGGTTCCGGACCCAGTTCGTTGGCCTTGATGCCGCCCATTCAGCATCGGCCCGACTGACAAAGCTATTGACGGAATGTTGACTGTTGCGGCAGCCATAAGACATGCGGGAGTAGTTTTGTCGCAGCCAATGGTGAGCACTACACCATCTAATGGGTAGCCCTGCAGGATCTCGACCAATCCTAGGTAGGCCAAGTTTCTGTCTAAGGAAGCGGTGGGCCTTTTGCCTGTTTCTTGAATTGGGTGCACTGGAAACTCAAAACAAATTCCACCAGCTTCTCGAATTCCTTCCCTCACTCTTTTAGCAAGTTCTAGGTGATGTCTATTGCAAGGGGAGAGGTCCGAACCTGTCTGAGCGATGCCAATTATGGGTTTGCCGGACTGAAGTTCCTCTCTGGTCAGTCCAAAGTTGACGTAGCGCTCCAGGTAGAGAGCGGTCATCAAAGGGTCGCCCGGAATGTCGAACCACGCCGCGGACCTAAGTTTTATTTCTTCGTTGCTTTGCACCGCGCCCTCCAGTGTGCAGTCTGACCTCGGTTCTAGCAGCCCAGGACGAAACCACTAGCGTTCGGCCCCTAGAGGGTTAAATATCGCTAGAACAAACCTCGCTATGAGTTTACAACGCTCAAAGTCCTAGTTTTGGCCGTCATGCCAGTTCTGGTGGTTCTGCTGCCACTGATCCATGCGGGTCGTTTAGTCGTCGAAGATGATTGCGGTACGGACCCCAGCGCCAAATCAGATCATTTCCATCTCGATACCGGGTAACCATTAGTCGTTTGTTGTTGAGGTACAGATTCAACCGCCCACTCTCGTAATGGGCAGCCACGTTAATTCCTGCTCCCCCTACTCCTTCGTCGGTCATCGGTGCGCCGTCAGCGGTGAGGTCGTGGATGATGCCTCCAGCGGTGATCACCACTCGCGCGCCTGCCTGCTCTACACGTTCTATGTGTCCCTTCAGAGGACCCTTGTACACCTGCCAGACGCCTCGTAAGTCTGGTGCTCCTTCAACTAGAGGCTCGTCGCACCCGGCCAGCACCAGAGGCGGCCATTTTGTCCACCGGCCTTGCGATGTTCTTGCGACTGGGAGATCGTTTGCTTGGGTTGCCGCTAGGTCTTTGGTTGCTGCCAACGTCGGAATCACGTAGTGGATGGAGTCATCCGGAGCTTCAGGTGGATATCGGCGGATTCGTAAAGGCGCGAGGAGCATCGCTCCAAAAGCTTTAGCTATGTGTCTTGGCTTCACCAGGATCCTCATCAGGCCATACTCACCTTTTGAGTATTTCATCCAGGTGTTACCGCCAAGCGGCAATCCTGCGAATGGCTTAGACGGCTTCTGGTGCGGAGGTTTTTCACCAATCGTTGAACAAATCGGTCAAACCCAACGCTTAAGAGGGTATGACCAACCCAGCGGTTCAAACCATCAAGCGTGGCGGTTCACGCTTTTACGTTCACCCAGAGACAAACGCAAAGGCTCCAGGTGTTACAAGCATCACTGGAAACCTGCCAAAACCGTTTCTCCAATATTGGGGTCAGAAACTCGTAGCTGAAGAAGCCGTCGACAATCTTGGTTCCATCACCCAACTCATGGTCGCTGGGAAGCGCTCGTGCCGACCTTTTCAGTGAACTCAGCGACCACTTCAAATTCTTCAAGAATTTTCTCAATATCAGCCATTTGAC